>ERZ1643246.493-NODE-493-length-50501-cov-211.587698_pt1 | contig 50501 bp, 51 predicted proteins | sample MGYA00579265_ERZ1643246 | MGnify/ENA primary metagenome ERZ1643246 (study PRJEB29033, sample SAMEA4952261) | chicken gut metagenome | biome: Broiler Chicken; feature: Gastrointestinal Tract; material: Caecum | place: Ireland | collected 2018 | study: Broiler... | reverse complement strand
AGTGCCCGGAAACCTACCGCAGCAATGCGGCAAGGCGCTGGGTACTTAGCCTACTGAATACCGTTTCTTTTGTTGACGGGATCAAGTTTTACCGCAGCGAAAAGGATTACTATGATATGCAGAAAGAATCCGACAGGCTTTGCCGGGAATATGGGCTGTCCGTCATTGAAAACCCGCAGCGCGGAAAATCCAAGCATTACGGGGAATGGCGGGCGGAACAGGAAGGCCGCCCCACATGGCGCGGCCTGATAAAAAGCGACGTAGATACTGCCATCCGGCGCTCTATGACGGAGAGGCAGTTTTTTCATGCCCTAAAGGAAATGGGGTATGAAATCAAGACCGGCAAGGATATTTCGGTGCGGCCGCAGGGTAAGGAACGCTTTTTCCGGCTTGCCCGCAATTTGGGCGAGGGCTATACCATCGAGGGAATCCGCAGACGGATTTTAGCGCAAACACGCCCCGAACGCCCTGCGCCAAGGCCGGAGGGAAAACGCTACCGGCTGAAAGGCAGCTTGGCCAAGACGAAAAAAGCCACCGGCTTCCGCGCCCTGTATTTCCACTACTGCTACCTGCTGGGGATTTTCCCAAAGCGCAAGCCCCCGCAGCACCGGCAGCTTCCGTTCTCCTACCGGGAAGATTTGATACGGGCAAAGGAGCTTTCCGACGAGGTGCGGCTGCTGGCAAAGCACCACATTGATACAGCCGAGCAGCTTTCGGCCTTTCAATCCGGTGTGGAGAGCCGAATACAGGAAGCGGTGAGCAGCCGCAAGGCGCTTTACCGCAAGCTGCGTACCAAGCCGGTCATGCAGGATGAAGAAAAACAGGCCGAGATCAAAGCGGAAATATCCGCATTGTCCGGGCAGTTGAAGGAATTGCGGCGGGAGGTCAGGCTGTGCGAGGACATCGCAGTGCGCTCCCAAGCAATCCGGGATAAGATGAAAGCCGCCCGGGAAGAAGAAAAATCCAAAGGAAAGGAGCGAGAGCAAGATGTACAATTCAGGCGACGCAGCGGAACAAATCGTGCGAATGAGCCTTGAGGGTGCTGAAGTTGCCTTAAAGATTACCGGATCAGCGGCAAAGAATATTGCCGCTGCCCTGTACACGGTTTTGAAAGACCAGAAGAAAACCAAGGGCAAAGCGCGCATTGAAACCATGCTGCGCCAACAGCGCCCTATGACGATTTACACGGTCAAAAAGGAAGATTGTCCTGAATTTGCGCGGCAGGCCAAAAGCTACGGGATTCTGTACGCCCCCATTCCCATTAAAAAGGGCGACGATACCATCGACATTCTGGTATTCGAGGACGACGCAGGACGCGCAAACCGGATTGTTGAGAAATTCAAGCTGGTTGCGGAAAACACCGCCTCCATCAAGAGTGAGATCGAAAAATCCAGAGAATCGCGCGGCAGCGAGCAGGCCCCGCCCGAGCAGTCTGCCCCGCAAAAGAGCGAGGAAGATAAGCTGGTGGACGAAATGCTGGAAAAACCCGCGCAAAAAGAAAAGGGCCAGCCGGAAAATCCGGCGGCGGAGAAAGCGGATTCTTTTTCCAAAGCGGCGGAAAAATCCCCTCCGTCCGCGCCTACCTCCGAGAACAGCAGCAGGCACGCAGAGGGTACTTCTAACCCGCCGAAAAAATCCGTCCGGGAGGAACTGCGGGAGATTCAGGCGGCGAGGAAGCAGGAAGCGGAGCTGCCCCATGAAGAAAAAACCGCCCCGGCAAAAAAGGCCGCGCAGAAAACCACCACCCATAAACAGCCGCCCAAAAAGCGGAAATCCAAATCGAAGGAGAGGTAATACACGATGAATGATTTTGACGATATTCTGGAGCAGCCCGCCGAGCAGGAATCCCCGGCGCAGGAGAAGCCCCAAAGGAAGCTGGAATGGTGGCAGATCAAGGAACAAAGGCAGCGCAAGGAAGCCTATTCCACGCTGGACAGAATTTTCCATGAGTTTTCAGAGGGTAAGGGCGACGTGCAGGGCTATCTCGACACCCACGGGCGCTTTGACCGCTATTCCGCACGCAACGCCCTGCTGATCCATGACAAATGCCCCGGCGCTACGCAGCTTGGGAACTACAAATACTGGGAGAATCTGGACGCGGAAATCCTGAAAACCGAGAAAAACAATCCCATTATCATTCTGGAACCGGGAAACACCTACCGGCGTAAGGACGGGTCAACGGGACAGAATTACTACGCCAAGGAGGTTTACGACATTTCGCAGACCACCGCGCAGGGGCAGGAACAGCCCAAGGTCGCTTTGGACGAGCGCCTTTTGCTGAAAGCACTGATCTACAAATCCCCCGCCGCCATCCATGTGGTCGAGCAGCTTCCCGATGGGCGGCGCGGCGCGCTGTACCAGCCGGAACAGAACTCTATTTTTGTGGAAAAGGGCATGGACGCCGCCGACATTTTCCGGTGCGTATCGCAGGAACTTGCAAAGGCGCAGCTTATGATGGTCAACCCGGAACAGACCCCTGCGGAATGCGGCAACAAAGCCTTCTGCGTGTCGTATATGCTGTGCAAAAAATATGGGATTGATACCCGTGACAGCTACGATTGCAGCAAGCTGGGCGGCATTTTTGCCGGGAAAGAGGTTGACGTTATCAAGGCGGCTCTGCGCGATATGGAAAATGCGATGGACTCGATCAATTCCCGTATGGCCAAGGTGCTGTATCAGGGAAAGGACAAAAGCCGGAGCAGCCGCACCGACCATGAACGGTAAGGAGTGTGTGAAATGGAAAGACAGGAAAAAGTCGTTTTAACCCTTGACCCATACGAGCATGGGATTATGATCCGCGCTTTGAACGAGCTGCGGAATGATTTGCTGGAGGATAAGCGCGACCCCGGCCCTGTGGAGGACGTGCTGTTAAAAACTATTGAAGCCCCGCCAAAGAAAGGAAAGCGGCGCGATGAAGCCAGATGAAAGAAGCGGCGGTATTTGGGCGTGGGCTTTCGGCCTGATTCCCGTTGTATGGCTTGCCCTGCTGGTAGCGCCCGCCGTATCGGGCGGGATTCCGGCGATTATCGAGTATTTCCCCGCGGCGATGAGCGCCCCGTTTCATATTGAGTGGTGTGAGGACAGTGTAAAAACTGCCCTCCTTTTTATTGCCGCCTATGGAATCGGGGTCGGGATTTATCTCTCTACCCGCCGCAACTACCGCAGGGGCGAAGAACATGGCTCGGCAAAATGGGGCGATCCCCGGGCTGTGAACAAGAAATACAGTGACAAAGACCAATTCCAAAACCGCATTTTCACCCAGCACGTCCGCATGGGGCTGGACGGAAGAAAGCACCGCAGGACGCTCAATACCCTCGTATGTGGCGGCAGCGGCGCGGGAAAAAGCCGGTTCTATGGCAAAGTGAACCTATGCCAAGCGAATACCTCCTACTTCGTGCTCGACTGTAAGGGGGAACTGCTCCGCGACTGCGGCGGTTTGCTGGAACGGATGGGCTACGAGATCAAGGTGGTCGATCTCCTGAACATGGAGAAAAGCCATTGCTACAACCCTTTCGCCTATCTTCAGAGCGACAACGACGTGCAAAAAATGGTGACGAATCTCTTTAAGGCGACCACACCCAAGGGGAGCCAATCCAACGACCCGTTTTGGGATACTGCGGCTTCCATGCTGCTGCTTTCACTGGTATTTTACCTGTACTACGAAGCGCCGGAGGACGAGAAAAACTTTCCGATGGTGATAGAAATGCTGCGGGCGGGCGAAGTACGGGAGGACGACGACAGCTACCAATCGCCGCTTGACGAACTGTTTGAGCGCCTTGAAATGCGAAACCCCGATCACATTGCGGTGAAGTATTACAAGGACTACCGTTCCGGCAGCGCCAAAACCCTGAAATCCATTCAGATCACCTTGGCCTCCCGGCTGGAAAAGTTCAACCTCTCGTCGGTGGCGGCGCTTACCGCTACCGATGAACTGGACTTATCCTCCCTCGGTGAACGGAAAGTAGCTTTGTTTGCTTTGATTCCCGACAATGACAGCAGCTTCAATTTTCTGGTGAGCCTTCTCTACGCCAGCACCTTTCAGCAGCTTTTCTATTCGGCTGACCGGAAGCATGGCGGCAGTTTGCCGGTGGCGGTGCATTTTCTCATGGACGAGTTTGCCAACGTCAGCTTGCCGGACGATTTCGACAAGCTGCTGGCCACCATGCGGAGCCGGAACATTTCGGTTTCCATTATCATTCAGAACATCGCTCAGCTAAAGGCACTGTATGAAAAGCAATGGGAATCCATTATGGGCAACTGCGATGAATTTCTCTATCTTGGAGGGAATGAAACGTCCACCCATAAGCTGATCTCCGAAAGTTATTTTGGGAAATCCACCCTTTGGCTGGACACCTATGGCAAGAGCACCGGGCATTCCGGCAGCTATTCCACTAACAACCAGCTTACAGGCCGTGAACTGATGACGCCGGACGAGGTGCGTATGCTGGATAACCGCTACGCGCTTCTTTTTATTCGCGGCGAACGTCCTTTGATCGACGAAAAATACGACCTGCTAAAGCACCCTTATGTGAAATATACCACGGACGGGAAAGGAAAGCCCTACCAACACGGGGGAACCGAAAATGCGGTTGCCTCTCTTTCCATGGCAGGGGGAAATCTCCCGCAGGATTCACAGGAACCGTTTTCAACAACCGACCTTGCAATCCTCTCCGACGAGGATATTGCAGCGATTTTCCACATCAAAAAGGAGGACGAGCAACATGAAACTTTGGAATAAGAAGAACGACAAGGAAACCCGCAGACTGCCGATGGGCAGAAAAAGCAAACGCGCTTTTGCCGCTTATGCGGCGGTGGTGCTGATGGCCTGCTGCTTTACCACCACCGCCTTTGCAGCCAGCGACCCCCTCACCGTCGTCAACAACCTTTCCGATTTTATTTTTGGACTGATCCGCGCCATCGGCCTTATCCTGCTCGGCTTCGGCATTGTGCAGATCGGCCTTTCGCTGAAAAGCCATGACCCGAGCCAGCGCGCCAATGGTTTCCTCACCTTGGCCGGCGGCGTCATCATTACGTTTGCAAAAGAGATTTTGACCCTTATCACGGGCTGATTCGATATGGCAGTTTGGGGGCAGGCCGGTTGCGGCCTGTTCCTGATTCTGCCCGAAAGGAGGTATTGATTTGAGTGATAACTGGGTCGTACAAAACTTGGAAAACGCCCTCAACACATGGAATGAAAAATTAGCGGAAATCTGGCAGCTTATTACCCAATCCCCGCAGCAATTCAAAGGCGGGACGATATGGTCGGTGATCGTGAATATCCACGGTGCGGTACAGGCCATCGGCCTTGCGCTTTTAGTGCTGTTCTTTGTCGTAGGCGTTGTGAAAACGTGCGGGAGCTTTGCGGAATTGAAAAAGCCGGAACACGCTCTGAAATTATTTATCCGCTTCGCGCTTGCCAAAGGCGTTGTCACCTATGGCTTGCAGCTTATGATGGCGCTGTTTGAAATCGTGCAGGGGCTTGTCAGCACCATAATGAATGCGGCGGGCTTCGGCTCGGCGCAGCAAACCGTCTTGCCGCAGGAAATCATTGACGCCATCGAAAGCTGCGGCTTCTTTGAATCCATCCCCCTGTGGGCGGTGACGCTGATTGGCGGCTTATTCATTACGGTTTTGTCTTTTATCATGATTATGACCGTGTACGGGCGTTTTTTCAAATTATTTCTTTATACCGCTATCGCCCCCGTCCCTCTCTCCGCTTTTGCGGGGGAACCATCACAGAACGTTGGCAAAAGTTTTATCAAGTCCTATGCGGCGGTTTGCTTGGAGGGTGCGATTATCGTGCTTGCCTGCATCATCTTTTCCCTGTTCGCCGCTTCTCCACCGGCAGTTGACCCCAACGCGGCGGCGGTGACGCAGGTTTGGTCGTATGTGGGCGAACTGGTCTTTAATATGTTAATCCTCGTTGGCAGCGTAAAAATGGCCGACAGGATTGTACGCGAAATGATGGGCTTATAAAGGAGGGCGCTGCATGGACGACATTCTGAACAAGCCGCTTGCGGAGATTACGGAAGACCCGTTTTTCCGTGCGGATAATTTTGAAAACCAGCCTTGGTATGACGATTTCCAAATGTATCTGCACATCGGCGTCTGCCAGCCGAAGCCGGAACACGCGCTTCAGGTGCAGAAAGCGTTGAAAATCATGGGCTATCCCACCCACACCGCCGAGCATGACGGGAAACTGTATCTTGCCCCCGGCGAGATCGGCAACCGGCAGCAGAAAAAGAAACACGACAGGGAGCGTTGAAGTGATGGGGCCGAATACAAGAATCTATGGCCGGTTTACCGGCTATACCGTAAAAGACTGCGCCTGTGAATACTGCCTTTATTATGGCGGCAAGCGCAGGGGCTGTATGGTAGAATCCTGCTGCTGCCTAAAAGAACGCTTGCAGGCGTTGACGCGGAAATACCGAGTAAAGGAGGAAACCTCTATTGGAAGTCAAAATCAACCGTGAAATCCGCAACTATACCGAATCCATGTTTTTCGGTTTGAGTATGCGGCAGTTTATCTTTTCTGTTCTGGCCTGCGGCGTAGCTGTGGGCCTTTATTTTATCCTGCGCCCGTATTTCGGGATAGAAACCCTTTCGTGGATGTGTATTCTCGGCGCTGCCCCCTTTGCGGTGCTGGGCTTCATCACCTACCACGGAATGACCGCCGAACAATTTATCTGGGCGTGGCTGCGCTCTGAAATCATCGAGCCGAAAGAAATCCGGTTTGAATCCTCAAACCTGTACTACGAAGCCCTGAAAGATACCATTGAAAGCCGCGAAAAGGGCGGCGCACCGGCAGGGCGCAGCAGGAAAAAGCGCAAGGGTGCGAAAAAGGAGGCAAAGCATGATTAAAACCCTGAAAAACCTTTTGAAACAGGATAAGGAACGATACACCGTCCCCCGGAAAGTACAAGACGTGATCCCCGTCCGCCGAATCTGGAAGGACGGTATTTTTATGACTGGCGGAAAGTTTGCCAAGACGTATAAGTTTACCGACATCAATTACCTTGTCGCCAGCCGCGAGGATAAGGAGAGTATGTTTTTAACCTATTCCGAACTGCTCAACAGCCTTGACTCCGGCGCGACCACCAAAATCACCATCAACAACCGGCGCTTGAATAAAGCAAACTTTGAGCAGTCTATCCTTATGCCCCTGCGCGGCGACTTCCGGGACGAATACCGCAGGGAATACAACCAAATGCTGCTGGACAAAGCCACCGGCGCGAACGGGATTGTGCAGGAAAAATACCTCACCATATCGGTAGTGAAAAAGGATATTGAGGAAGCCCGGGCATATTTTGCCCGTGTGGGAGCCGATCTCATTTCCCATTTCTCCGCCCTCGGTTCCAAATGCACCGAGCTGGACGCGGAGGAAAAGCTGCGCGTCCTCCACGATTTCTACCGGCAGGGCGAGGAAGCGGCTTTTCATTTTGACCCGCAGGACATGATGAAAAAGGGGCATGATTTCCGCGACTATATCTGCCCGGACTCCATTGAGAAAAACAGTGATTATCTGAAGCTGGGCGAAAAGTTTTGCCGGGTGCTGTTCCTTAAAGATTATGCTTCGTATATTAAGGACAGCATGGTGACGGAACTGACGGATTTTAACCGCAATATGATGTTGTCGATTGACGTGGTTCCCGTCCCCACCGATGAAGCGGTGCGGGAGGTCGAGAACAGGTTGTTGGGCGTGGAAACGAACATTACCAACTGGCAGCGCCGCCAGAACGCCAACAATAACTTTTCGGCGGTAATCCCTTACGACATGGAATTGCAGAGAAAAGAATCCAAGGAGTTTTTAGACGACCTCACCACCCGCGACCAGCGCATGATGTTCGGCTTGATTACAATGGTGCTTTGCGCCGACAGCAAGGAGCAGCTTGACAGCGACACGGAGGCGGTGCTTTCGGTTGCCCGCAAGCATATGTGCCAACTTGCCACCCTCAAGTTCCAGCAGCTTGACGGGCTGAATACCGTGCTCCCCATCGGCGCGCGGAAAATCAATGCGTTCCGCACCCTCACTACCGAATCCCTTGCGGTATTTATTCCGTTCAAGGTGCAGGAAATCCGGGACAGTGGCGGGATTTATTACGGGGAGAACGCCATTTCCCACAACCTTATCATGTGCAACAAGGCGAATCTCCTGAACCAGTCGGCCTTTTTGCTTGGTGTTCCCGGATCGGGAAAATCATTTTGTGCGAAAGAGCTTATCACCTTTTTAATCCTGAACACCGACGATGATATTTTGATCTGCGATCCGGAGGGCGAATTTGCCCCGCTTGTACAGGCGCTGGGCAGTGATATTTCCACCATTATCCGTATGGCGGCGGGCGGAAAAGACCGGCTGAACGCCATGTATATGGTAGACGGATATGGCGAAAACAACCCCATTGTGGAGAAGTCGCAGTTTGTCATGTCGCTGGTGGAGCAGATTGATAAAAACGGTGTGGGGCCGCAGCAGAAATCCATCATTGACCGCTGCACCGCGCTGGTATATCAGGAGGCGCAGCAGAAAGGCACGGTTGCGACTCTGTGCGATCTGCGGGATAAGATTCTGGAACAGCCGGAGGATAAGGCAAAGGAAATCGCCCTTTCGCTGGAACTGTTCACCAAAGGTTCTCTTGACATCTTCGGCCATGAGAGCACCGTGGATTTGGATAAGCGGATTGTGGTATTCGACATCCGCAGCCTCGGCGCGCAGCTAAAGCCCACTGGCCTGTTGGTTATCACCGATACGATTCTCAACCGTGTTACCCTCAACTGGAAAAAGGGCAAGCGCACCCACGTTTTTATTGATGAATTCCATGTGGTGTTTGAGAACGAGCAAAGCGGCATTTTCTTCAATTCCGCATGGCGGCAGTTTAGAAAGCGCGGCGCATATCCAACCGCAATCACGCAGAATGTGGAGTACCTTTTGGATTCGGTGCAGGCCAGCACCATGCTTTCCAATTCGGAGTTTGTGGTCATGCTCAATCAGGCAGCGTCCGACCGTGCGAAGCTGGCAAAGCTGCTGAATATTTCCGACGAACAGATGAGCTACGTTACCAATGCGGACGCGGGCTGCGGCCTTATCAAGTATGGCAGCGCCCTTGTCCCCTTTATCAACCGATTCCCCAAGAACACGAAATTATATCAGCTTATGACGACTAAGCCCGGCGAGGGTGTATTTGGAGGTGCTGTAAATGGAAACGCAATCCATTAGTTTGAACGTCCACCCGCAAATCCTTGATTTGTATGAGGTGTTGGAGAAAAACGGGCTGCACAAGCAGAAAGAGGACGTGCAATCCCTTGTGGGATATATCGAGAGCATGGAATACAACCTGTCTGTGATGATGAACGAGATTCAGGAAATGCACGCGGAGGTAAATCTTCTGCATGACAAGGGAATCCGCGCCAAGTGTGCCAAAATCGTTACCAAAGCGGAGGATAAAATCCTACAGGTCGGGACAATGGTTTCCGTGGCCAAGGGCAAGGTGGTGGAATCCGCTGGGGCGGCGGTGAAAGCCTTTAAGGAAAAAGGCAAATCGGCGCTGGTACAGGCTGTGGAGAGTATGCGGATTCCCGCCGCCCTTTCCAAAATCAAAAGCGGCTTTTCTCATGCGGCGCAGTCTATGCGCCAGTACGCCGGGCAGATTGACGTGATCCGCGGGGAACTTCACGAAGTGGGCGGCCACATGAAAAACGCCGGACGCGCCTTTTTGGGCAGACCGGCGAAGCAAAACGGGATTCTGGAAGCAAATAAAGGCGTGCTTGCCAAGCTGCGGGGCGTTCTTGAATCCTGCGGCACTGCGTTTTCCAAAATGGCGCGCGGTGCGGATAAGCTGATGGAAAAGGCGCAGCGCGGCAAGGAGCCGGAGGAGCAGAAACAATCGGTCAAATCCGAACTGCGCCAGCTTAAAACCGAACATTCTGAAAAAGCCAAAGTGCCCGTTTCCAAGGAACAGGCGCGGTAAAGCAGGAGGGCTATATCCATGAAAAGAAAATTGATGATTGCGGGGGCGGCGTTTTGCGCCGCCCTTTTCCTTTTCTCCGGCATTATGCTGTTCCGGGAATACCACGACCAGAAGCAGAGCGCCGAAGCCTTTGAACAGGTGGCCGCGCTGGTCGTCGAAGATTCCGCGCCAGAGGAGCCGGAAAACGCGGAAGCCGCAGAGCCGGAAATGACCGCCTTTGAAAAGTATGCGGAGGTGTTCGCACAGAACGACGACCTGATCGGCTGGATTTCCATTCCCGGAACACGGATTGATTATCCCGTCATGCAGACCAAGGACGACCCCGATTTCTACCTGAAACACGCTTTTGACAAATCGTATAGCAACTATGGCGTTCCCTACGCGGCGGAAAACTGCGACGCGGATATTTCCGACAATATGGTGCTTTACGGACATCACATGAACAATGGCAGTATGTTTTCCGACCTGTGCAAATATGCGGACGAGGATTTCTACCGGGAGCATAAGACGATTTATTTTGACACGCTGGGCGGTTATGGCGAATACGAGGTAATTGCGGCCTTTAAGACGGTGGCCTACTCAGAATCCGGCTTTAAGTATTACCATTTTGTCAATGCGGAGAGCGAAGCCGCCTTTGACGAGTATGTTGCCAAGTGCAAGGAGCTTTCGCTATACGATACCGGCGCTTCCGCCGCGTATGGCGACAAGCTGATTACGCTTTCCACTTGTGAATATTCGCAGACCAACGGGCGGATGGTCGTCGTGGCAAAAAAGATTTCCTCCCCTCCGGTGGAGGTGGACAGGAATGAAGCCTGAGAAATATATCGTTTCTCTCTCGGGCGGGAAAGATTCGACAGCTATGCTATTGCGGCTGTTAGAAGAAAATCGGCCTGTAGATTTAATTCTATACTGTGACACCGGGCTTGAATTCCCACAGATGTACGACCATCTAAATCGGTTGGAGGATTACACCGGCAAAGAGATTACCCGGCTAAAAGCGCCCCGCGATTTCGAGTATTACTTCTTTGAGTATCACCCGAAACGAAAAAATCCGTTGCTGGATCAATTCGACGGTATGAGCTGGCCGGGGCCGCGTAACCGATGGTGTACAGGAATGCTGAAAATCCGTATTATCAACGACTATCTGAAAAAGCTGCGAGAAAGGTATACCCTGATTGAATATGTTGGCGTTGCCGCCGATGAAACGGAACGAATAAAAGAAAAACGCTACCCGCTTGTAGAATGGGGCATGACGGAACAGGACTGCCTTGCCTACTGCTATGAGCGGGGCTTTTCTTGGGGTGGTTTATATGAATTGTTTGACCGCGTTTCCTGCTGGTGCTGCCCCTTGCAGGGATTAAAAGGATTGAGAAGCCTATACGAGCATTTTCCGGATTTATGGAAGCAGCTTCAAGTGTGGGACGAATCCACATGGCGGCAATTCCGCAAGGATTATTCTGTCCGGGAACTGGCATGGCGGTTTGAGTTTGAAAAGGAGTGGGAAGCACGGGGCGGAAAACTTCGCACCCGTGCTTTCTTTTCCGCATTAAAGGAGGAATTAGCGCAGCGCAGACTGGAGGTGAGATAAATGCCGGATATTAAGGTGAAGGACGTTGCCAAAGGGACGGTAAAAGCCATTGACAAATCGGCTACTGCCGCACAGCGAATGAAAAACGCCTATATCCGTACCAAGGAAAAAGCGGAACACAGCGCCGCGCCGCAGGAGGGTTCGCCCGAAGAATACGCGGCTGGCCGCGTTTCCAGTGGTTTGGATTCAGCACAGAAAGCTGTGCGTGAATTTGACCGGCAAGGCCGCAAAGGTGTAAAGACCACCAAAGAGAATATTTCCAAAGCAAAGGATTTCTTTGAAAAACGGGCAGTCAACCAGCCCAAAAAACAGGCGCAGCGCAAGGCGGCTGAAAGTATCCGGCGCACCACCGGCAACGCCAAGAAAACCATTAAAACCGTAGACCGGGGCGGCAAAACCATTAAGCAGACTGCAAAATCCACCGCTAAAGGGACGGTAAAGACTGCACGGAAAACGGTAAAAACCGCAGAGCGCACCGCCAAGACCACGATCAAGACCACCCAACAGGCGGCAAAGGCAGCGCAGAAAACAGCGCAGGCTACCGCACGGGCGGCAAGGGCTGCGGCTCATGCCGCCCGCGCTGCCGCTAAAGCTGCGGCAGTTACAGCAAAGGCTGTTGCCAAGGCAATCGCGCTGGCGGTGAAAGCGATCATCGCCGGGACAAAGGCGCTGATTGCCGCCATTGCAGCCGGGGGCTGGATCGCTGTTTTGGTGATTATCATTATCTGCCTGATCGCCATGATTATCGGCTCCTGCTTTGGGATTTTCTTTTCCAGTGAGGACAGCGGAAGCGGCATGACCATGCAGGGCGTTGTGCAGGAAATCAATACCGAGTACCAAGACAAACTGGACGAAGCCAAGGCTTCCCACACCTATGATGTGCTGGAGATGTCCGGCTCCCGCGCAGTCTGGAAAGAGGTGCTTGCGGTTTATGCGGTGAAAACCACCAACGACCCGGACAACGCGCAGGAAGTCGCCACGATGGACGATTCTAAAAAACAAATTCTTACCGATATATTTTGGGAGATGAACGCCATATCTTCCAGCACCGATACCAAAACGGAAACGGTGATTCAGGAAAGCGACGACGGGAATGGGAATATCGTGGAAACAGAAGTGACCGTTACCCAAACCTATCTGTATATTACCGTCAGCCACAAGACTGCCGATGAGATGGCGGCGCAATATGGCTTCAGCGAGGATCAGAAAGAACAGCTTGCCGAATTGCTGGCCGACGAAAACAATTCCCTGTGGACGAGCGTGTTGTATGGGATTACCGGCAGCGATGGGGAAATCGTTTCGGTGGCGCTTTCGCAGATCGGGAATATTGGCGGAGAACCTTATTGGTCGTGGTATGGTTTTTCAGGGCGTGTTGAATGGTGCGCGTGTTTCGTTTCGTGGTGCGCGAACGAATGCGGGTATATCGAAAACGGTATTATCCCGAAGTTCGCGGGCTGTATTCAAGGCTCTGATTGGTTCAAGGAGCGCGGGCTTTGGCAGGATAACAGCTACGAGCCGCGTCCCGGTGACATCATCTTTTTTGACTGGGATGATGAAAGCGGACAGGACGGGCTACCCGACCATGTGGGTATCGTCCAAAAGGTCGAGGATGGCCGCGTCTACACGGTAGAGGGCAATTCCGGCGACGAGTGCCGCCAAAATAGTTATCCTGTGGGCTACTATGAGATTTACGGGTACGGTGTACCAGCTTATTAACCAGCAAAAAAAGAAACCAGCCGCTTGTGAGAACAGGCGGCTGAGTACATATCATGAAGAATAAACGGGCTATTTTCTTGAAAAAGGAACAAAGATGTGATATTATGGATGAGGTAAGTTTAAGCTAACTCACCAAGGAGAGATTATTTATGAATAGTATGAACTTTAATCAAGAGTGGTATGGTAGCCAAGCAAAAGTATTAACACAAGCGCCTGATTGCATTGTAGTAGATTATGGTTGTAATGGCCGTGGAATCGTAAAAAACTATAATCTTTTTGAAGGTATACAGCTTTGTTTTTTAGATTTTAATACAGACGAAACAATGGTGTCAAAGAAGTTTAATTCAGATATTATTCAGATTACTCATTGTCGCTCTGGGAGATACGAGTGCGAATTTCTAAACCATACTGTGTCCTATTTGCCGGAGGGCTATTTTGGAGTAGCAGGAACGGAGTATTTGCCAATTTCTTTCTCTTTTCCACTGAAGAAATACATTGGAGTTAGTCTTGTAATTGATAAACAAGCATTGTCCGATGAAACCCGGAAAATGATGAAAGCAATTTCTATTGATCTTGATAAGATTGGCACAACTTTGGGAATAGAAAAGAAATGGTATGTGAATGAAACCCCGCCAAAACTTCAACACCTTTTTTCAGAACTATATGAAGTTGATGAAGCGGAGTCAATGGGCTATTTCAAAATAAAGGCTATTGAATTGCTGTATTACATGGATCAATTGACACAGTTAAACGGTTATGACTTCAAATACTTTGATAAAAAGCAAATACAGTCAACCAAAGCAATCCGTGAATATCTGATTACACATTTAGATGAAAAAGTGTCTTTGGAACGATTAGCAAAAAACGCCCACCTCAATCTTTCTGTGTTTCATATGATTTTTGCTCATATTTACGGTGATACACCCTATTCTCACCTTAAAAAATACAAAATGAATCTTGCCGCGCAAATGCTTACTGATGGGCAGGTTAAAATTGGCGATATAGCTCTGGAGCTTGGATATAGTAACGCAAGCAAGTTTGCCAAAGCATTTCAATCGGTATATGGTGTACTTCCGAAGGATTATCGAAAAAATAGATAGCAAGAATGGGCTATTTTCTCCGGTTTATAAAATGAATGGAGCAGAAAAGATAAGTTCTTTTATGTATAATGAGTTAGTGCGGTTAGCTATAGCTAACCTGCTGGCTCATTTTTATTTTAGGGGGTGATACTCTGTTAACGATAGATACACGGATAAAACTGCTTTTATTTATCCTTATCAACTTCATGGTATTTGGACTAAAAGATTTTATTCTGGGCAGTGTATGCTTTTGCTTTATTTGTCTCCTTTCCTGTTTGATGGGGCAAAAGAAAATTGTTCTGAAGTATATTGTTTTTTATGTAATCATTGCGGCTATACAGCAGCTTTGTTCTTATTTGCCGCAGGCGATTGAAACAATCCTATCCGTTTTCACTTTATTTATTCGCGTCATGATCCCAGTAGTGCTATTTGCTTCTACCTTTATAGCCACTACCAAAGTAAGTGAACTGATTGCTGCGATGTATTCCTTGAAAATACCTCGGAGCATCACCATTACTTTCGCTATGGTCTTACGCTTTTTCCCTACTTTCAGCGAGGAAATTCACAATATTTATGATGCTATGAAATTACGTGGAATTAAAGTGTCATGGAAAAATGTTTTTACACGCCCACTGTTGCTGTTAGAAGCAATGGCAGTTCCCATTGTAATGCGTTCTGCGTCTATTGCGGAAGAATTATCTGCTTCAGCAGTCACACGAGGAATAGACAATCCAGCACAACGTACTTCTTTTATTCATCTAAAGGTACATAAAAAAGATATTATCGTACTGCTTGTTTTTATTGCGGTCTTTATTGTTTTGTTTTACTTTAAGTATCAAATATACGGGAGGATATAGAGATGATCGAAATTGACCATGTATCTTTCCAGTATTCCGGGGCAGAAAAAGAAAATCTACAGGATTTTACATTGCAAATTTCTAAAGGCGAATGTGTTGTCCTAACAGGAGAGTCGGGATGTGGAAAGACGTGTGTAACCAGACTGATTAACACCTTAATTCCTCACTTTTATGAAGGAGAACTAAAAGGAAAAATCAGCATTGATGGAGTGGATACCACCACAATCCAACCCCATGATTTATCCGATAAAATCGGCTCCGTTTTTCAAAATCCTCGAAGCCAGTTTTTTAGTTTGGATACAGATAGCGAAATTGTGTTTGGGATGGAAAACAAAGGAATTCCATATCAAACTATGCTGCAACGCTATCAACAAACAATTCAGGAACTTCATATCGAGAAGCTTCAGAATCGGAATCTATTTGATTTATCTGGTGGTCAGAAGCAAACTATTGCCTTTGCAAGTGTATATGCCTTGAATCCTGATATCTTCGTTTTAGACGAACCATCTTCCAATCTTGACCCAGACGCAATTCAAGAGTTGCGACGGTTGCTGCTTTTGATTAAGGCTCAAGGAAAAACTATCATTGTATCTGAACATCGCTTGTATTTCTTAAATGGTATAGCAGATCGTATTGTCCTCATGGAATTGGGAAAGATGAAAAAAGTTTGGACTGCAAAAGAATTTCAACAATTATCTTCGGAACAGATAAAAGCTTTAGGACTTAGAAGCTATACGCCAACAAAGTTGTCTTTATCAGAGGAAACTCCCCAAAGAAATGATGTTCCTGCTATTGAAGTTAACGAATTATCCATTGGATATGAAAAAGGCGAAGCAATAGTCGAGCATTTGAATTTTTCCGTCTATTGTGGAGAAATCGTAGGAATCGTAGGTAAGAATGGTTGTGGAAAGACAACCTTGGCTCGCACAGTATGTGGTCTGCAAAAAGCATTACAGGGTGAAATCTTTTTTTCTGGGAACAAAACGCCTTATAATAAGCGTATAAAAAAGGCATATCTCGTTATGCAAGATCCTGATTATCAGCTTTTTACAGATAGTGTCTATCAAGAGTTAAAACTTGCTTTGTCGGATCGCAAAGAAAGAGAAGAAAGGATGATAGATGATATTTTGGATGAATTAAATCTATCAATTTATAAAGATCGTCATCCTATGTCTTTGTCCGGCGGACAAAAACAACGTACTGCAATCGGTGTAGCAGCCCTCCGTGATTCAGAGGTAATTATTTTCGATGAGCCTACCAGTGGACTCGACTATAAAAACATGGAAAGTGTCGCAAAGATATTGCGTACATTATCGCAACGAGGAAAGGCTATTTTAGTCATCTCGCATGACAATGAACTACTGATGAAGGTTTGTACCCGAATCATTCGGATTGAGGGACGTTCTTCATCTTAGTTATAAAAATCATTAAGGAAAGGGGTCTTGTCTTATGAACGACCAAGCAAAATCTGTCGGAACATCCGACAAAATGAAGGCAAAGGATTTCATTACACTTGGCATTTTTACGGTGCTGTTCTTTGCGGTGGTGATGGTTTGTATTTTCGCTTCCGCTGCGACTGTTGTAACCTTTGCTTTTGGCAGCGCAATCGCTGCACTTCCCGGAGGCATTATCTATATGCTTATGCGGGCAAAGGTACCGAAAGCGTGGAGCATTCTTTTGAGTGGTGTGGTAATCGGATTGATTGAATTTTTGATCGGAGCAGGATGGGCGGTGGCCGTTGGATTTATTGCTGGAGCGATTATCGCTGAATTACTTGCACGAATTGGCCACTACAAAAGTTTTTGGCTGAATACCATCGGCTATTCTGTATATATGATGTTCTTTGCTCTTGGTACATATCTCCCTATGGTCATAATGTCTGGATATGTAGATGATATGTCAACATCAAATGGAGTAAGTGCAGAATATCTTACCGAATTACACAGCTTTATGAACAGTACAATGGTAGCTATCATTGCAATTGTTACATTTGTGGCCGGTATTATCGGTGCACTTATTGCAAAAGGCGTATTCAAAAAGCATTTTCAAAAAGCTGGTATTGTATAAAAGGCTGATTGTCCAACGCCCAATAACATCATGGTATTTTTGGGCCATTTTTGGACTTGTAACAGAGATATGGAGTAGAAGCCCCAAAGTAAAATTGATAAAATAGTTGGTGAGGTTAGCTGATACTAACTTCGCCAACTATTTTTTTAAGGAGGGCTTGTGCTATGGCAAACACAAAGTCAAAACAGTCTAAGCCAAAAAGTGGATTAGCCCGTTGTATGGAATTAGCTTCAGACCGGAAAGGATTGATATTCTCGTCAGCAATCCTCTCCTCTTTGGCAGCTATTGCTTCGTTTATTCCGTACATAGCGGTGTATTTTATGATTCGCACCATTATCGGTGTATATCCAAATCTTGGGCAACTGGATATGAGTGCCGTGTTAAATTATGGTTGGCTGGCATTGGCCGGAATAGTGGCAAATATACTGCTATATTTTCTGGCTATTTTCAGTTCTCACATAGCGGCGTTTGGAACCCTTTATGAGCTGAAGGTTTTATTTGCTGACCACATTACAAAAATCCCATTGGGTTATCATCTCACCATTGGTAGCGGTCGCTTGCGGAAGATAATGGATGAAAACATTGAAAGTGTGGAAGGCTTTATCGCACATCAATTCCCAGATTTTGTTGCTTCAGTAACCGCGCCTATCGTAATGGTAATTATATTGTTTACTGTGGATTGGCGTTTCGGCCTTGCTTCTCTTGTTGGGATTATTCTTGCTTTTATTGCTGAATTCATTGGATATGGCAGTGGTGAAATGAAAGAAAACATGGGAAAATATCAAACTGCCTTAGAGGAAATGAATAATGCTTCGGTTGAGTACGTCCGTGGTATGCCTGTTGTAAAAGCATTTAATCAAACTGCTTCATCTTTCAAGAAGTTGAAAGACGCTATCAGTGGGTATACGGAGTGGGTATTAAAGTTCTCGCTCGGATGGCAAAATTGTATGCCTGCGTTTACTACAATCATTAACAATATTTATTTGATCTTAATTCCGGTTGGAATACTTATTGGATCAAGCACCTCGGATTTTGCAGGGTTTGCAATGAGTTTCATTTTCTATTTGCTTTTTGTTCCAGCTATTGCGGGTGTACTCAACAAAATCATGTATATTTCAGAATCTTTCATGCAGATCAACGGTAATGTAGCCAGAATGGATGAAATTCTAAATATTCCAGAAATGCCGGAAACCGATCATCCACAAATGCCAGCTAATGATGACATCGCATTTAATGATGTCAGCTTCTCTTATACTGGTAAGGTAAATGAAAAAGCTCTTGAAAATGTTTCATTTACGGCAAAGCAAGGGCAGATTACAGCAATCGTCGGCCCGTCTGGTGGTGGTAAGAGCACGATTGCAAATTTAATTTCCCGATTTTGGGATGTATCTTCCGGTAATATCACGATAGGCGGTGTGGATATCCGTGATATGTCGGAGAAATCCTTAATGCGTCATGTTAGCTTTGTTTTTCAAGATATTTTCTTGTTCAAACAGAGTATTTTGGATAATATCCGCATGGGTAATCCGCAAGCCAGCGAAGAGCAAGTTGTTGCTGCTGCGAAAGCAGCACAGTGCCATGAATTTATATCTAAATTGCCAGAAGGCTATCATACAGTAGTAGGCACTAAAGGAATTCATCTGTCCGGTGGTGAACGTCAAAGAATTGCGATTGCACGGGCTATTATTAAGGATTCACCAATTATCGTACTTGATGAAGCAACTGCGTTTAGTGATCCTGAAAATGAGTATCTCATTCAAAAAGCGTTTGAAAAATTAATGCAGGGAAAAACAGTTATTATCATTGCACATCGCCTTTCCACGATTCGCAATGCTGACAATATCATTGTAATGGAAAAGGGCCATTTAGTGGAAGAAGGAAAGCATGATGAATTAGTTGCTGCTGGTGGAAGATACTCGCATATGTGGAATCATTATACGGAAGCAATTGATTGGAAAATCGGCGGAAAGGCGGTGTAACTATGAGCAAACTACAAAAAGCTCTCTTTTTATCAGATAAAGGTTATGCAGATTTGAAAAAGGCTATATTTGCTTGCACATTGACAAATCTGGCTATGCTTCTTCCTTTCTGTGTAACCGTTATGATCTTTAGTGAAATCTTAACACCATTTGTCTCCGGTGGAGAGATTCAATGGAATCACATTTGGCTTCTTTGGGGAGCAGGTATTATATCTGCAATTTTAGTATTTCTGGCAGCAAAAAATGATTATCGCAAGACTTACATTGCGTCTTATAAAGAATCAAACACTACTCGTTTAAGAATAGCAGAACATCTTCGAAAGCTACCTATGAGTTTTTTTAATACGAAAGACCTTTCGGAGCTTACTACTAATATGATGGCAGATTGTAGTAGTATGGAATCTCTGCTAAGTAGTACAATTCCGCCTTTGATTGCGAATGGTATTACAGTAACCCTGACCTGTATTTTGCTCGCCTTTTTTGATTGGCGACTTGCCTTATGTGTATTCTGTACAGTACCGATAGCTTTTTTGATTATCTGGCTGAGCCGCAAACATCAGCAAAAGTTATTTGAAAAGCAGGTTGACGCTAAATTGGAAGCGTCCGATCAAGTACAAGAATACTTGGAAGGCATGAAAATTATTAAATCCTGTGGACTAAGCGGTGCCCACTTCAAAACTTTGAATAAAGCTCTTCTCGCAATGAAAAAGATTGCTGTGAAAGTTGAAATGGCTGTGGGCGTTTTTATGTCAAGTGCAAGTATGATTTTGCAGGCAGGAATTGGCATTACTATTTTTGTCGGTGCATTGCTATTAACAAACGGACAAATTGAGTTGCTCCCGCTATTGATGTTTTTATTGATGGTAACAAGAATTTATGGCCCAATCCTTGCAATCCTTGCCAACCTTTCCTCTCTGCTGAATTTGAATGTGGTAACGAACCGTATGCGTACCCTCCTAACTACGCCAACTATGGCAGGGGAGGGAAAAACCGTACCAAACTGCGATATTGAACTTTCCCATGTATCTTTCGCTTACAATAAAGATGAGGTAATTAAGGATGTATCCTGCAAAATTCCTCAAGGCAGTGTTACTGCGCTGGTAGGCCCATCCGGTAGTGGCAAAAGCACGATTTCTAAGCTAATAGCTCGTTTTTGGGATGTTCAAAAAGGTGAAATCAAGGTAGGTGGAAAAGACGTAAAAACAATGGAACCGGAATGCCTAATGTCCTATATGTCTTTTGTATTTCAAGATGTGACGCTTTTTAATGATACGGTAATGAACAATATTAGGCTTGGAAATCCGAATGCTACTGACGAACAAGTAATTGCTGCGGCAAAAGCCGCTTACTGCGATGAGTTCGTCCGTGAAATGCCAGACGCTTATCAGACTATACTTGGAGAAAATGGAAGCACACTTTCCGGTGGTGAGCGTCAGAGAATATCCATCGCTCGTGCGCTACTTAAGAATGCACCCATTATTCTTTTGGACGAAGCAACTGCGTCCCTTGATCCTGAGAATGAAGTTCTTGTCCAAAAGGCTATTGCTAAATTAGTTGAAGGTAAAACTGTAATTATGATTGCCCATCGGCTCCGCACCGTAGTTGACGCCGACCAGATTCTTGTATTGGATGAGGGAAAACTCGTAGAACAAGGAACGCATGAGGAACTAATGCGCGAGAAGGGATTATATCAAAAATTGTTCCATATCCAACAAGAAAGTCTTGGATGGGCGGTATAGCGGTATAAACGTATTTGCAGGAGGGGCATGAATGAGTTTTTGGGATTTGCTTTTTATAGCGATAGGGCTGGCAATGGACGCACTTGCTGTTGCTATCGGAAAGGGATTAGCAGCTAACGGAGAGTGTAAAAAGATTTGCATAATAACCGGCCTCTATTTCGGAAGTTTCCAAACATTCATGCCCTTCCTTGGTTTTTTATGCGGAGAGACTATTAGTCATTATATTACTTCTGTATCTAAAATTGTTTCTCTAATCTTATTGGTTTTAATCGGGCTAAATATGATCCGAGAAACAATCCGAGAAACAGATAAAGAGGAAAGTGCTTCTTTATCGGTAAAAGTGATGTTACCTGCGGCTGTTGCTACGAGCATCGACGCTTTTGCGGTTGGTGTTACCTTTGCGGCGTTGGAAGTAAATATAATTATAGCTGTTTTGCTTATCGGTTTCATTGCCTTTTTATTTTCTTGCATAGGAGTAAAAATCGGCTCTATATTTGGTAGTCGTTTCGAAAAACAGTCTGGAATTTTAGGAGGCATAATCCTTATTTTGATAGGGATAAAAATTTTTGTTGTCGGGCATTAGAAAGGAGGTGCGCCATTGGCCTTGACGTCATCTATGGAGGATTACCTTGAAGCTGTATTTATCCTCCAACAAAAGTGCAGTAGTGTTCGTAGCGTTGATATAGCTGTACATTTGGGGGTTACAAAACCTTCTGTAAGCCGGGCAGTTAAGGAATTATCAAAGATGGGCTACCTTCTGAAAGAGGCTGATGGTACGCTTTCCCTAACGCAGAACGGTCAAAAAATCGCAAAACAGGTTTATGAGAAACACCTGTTTTTCACCAAGCAGCTTATCGAAGCAGGAGTGCCGGAGGACATTGCGAAAAAGGACGCTTGCAAGCTGGAACACGTTATCAGTGAGGAAAGCTTTGCGAAATTGAAATCGTTGTTTCAAGACTGATATTTGCGGTTGTTCCCCACACTACAAAAGAAAACACATCTAAACAGAGTAAAAGAGCCAACGGATTACTCCATTGACTCTTTCGCTCTACATATGCCTTTTGCAGTACCCTCAATAATTATGAGTTCCTTGTCCTCAAAGGTGTCGAGGATGGAATCAATCTGCCGACGTAAAGATGTTTTTTCAGCCTGCCCTTCCGTAAACAGATATTGATCGGCTGATATGTTGAACATCGTAACAAGACGGGCAAATAGCGGAAAACTCGGGTATTGCCCTTCGTTCTCTATGGACTGTAAATGTCTTGGGGCAACACCAAGGATTTCCGCTAACTGCTCCCTTGTCATCCCCTTTGCTTCACGAGCTTTTTTAATGGCCTGCCCTAACGCCATAAAGTCAAATGTGTCTTTCATTTTATTCACCGCCTATGATTGAGAATTATTACATCTATTATATGGAGATTTTGTTTCTCCTTAAACGATGCAAAATCTCTTATGACAGGATATAAAATCTCTATTTGGAGGAGGTATGCCAATGGAAACTGAAAAGTGGATATTATGCCCCGCCTGCGGTGGTAAAACACGCAACAGAATCCGGGAAGATACACTGTTGCTGAATTATCCCCTCTACTGTCCAAAATGCAAGCAGGAAACCCTGATTGCTGCAAAGGATTTAAGAATAACCGTCGTCGAAAGGCCAGACGCACAGACGCAGAGCCGATGAACCCGTGAGATTTCTCACGGATCACCGGCTCATTCTTTCGCTCTAATTTGGATAGTCCGCCAAATAAAAAAAACGGAGCTTTGGCGGGCTGTATTGTCATGCCTATACATAGCCCTCCAAACCCGTTTTGAGTTTGGAGGGATTTTTATGTGCTGGTCTGCTGTGACCACTCTGCTGCTTATCCGAAGCAGCGATTACCTACATGGCACCGCACAGCCGCGAGGGTGATCTGTTAAAAAAATCCATAGCGGCTCATGGCCCCCTTATACCCTAAAAGTAGAACCCAAATCTCTACATAATAGAATTGGTTTTTCCTTTATCCGCAATGGCTTGACTGCCTTTGCGGATTTTTTTGTGTCGCTTTTTGTCAGAACGCAGGACAAGCCTGCTTTTAGCGTTGGCTGCCGCAGCCCTCCGACCATCTGGATTTCCCTTGAAATTCAGATTGATCGGAGGAAACTGCTATGGCAAAAGACTTTGCCAAATCCAAATGCTTTATTAAAACAGACAACGGTTATAAAGAGATCACCTATGAAGAATTGCTGCACCGGGAGGAAGCTGACCCGTCCTATAAAGCCCGGAAATTCCTACCCTTGCACGGTATGCTGATGGAAGTAACACCTGAAGAATATCAGGCGTTCTACAAAGAACAAAATCGGCAACAGTATATCAACCGTCGTTCCATCGACAGGGGCGATATTTCCTATGATATGCTCACAACAGATGAGAAAGACGGTACTAATATTTTGGTAGACAACGCACCGGATATTGTAGAACAGGTAGAAAAACGGATTATGTTGGACAAGCTACGGACGAGCCTTGCACTTCTCTCCGAAGAAGAATTGCAAATGCTGATCTCGTTATTCTATTTGGAAATGACCGAGCGCGATTTGGCTCGGGAATATCAAATTTCACAAGTGGCGATTCATAAGCGAAAGCAGCGAATCCTTGAAAAACTGAAAAAGCTTTTAGAAAATTGATTTTTCAGGTTATCGACTCCCACTTTTCACCATGAAAAGTGGGAGTCTCTTTTTGGCCGGTCTAATAAAAGCGAGCAAAGGGGCTTATCCGACCATGTGGGCGCATTGTTCAAAAGGTCGAGAATGGGCGCTTCTACACCATCGAGAGCAATTCTGGCGACGAATGCCGCCAGAATTGCTCTCCCGTTGGGTACTATGAGATTTACGGGCACGGTGTACCAGCTTATTAACCAGCCAAAAAAGAAGCAAGCCGCTTGTGAAAACAGGCGGCTTCGTACATAGTTTATAAACCAAAAGTCTTGAAATGCAGACTAAACGATTGCGTAAATGGTTATAATGTGCTATAATGCAATCACTACATTTGATCGGAGACGTGGATATGAGGGTCAGCTATAATAAGCTTTGGAAATTACTGATAGACAAAGAAATGAAAAAGAGCCAATTACGAGAAGCAGTTGGAGCAAGTAAAAGTACATTTGCCAAACTCAGTAAAAATCAAAATGTTACACTTCCTGTTCTGCTGGATATATGCGAGTATCTGCAATGCGATTTTGGCGATATTATGGAAGCTGTACCTGAACATAAGGAGCAATAAAATGAGCGAAAAAATTTTAGTAGTAGATGATGAAAGAGAGATAGCCGATTTACTCGAGGTCTATCTAAAAAATGAAAACTATACTGTATATAAATTCTATAATGGCACCGACGCTTTGAAATGTGTCGAAGAAACAGAGATCGACTTGGCCATACTGGACATTATGCTTCCTGATATTGACGGGTTTCGTATCTGCCAGAAGATCCGGGAAAAATTCTACTTTCCGGTTATCATGCTGACAGCCAAAGTTGAAGATGGAGAAAAAATAATGGGGCTTACCATCGGTGCTGATGACTACATTACCAAGCCTTTTAATCCTTTAGAAGTTGTTGCGCGAGTGAAAACGCAGTTGAGGCGTTATCAACGGTACAATAATCCTGCACAGATTCAGCCTGCCGAAAAGAGCGAGTATGATATTAGAGGATTGATCATCAACAAGGATAGTCATAAGTGCTTTTTATTTGGAAAAGAATTGCAGTTGACGCCCATAGAGTTTTCGATTCTTTGGTATTTATGCGAACATCAGGGAAAGGTCGTACCGTCAGAAGAACTGTTCGAAGCTGTGTGGAAGGAAAAGTATTTGAACAATAACAATACCGTGATGGCACATATTGGGCGACTCAGGGAAAAAATGAATGAGCCAGCTAAAAAGCCTAAATTTATTAAAACCGTCTGGGGGGTTGGATATGAAATCGAGTAGTAAATCAAAAAGGCCGCTCCGCATTATTACAATTTCCTTGGGCATCATTCTGGCCGTCATCATAATCTTTTGGTTTTTTGATATTGTCTTAAACGGAATGATTGTAGACTGGTTTGAAAACAACTATATGACAACCTATGAGGAGTATATTCCCGATGTGGGAAAAGTAGGTATTATTCACCGGCCAAACTGGGATATGTTAAAACAACTGCTTTTTGTTGTAGTAATAGCTATTCTCTTTATCGGTATGCTTGTTGTTATATTGGTATCTCATCTATACGCCAAGTCCAGAGTAAGAAAAAACACAAAAGAAATTGGGAAACTGCTGCATGATTATATTCTTTCAGAAAAAGACGCAGCAGATATTTTCCCAGAAAATTACGGAGATATCGCAACACAAATGTCTGAAATCAAAGCACAGATGAGAAGCCATGAGCAGATTCTTAAGGAGGAAACGGCCAGAAAGAACGATCTGATTTTATACCTTGCTCATGATTTGAAAACACCGCTCGCTTCTGTCATCGGCTACTTAAATTTGCTTCGGGATGAGCGGCACATTTCGGAAGATTTACAGGAGAGATATCTTTCGATCTCTTTAGAAAAGGCAGAGCGGCTGGAAGATTTAATCAATGAATTTTTCGATATTGCGCGGTTTAATCTGACCGATATTTCACTGCAATATAGCAAAATTAATTTGACGCGTTTATTGGAACAGCTTGCCTATGAATTCAAGCCCATGCTGAAAGAGAAAAATCTGACCTGTAATTTGCAAATTCCCGACGATCTGATGTTGCGCTGTGACGCTAACAAAATCCAGCGCGCATTCGATAATCTCTTGCGAAATGCTGTCATTTATAGTTATCCGGATACAGAAGTCAACGTTACAGTTGTTCGGCAAAATGATGATGTAGTGATTAAATTCATCAATCATGGCGATACGATTTCAAAAGAAAATCTGGAACGTATCTTTGAACAATTCTATAGGTTGGATATATCCCGAAGCACAAGCAGCGGTGGAGCTGGTTTGGGGCTTGCCATATCTAAACGAATCATTGAACTTCATCACGGCACGATTACTGCCAGCAGCGAAAATGATTTGATCGAGTTTACCGTTACGTTGCCCGCCTCGTAGGAAAATCGTAAGAATTTCCGTAGAAAAACAGTAGAATACCTTGGGAGCAAACAGATAAATAACACTCTTGTTATTGGTACAATAATTGTGCCAAAGCAAGAGTGTTTTTGTTTTGCGTATATTCCAAAGGGGCGATAGTAATGGCAAGGAAGAGACTAACGGAGATGTTTCCGTTCCTGCTACCACTTCGCAGATGGCAAAAAAAGCAATGCTGCTATCTGAAAATGAAATTTGATAAGAATGTGTATGCAGATAAAATTTCAGAAAGCCTTTTTCCAAACGTGGTATTTGAAACCTCTGCGTTGATGGTAAATGAGAACAGTGGCTTTGATATTCAGTTTCAGTATAACAAGGTACACAATCTGCAATTAGCCGCAAAAACAATGGATAAACTTGTGATTGCTCCCAATGAAACATTTTCTTTTTTCTGGCTCACTCGTCATGCTGACCGTTATACACGGTATAAAGATGGTTTGAATTTAGTGAATGGAAAAATTGTTGGCTCTTACGGCGGGGGCTTATGCCAATTAAGCAATATGCTGTTTTGGTTGTTTTTACACACCCCAATGACCATTGTGGAAAGGCACGGACACGCTGCTGAATCTTTCCCATCTACAACAGAAGATCTACCGTGTGGAACGGACGCTACTGTTAGCGAAGGCTGGTTGGACTTAAAAGTCCGGAATGATACGGATAACACCTTTCAAATTGCCATTCACTTTGACGACAACTATATGTACGGGGAAATTTTATCGCAACGCCCGGTAAATACAGAGTATACCGTCTTTAATTCATCTGTTTCCTATATAAAACGGAATGAAAAAATCTATCAGGTTTCTGTTGTCTGCCGTGAGGAAACCGATCAGGAGACTGGCGAGCATACGCAAAGAGAACTGTATACCAACCAGTGCGAGATTTCTTACTCCCTGCCTGATAACATCGAAGTGAAATCGCTGGATTAAAAGTACAACTTGATCTATTTCGGCCATATAGCTTTTAGCAAATATTATGCTGCTTTTCGGATATGGCCCAAAAGGAGGCTATAAAATGAAAAAGCAAAAAATCGCTGTAATTTTCGGTGGAAATTCTACCGAATATGAAGTTTCCTTACAATCGGCAACTGCCGTCCTTAAAAATATCAATTCAGAAAGATTCGATATTTTACCAATCGGAATCAATCGAGCAGGCGACTGGTTTCACTATACAGGAAAATATGAAAGCATTGCAAACAATACTTGGTTTGAAAATAGCGCCGAAAACTGCCCTGTTATCGTATCGCAAAACTGTTCTCAAAAGGGATTTTTCGAATTTTCCCAAAATCAATGTACCTTAATTGGAGTTGATTTGGTATTTCCGGTACTTCATGGTAAGAATGGAGAGGACGGTACATTACAAGGATTGTTTGAACTAGCGGGAATCCCGATTGTGGGATGCAATACCCTTTCTTCTGCCCTTTGTATGGATAAGAGTAGAGCGCATAAGCTGGTAAGTCTTGAGGGAATATCTGTGCCTAAATCGGTCACTTTCAATCGTTTTGAGCAAGAAAACGCAATAAAGGAGATTGCGTTAAACCTAACCTACCCCCTTTTTGTAAAGCCGGTTAGAGCAGGTTCCTCCTTTGGAATTACAAAGGTAACCGAAAAGGAAAAGCTTTCTGCGGCGATAGCGTTGGCGTTTGAACACGATACAGAAGTAATTGTAGAAGAAGCAATCGATGGTTTTGAAGTAGGCTGTGCGATTCTCGGAAACGACGTACTGACGGTGGGGCGTGTGGACGAAATCGAACTGTTAAGCGGTTTCTTTGATTATACGGAGAAATACACGTTGAAAACTTCTCAAATCCATATGCCAGCACGGATTGACGCTGCAACAGAAAAAAAGATACAGGATACAGCCCTCCGGATTTACAAAGCATTGGGTTGTTCCGGCTTTGCTCGTGTGGATTTATTTCTATCTGCAAACGGAAATATTGTTTTTAATGAAGTGAATACCATACCCGGCCTGACTTCCCACAGCCGCTACCCGAATATGATGAAAGGGATTGGCCTATCTTTTGCTAAAATGCTGGACAGGCTGATCGGATTATATATTGCGCCATGAAAATAACACTTAAAAGAGAAAAGGTTTATTGTGGGAATCTGGTGCTTATAAATGCACAATACCCAATTAAATGCATGGACAATGGAAATTTGACAACCGTAGATTCGTATTTTCCCAATGTCCTCCTGCGGAGCGAAGCTGCCAGCGCCTTGCAAAAGATTCTATCTAAAATCATGGCAGGCAAAGAGATTGTTCCGGTAAGCGGCTACCGCTCTATGAAAGAGCAGATTGCAATTTATCAAAATTCTTTGAGAGATAACGGAGAAGCATTTACCAATCAGTTTGTTGCCTTGCCCGGTCATAGCGAACATCAAACCGGGTTAGCTATCGACCTTGGACAGAATCAGAAGAAAATTGATTTTATCCGTCCTAATTTTCCTTATGAGGGAATTTGCGGTGATTTCCGAAAAGTAACGCCTGATTTTGGATTTGTAGAACGCTATCCCAAGGAGAAAGAAACCATTACTGGGATTGCACATGAACCGTGGCATTTTCGGTATGTAGGGTATCCCCATTCAAGAATCATGATAGAACACAGCCTTACGCTCGAGGAATACGTCAACTTTATCAAATCCTACCGGGAAGATGACCGGCTACTGTACTCACAGGAACAGAATACAGCGATTGAGGTGTACTATGTCCCGGCTCTAAAAAGCGAAACAACGATAATTATACCGGAACAATCTGCTTATCAAATTTCCGGTAATAATGTCGATGGCTTTATTATAACGATCAGGAGGAAAGTCAATGGGCAAATATAAAAATTACACAGGCATTGATTTCTTCCGCCTGATTGCCGCTATTTTGATTATAACAATCCATACCTCACCGTTAGCTTCTTTCAGCGCAACAGGCGATTTTATCCTGACCCGGATTGTGGCGCGTGTTGCTGTCCCTTTTTTCTTTATGACTTCCGGATTTTTTTTGATTTCGAGATATTCCCGGGACAACGACAAACTGAAAAAGTTTGTAAACAAGACTGCGTGTATTTATGGAATTGCTATACTCATTTACATACCAGTCAATATATACAACGGTTATTTTAACAGCGATAACCTTATCCCGAATATTTTGAAGGATCTGTTTTTTGACGGAACAATCTATCACCTATGGTATCTACCGGCCTCGATTTTTGGAGCATGGATTGCTTGGTATCTTGTAAAGCACTTTGATTATAAACGAGCGCTGATAATGTCATCTATCCTTTATCTGATCGGCTTGTTTGGAGATAGCTATTATGGAATCACCGAAAAAATCTCTGGCTTAAACAGCTTTTATCAGTTTGTCTTTCAAGTATCCGACTACACAAGAAATGGCGTTTTCTTTGCCCCCTTATTTTTTATCTTGGGTGGTTTCATAGCAGATACACATCATAAGATTTCTTTCCGAAATAGCTTTTTGGGCTGTGGTATCAGTTTCGCGTTAATGTTAGCGGAAGCTATGCTGCTGCATTATTTAGACTTACAACGCCACGATAGTATGTATGTGTTTTTGTTGCCCTGTATGTATTTTCTGTTCCACGCAATTTTACATTTTCAGGGGAAGCGCCTTGTATGGATGAGAACGCTATCTCTCTGTATTTATATTATACACCCCATGATGATTATAGCAGTACGCTTACTTGCAAAGGTTGCTCACTTGCAGAATTTGTTGATTGAAAACAGTATGCTGCATTTTTTGATGGTTTGCTTTACATCTGTCGCAGTTAGCATAGTAGCAACTGCACTTTTAGAGGACATTTCGAGGAAAAACAAAAAACCTGTTTCCAATACAGATAGGGCATGGATAGAGGTTGATCTAAAAAATTTAGCTCACAATGCAAAAGTCTTAAAAAAGGCCATGCCCCCCAAATGCCAACTGATGGCAGTTGTCAAAGCGGAGGCATATGGGCATAGAGCGTTTGAGATTTCTACCTGTCTTGAAAAAATTGGAGTAAAAGCCTTTGCTGTCGCTACCATTGATGAGGGGATTCGTTTAAGAAAATATGGTATTCGAGGAGAAATTCTGATTCTTGGGTATACCGCTATTTGGCGGGCAGCAGAACTGAAAAAATATGACCTGATTCAAACACTGATTAGCTATGACTATGCCATCGCCTTGAATAAGCAGGGTGTTTCTATAAAAGCCCATCTCAAAATAGATACGGGTATGCACAGGTTGGGGATATCCAGCGATGACTTGACAGATGTTGAAAAGGTATTTTCCCTGAAGCATATAACGGTCTGTGGAATCTATACACATCTATGCTGTTCTGATAGTTTAGAAGCCAATGATGTTGCATTCACCTGCGAACAGATTAACCGTTTTTACAGTTTAATTGACGCGTTGCGAAATCGTGGCATAATCGTACCGAAGCTGCACATTCAAAGTAGCTATGGCTTTTTCAATTACCCTCAACTGCAATGTGACTATGTTCGAACGGGTGTCGCCTTGTATGGAGTTCTCAGTTCTCCACATGATGAAACTGTCCGTAAATTGGATTTGCGCCCAGTTCTTTCTCTAAAATCAGAAGTCATACTAATACGCTCTGTTCCCAAAGGGGATAGTGTTGGGTATGGCAGGACGTTTACTGCACAAAAGGACAGCCGAATTGCCATCATCCCTATTGGGTATGCCGATGGAATTCCGAGAAATTTATCCTGCGGGAATGGCAGGATACGAATCAGGCAATATATTGTCCCTATTATTGGGCGAATCTGCATGGATCAGCTTGCAGTAGACATTACGGAAGCGGAAGATATTGTAGTCGGTGATGTCGCAACATTCATTGAAGCAAAAGCAGAAAGTGAATTGGCAGCTCCCGTCGTCGCAGATCAAACCGGCAGTATCAGTAATGAATTGCTTTGCAGAATAGGAGCAAGATTGCCCGTTATAGAAAAGTGAAAGCAGAATTTCGTCCTTTCTGCGGCTGGATATATCCGATAGCGGTATCCGAATACCCAAAAAGAATAAACAAGGGTTGTTGAACACTTTTCAATGAAACAGCATGGATATATCAAGGTGGCGTCCGATGAAAACGGAAGCACCTTCTCCATATTTTTGAAACAGGCATAATTCGAATAAATTGAGAGGGACTATTATGCAGGAAACGCACTGGATACTCTGCCCGGTTTGTGGCAGTAAAAGTCGCAACAGAATTCGAGGGGATACAGTTTTAATAAACTATCCCCTCTACTGCCCGAAGTGCAAACAAGAAACTTTAATTAATGCTAAAGAATTACATATAACCGTCATCAAAGAGCCAGACGCATAGACGCAGAGCCGATGTATTTGTGAGATTTCTCACGGATCATCGGCGCTTTTTATTTAATACTGGAACAAGCCCGCCTAATAAAAAAACGGAGCTTTGGCGGGCTGTTTCGTCATGCCTATTAGAATCCCTCCAAACCCGTTTTGAGTTTGGAGGGATTTTTATGTGCTGGTCTGCTGTGACCGCCCTGCTGCTAATCCGAAGCAGCAGTTACCTACATAGCGCCACGCAGCCACGAGGATAATCTGTTAAAAAAATCCTCGGCTGCTCGTGGCACTCTTACGCCCTTAAAGTAGAAGCCAAATATCTACATAATAGAGCTTGTTTTTCCCATGTCCGCAATGGCTTGACAGCCTTTGCGGATTTTTTTGCGTCGCTTTTTGTCAGAAAGCAGGACAAACCTACTTCTGGCATAGGGTGCCGCAGCCCTCCGACCATCTGAATTTCCCTTGAAATTCAGATTGATCGGAGGAAATAGTTATGGCAAAAGACTTTGCCAAATCCAAATGCTTTATTAAAACAGACAACGGTTATGAGGAGATCACTTATGCGGAACTGCTGCGCCGGGAGGAAGCTGACTCGTCCTATAAAGGGCGGAGATTTCTGCCCCTGCATGGTATGCTTATGGAAGTAACGCCCGAAGAATATCAGGCGTTCTACCAAGAGCATAACCATCAAAACTATATACAACGCCTATCTATCAAGAACGGTGATATTTCCTATGATATGCTCACGAACGAAGAACAGAACGGTGCTAATATTTTGGTAGACAGCGCACCGGATATTGTAGAACAGGTAGAAAAACGGATTATGCTGGACAAGCTGCGGACAAGCCTTGCGCTTCTCTCGGAAGAAGAATTGCAAATGCTGATCTCGTTATTCTATTTGGAAATGACCGAGCGCGATTTGGCTCGGGAATATCAAATTTCACAAGTGGCGATTCATAAGCGAAAGCAGCGAATCCTTGAAAAACTGAAAAAGCTTTTGGAAAATTGATTTTTCAGGTTATCAGCCCCCTTGCTTTTTACCATGAAAAGTGAGGGGGCTTTTCCTTTGCCTCCCGAGTTCCTTGAAAATCGAATAGCCATTCGTCAAGTACATTCCCATTGCTTTGTGATGAGCATAAGCCACGTTAGCGGCTGCGCCATGATATGCAGAAAGAAAACAACGAGACACCACCGAAAAAAGAAATCAATTTGGTCTTTGGTTTGTTCTTTCCAACAAAGAGCGAGAAACAGTTGGCTATAAGTGTCGGGTGGCTCCCGGCATGGCGATGACCGGCAATGGGGCTAACGATACTCCTGTCCAGTCACAGGTCGAGCGTGATAAAACCGTCGCAACCAATGAGGACAGCCGATAGAGAACCTACCGGGGGTGAGATTCCCGTGGAGCTGGTACGCTGCCAGTCGCTTGATGACTTCCCACAGCAATCCGGGGTGTCGAGGACAAATTGGATTGCTTTGATATAAGGCCAAGCACAGGACGGGTCTATGAAAGCAGAAATTTATTTTATATTTCTCCGACCTTAATTCTGTTCTGCGTTTGGCCTCTACATAGGCGGTACAAGCCGCCTGTTTTTCAAAAAGGGAGGTCAAAACAGATGAACACAACATATTTACGCGGCCAGTTGTATTACGCCGATTTGAGCAAGGGCGTTGGCTCGGAACAGGAAGGCTACCGCCCTGTTCTGATTATCCAGAACGACGTGGGGAACAAATACAGCCCCACCGTGATCGTGGCCGCTGTTACCAGCAAAGTAGGCGTAAAGCCAAAACTTCCGACCCATTACTTTATAGAAGCAAATACGGTAGGCTTAACTGCCCCGTCTATCGTCCTGCTGGAGCAGCTCCGTACCTTGGATAAGCGCCGGTTGGAGCGATATATCGGGCGGGTAGATTCCTGCCATATCCGCGAGATCAACCGTGCGCTGGCTGTCAGCGTCGGCTTGATGGAGGAAATGCCGGAAAACTTAATCATGTGCCTGTGCCCGACCTGCGCCAACAATTTTTATGGCACAGGTTCTTATTTTTTGCGCCGGGTCAATACAGACAGCAGCGAGAAAGACATTTGCACCTACTGCGGCCAGCGCCGGGGCTTCGATTATGAGGTTGTGCAAAGGCCGAAGGATAACGAAAAGGAATAAGGGGGGCTTGCGATATGGAACGCGATCATTTACAGGAAAACGCAGAATATGCGGTCAACAATGTCAAGTATCAGGTTTCCGCCAGCTTCCAAACCCCTGATGATAAAATCCCAGCAGAGGATTTTGCCGATAAATTAAAACGGTTGATTTTGTCAGAAGATATTATGAATCGCAATGGAAAAAAGTAATTCGCACCTTTGCGCGCTTTGACGGATAGCGGTACACTAAATAGGAAATATATTTGTCTGACTGCCGGAAAGGAGGAACTATGCAGTCAAAGAAAAACCACGGAATCACAGCTTTATATCCCCGCCTTTCCCGGGATGACGATATTCAAGGCGACAGCAACAGCATTGTCAATCAGAAAAAGCTGCTTTCCAAATATGCCAAAGACCATCATTTTCCGAATCCCAAATTCTATGTGGATGATGGTTATACAGGTACAAACTTCAACCGTCCCGGCTTTCAGGAGATGATTGGGGACATTGAGGCCGGTTATGTTACTACGGTAATCGTAAAGGATATGTCCCGGCTCGGCAGGAACTATCTGCAAGTGGGTTACTATACGGATACCTTTTTCCCCGATCACAACGTCCGCTTTATTGCGATCAACGATGGCGTGGACAGCGAACAGGGAGAAGATGATTTTACTCCGTTCCGGAATATCATGAACGAATGGTATGCGAAAGACATCAGCCGGAAAGTCAGAAGTTCCAAGAAGCTGCGCGGCAATGCCGGTGATCCCCTTTGTTTGCCGCCATATGGTTACAGGAAAGCCCCGGACAACCCCAAACAATGGATCATTGACGAGGAAGCCGCCGAAGTTGTCCGCAAAATCTACCGCCTTTGTATTGAGGGGAACGGGATTGAAACCACCGCGCGGATTTTACAGGAAAGCGGTATTTTGACCCCCACCTATTATTGGGCAAAGAAAGGAATCCGCAAGGGGGGAAAGAAAACACAGGACAATCCCTGTAAGTGGTGTAAAACTACCATTACCAAAATCCTGACCTTACAGGAGTACACCGGCGTTCTTATCAATTTCAAAACCTATTCCAAGTCGTTCAAGGACAAGCGCCGCCGCGAAAACCCGGAAGAAAATCAAAGGGTGTTTGAGAATCACCATGAGCCGATCATTGACCGCAGCACATGGGAAACGGTGCAGAAAATCCGTGCAGGCACAAAGCGCAGGCAGCCTAAAAACAGCGAAAAAAATATGTTTGCAGGGCTTTTATACTGCGCTGACTGCGGGCATAAGCTGCATTACAATATCAATCATCCAAACAGTGCCATTGAGTATTTTAACTGCTCAAACTACCGGGGAAACCGTGGAACCTGTAATGAAACGCATTATGTCCGTGCCGACTCGCTGGAACAGGTCGTTCTTCTGGAACTGAACCGTATGGTAAGCTACCTACAGGAAAACGAGGAAGAGTTTGCTGAACTGCTTGCCCGGAAAACTTCACAGGATTACGAGCGTGAAAAACGTTTCCGCCAGCAAAAGCTGGCGGAACTGAACGCCCGGTACAGTGAGGTTGATATGCTTTTTGAGCGCACCTACGAGGACAACGTAAGCGGAAAACTCTCTGACGAACGTTTCATGAAGCTGTCGCAAAGGTATGACGAGGAACAGCAATCCCTCAAAAAAGAAATCGCAGAGCTGGAAAGCATCTGCGATAAAGAGGACAGCCGGGTATATTCAAAAAATCAGTTTCTGAAAGCGGTTCGGAAGTTTATGCAGATGAAAACCTTAACGCCTACCATGCTTCACGAACTGGTGGAGCGGATTGACGTCTACCACATTCAGGGGACAGGAAAAAACAGGACGCAGCGCCTTGTAATCCATTACAAGTTTGTCGGCGTACTGGATTTACCGCACAGCCCTGTTTTGCCGGGGAATGTCGTTCTCAACAGCAGACAGGGCGTAGAAATAGAATATCTGGTTGGGAAAGCCGGATAAACGAGAAAAGGAGCAGCCCCTTCGGACTACTCCTTTACATAGGAATGTTCAGTTGCGTTATGAACATTCAAACTGGTCCGAGTGGCGAGACTTGAACTCACGGCCTCTTGACCCCCAGTCAAGCGCGCTACCAACTGCGCCACACCCGGATTTCGCAACGTTTATTATCATATCACAAGTGCGGGAAAAAAGCAAGCCTTTGCTGAAGGATTTTTTATTTGCGGCGCGCCGACGACGTCAAAGTCATCTTTGATAAATAAAAATTTCATCGCAAACTAGCAATCCACAGCTTCCTTGTCAGGTATGCAAAGCACGCTAGACGTATCATAGCCAAAACCGAGAACGAAACCGGCATCGTGCTTCCCAGCATCGGCAGATAAGAGCACAGGGAAATACCGGTCTCTACGAAAGCACAGAGCCCGTCGCCGCGGCTGCGCGTGCTGAACGCGTATATCCAAAGGAGCAGATCTCCCGCATACAGATAGCGATCATGCATGGAAGGCAAAAAGCAGACGCATGTCAGGATACACCAGGCCGCAAACAACATGGTCGTCCGATTTCTCAGATCTCCACGATGCAGAACGACGGCGGCTCCAATAAAAAGGATTGCAAATCCAAGGAGCAAAAAAGCCGGATATAATAGATTCGCGGTCTCGTTGGAAAACAGGCAAGGAAGGTTCGGACAATTATGAAAAAGCGCATTGCCTGCGCTCTTTAGTTGTGCTGCACACATATAAAACGGCAGCCACCAGGGTGCCCCTGTAAGAATGGCAGGCAGTCCAGAAAGCCATACCACCACGGGAATCGCCGCGAAATGCCAGAGGCGCATCCGGCGGTCTAGAAGGGCAAGAACCAAAAATACCGGCAGAAAAAAGAATGCCTGCATTTTGAATGCAACCCCAATTCCAAGTAATATACAAGCTAAAAGGCCTTTGCGCTCAAGAAGTGCTGACAACGCAAACAAACAAAACGCTGTATAAATCGCGTCGCACTGCCCCCACATACTGCTATTAAAGAAGACCGTTGGCAGAAAGAGTGTCAAAAGCGCACCCAAGGCCTGTTCCATGCGGCCTGCACCACATGAAATCCGCAATAAGCGCGCCACAGCGCCTGCCAATAAAAAGTCAAACGCAATGGAAACCCCTTTTACAGCGGGCAGCGCAGGAATGCCGGTTCCCGCAAAAGGAGCCAGCAACGTCAAATAGGCCAACGTATAATTGCAGCCTTGAAGCGGTTGGTGCAATGCATTGAGTCCTCCATTTGCTGCCAGCTGTCCATACCAATCCTGCAGAAAATACACGTAATCACTGCTTTGATAAGGAAGCAGGCAGAAACGTAGTCCCAACGCCAACACACTGCCGAAAAGCAGCACCCACAAGATCAGGCGTTTTCGCAAACCGGACATCAAGCGTTTTTCCGTTTCGGCTATCATAAGAGTCACCTTTATTTAAAATAAAATAACGCCGCAAGCGAAGCCAAATAACTCTAAATGTTCAACCGCTAACTTTTGAAGAAAGGTTGCATGGTGAGAGAGTTCTTTTCTTGTTCCGTGTCCGAAAAGATTCTCAATTGCCTGTTCTGGATCATGGCAAAACCCAATAATCGAGAAATGGTTAGCGAACTGTTTGATGTTTGATTGATCTGAAAGTTGCTTTTGCATAGGAGGATAGAGCAACCAGCTATAGCATAGAAAGGCTTTATACTCTATTGTCGGAAAGTATTTTGAGAAAAAGCGTTTTGCCTCTTGAAAAGATGTTTCAACCGATTGAGGACTCAGATCCGCACCTTGTTGGATATGACAGTTCAGCACAGGCGTCCCATTGGGTAATAGTTCTTTTTGCCCCTTTGCAAATGTCATATACGGTTTACCAATGGTTTCCTCATCCAAGTACAGCATTTCAAAAGGTTGAAACTGCAACGTGCCAATTTGAAAGATGCCGACTTGCATGATGTGACGAAACCATATAACGTCCTCTTTTGAGATACCTGCCTTGCCGTTTTTTTCGTAGTACAGGTTTGCCCGTAAAGAAACATCTCTGAACGTGTCAAAAATAATCTCATCCGGAATCTCCTTGGATTTGTAGGCATCGTACTGATGCACCAGAAGATATGTAACAACAGCCAAACGTGTTAACGGCATACGCTTACATAAAGCAAAATGAAAATTTTCCCCATGATATGCGGTTCCTGCAAGTTCTTCAATCAACTTCTCATCTTTACGAATTTTCTGTAGAACGGCTTGCTCAATTTCAGTTCGGTAATGCAATCTTGACACGATTTTTTCTAAATTCATATACGGACTCCCATAAATCATTTCTTTAATCTTTTGATTGTTTTTAATATTTTACTGTGTCAAATGAATTCCCGAAACTATTATATGTTCAAATGAATGTTCATTCAATCGTTTTCATACCGCCAAAGCTCACGCAGTCAAGGCCAGCAGATTTCGGACAGGGTATTGCGAAAGAATCACGGCGGGGGACTTTTGCAGCAGCGATTCCGGAGAAATCGTTTCGCTGGAAACCGCATACGGCAGCACAAAATCCCGCGACGTGCCGAGGTTTAACGAAAACGTCGTACTGCCCTGCAACGATGGGTTGAGCACATTAAAAAGTTCCCATTGGCACTGCGTCGTGTAATTGGTTGCGAGCAGCGCCCATTGCTGCAAATCGATGCCGGCCTCCCCGACGTAGGGATTTGCCTGATTTTCCACGTGCACGTCTACTTCATAGATATAGTCGATCACCGGCATGGTGCCGTCCTTCTCGCTTTCCAGCTCCTGCGGCATGGCGTTTTCTTTCTGCAAATTGTACTTTGCAAGGAACGTATCAAGCGGCAAAAGTTCTGCGTCCGTCAGCGTTACCACATAGCCATCCATGCGTTCAGAATCTCCATAAAGGAAGAAAATATTTTTCCCAATACCGGCCTCTTCCCCCTTCGCGTAATAGACGGAAGGCGGCGCCTTCTGCGCAGAGGCGTTGACCGCATAGATGCGCCCACCACAGAGCGCAGCGGCCGCCAGGAGAAGGAGCCCCACAAGCAAACGCTTTTTCTGTTTTTTCATGATGCTTCCTCCTCAAACGGGGCGAAAAGATGGGCCTTTACGTGGCCATCTTCGAGGGCAAAGATTTCGTCCGACATATGGCGCAAAATCTCTAAATCATGGCAGGAAATGAGGACCAAAGCGCCGCGGGCTTTCTGTGCCTGCAAAATCTTTTTGACGAGTTCGATCCCATCCGTGTCCAGTGCGTTTGTCGGTTCGTCTAAAATCACCAGATCCGGATTTTCCATATATGCCGCGGCAATCCCCAAACGCTGCTTCATCCCCAAAGAATATTTGCGGTAGGGACGCCGGTCGTCCGGATTGAGCCCCACTTCGCGCAGGACTTCCCGCAGATGGTCATCGTTCACGAGCCGTTTGATGGAGGCCAATTGATGTAGGTTCTGAAACCCAGTGTATGGATCCAGAAACGCAGGATTTTCAAGCAGAAGCCCCAGGCTTTTCGGAAAGGCCAGCCGTTTTCCGAGCTCTTCCCCATCGATGAAAATACTGCCGCTCGTCGGGTAAATCAGTCCCGAAATCAAACGCATCAGCATCGTCTTTCCGGAACCGTTAATGCCCTGCAGGCCGTAAATCTGGCCCGCATGCAGCGTTAAAGAAAGATGATCGATCACTTTGTTTTTCTTAATAATTTTGGTGACGTCTTTGCATTCGATCGTTTCCAACTTGACTCCCCCTTTATTCTTCGATTGGCAGCACGTCATACTTGCGAAACCGAACAGCACCAAAAAGTACGGCGGCCGCAATCACGGCGGCCGAAAACAAGACACCCGCCGCATTCGTGACGCCGGTGCCGTTATAGATCACATTTCGCACGGGCATCGCGTAATTTCCGAGCAGCAATGGCGAAAGCTTATAGGCTGACGCCACAAGAATGACGACAGAAATCAGAAAACTCACGATGGGTTTGAGCCACAGCGTAAAGGCCATCTGCAGCATGCTCAAGGCAAACAGCACGAGCGGCGCCAGGCAGAACACCGAAAAGAGAAGCGGCGCCACATATCCCGGCCCGGAGACAGCGGCCGGTACCGTAAACTCCAAAAGCGGCGCGTGCAGCGTCAGGGAAACCGGACTGCCGGAAAGGAGGCATAAAAGGAGCAGCGTCAGCCAGATGACGGCAAAGAACGATAAAACCGCGCAAAAATTCCACACGCACTTCGAAAGCCACCAGAGCATCCGGCCATTCGTACGAATCAAAAACTGCTGGCCGGTCTTTGTCAAATCGTTGTGCGCATATTCGAGCGTCATCCAAAACAGGACAAGATACAATAGCATCCAAATCAGTGGGAACGAAAAACTTTGGTGTGGATCCGGAATATATTCGCTCATACCGGCAAAGACAAAGAAGACTGTATCGCCAAAACTCGGCGTAATCGCAGAGCCGTCCCCCGTAATGACGGTGCCGCGGTTGTAGGACGCCACTTTCGTACAAAATAAAAGCCAAAAGGCAACCGCCATCAGCGCGGCGCCGACGTACCATTTCCACCGCTTGAGCAGGCCGTGGCGCAGATCGTATCGGACCAGTTTAATAAATTTCATGTTTTCGCCCCCGCATCCAAGTCAACAGCAGCGTGCCGGCTAACAGAATCCCGCCTTCCAACAGAGCCGGCCACAGCGGGCGGCTGAAATCCCCGCTCTGCCCTAAAAAATTGATGGGAGATAAGAGCGCCGAATCCGCCATATAGGAATAGAGCGCTTGTCCCAAAACCTGCAGCGCCACGCAGCAGAAAAACGGCGTGACAAGGACCGCCACGCGATTGCGCGTGAAGTAGGCGACGGACATGCCGAACACCGCGAGCAGGCCGCCAAACAGGAAGATTAAAAGGACGCGCAGCAGCACATACAGCGCCGGGTATGTGTAAAACACCGCAGAGAACAAATCGCCGTAGGAGACGCCGTAATAGATCGTGTAATCCACCTGCGGCGTGCGGGCTGGGAGGAACATGGCCATTACCAGGATATTGAGCAAAACCGGCAGCACCACCGCGAGGCCGCCGGACAAAAACGCGGCGATGTACTTTCCAAAGTAATACCGATACCGTCCGCAGCGCACGACGAGATTCCGCTCATAGGCGCGGTTTCGCTCCTGGCAGTAGCTCCACGCGTACGGCAGCGTCGCGAACAGCGGCAGCAGATAGAACAGCAGCGAGCTAAACAGCGTAAAGCTGTCCATGACGATCCAGTACGTGTAAAAGCTCTCGACTTCGAGCATTGGGTTCGAAAGATAGCCCGAATCCGCTTCGAGCTGAAAATAATACGTGTCCTGCCCGTACTGCAGCAGGCACATCCACGCGCTTAAAAGGCTCAGCACGCAGCCTATGAGGACGACCGCGAGAAAGCTGCGATTCCGAAACGCCTTTCGCAGCTCGAGGGCCAGCACATTCTTCATGATGCCTCACCGCTTTCGTCGAGCGTCAGCGCGACCGCGCGCGTTGTAACGCCGTTCACTTCATAGAGCGTGATGTACAGGTTGCCGTCCGTCATAAGGTCTTCGGGGACAAGAAACGCCGTCTCAAACGACTCGCTTTCCCCCTTTTCGAGATACGGTAAATGGAAATACGCAGTCTCGCGGTTTTCTTCGGGGGCTTCACTGTTATACACCGGTTCAAAGCTCTGCTGTTCGGTTCCCTCGAGCGATGCTTTCGTCGTCAGCGTCATAACATTGACTTGCGGTGTAATATCCTGTGCGGAAACCTCCTTTTCCGCCCGGGTCTCTCCTTTCAAATACAGAACAGCAAATCCCTGCGGCAGGTCCTCCCCGTCGAGTTCGATTTTCTGTGTCTCCCCGTTGAGAGTTATATAACTGCTTGCCGGGTCTAAATCTGCGGCCTTTAAGCCGGCCGCCGCGAGGGTTGGAAATACTTTCGCGGACACGATCTCATAGCTGAAGATCCCTGACGCATCTATCTGATTCTGCTGCATCGGGTAAATTTGGATCCCGTTGATTGTCTCCTCCGCCGGCGGAAGGCTCACAACATTGCTGCTGCTACTGACAAGGCCTTCCATTCTCTGTTGGCTTGTACAGCCAACCAGCAAAAATAGGCAAAGACTAAAGATAGCAAGTAGATAATAGCTTTTTTGTTTCATCGATACTGCCCCTAACTGCAAAATTAAATTCACGGTCTTCAGTATTGGCTGCGCTGGCGGGAACCATGGCTACAGTTGAAGTGATCATCGCTGCTGCAGCAATAATTCCAAACAGCCTTGTTTTGAACTTATAACATTTTTACCTCCTTTACACTTTGTAATTCAACGTTCGAATATTTCCTATATTATTAGAAAAATAAAGGACGAATAGAATCTATCTAAATGAACATTTTTATTTTCTTTAGTTTAAAATATATTATAGTATTATATTAATGTCAATATGTTTTTCATCTTTTTTGAAATTTTTTAGAATTAGCACTTACATGGATATTGTGCTACCTGAAAAGAAAGTCTTTCCCTTGGATTTTTCTATGAAAATTATACTTGACACATCTCGATATTTCCGTTTCATCAAATTCCCTTCTTTCTGCAAAAGGTCAAAGGGATTCTCCTTGCGGTTCAAAAGAGGAATGCCTTTGTTATAAAACGGGAGGACGGTTTTGTTTGTTCCTTCAAAATAATAATTTTTAAGGAAAATTGAAAAAGAAGATTTTAAAATTGGCATTGTGCTTCTAAGGGAAACGCGAAGGGTTCGATCCAAAGTGTTTTTACTTTGTCAACATCGCGATTCCACTTTCCGTGCAAAAAGTACAAATGAAAACCGAAATTCCTATTGACAGCGCCGCGGCACCATGCTAAAATATAAAAAATTTCATTTACCCGAAACCGTTGAAGCGGAGATAACGGCAATCATGCCTCTACAGAGAGCCTGTGGTGCTGCGAGTCAGGCGAGAAACAAGTTGTCAAATGGACCGCGGAGGGTGCAGTCAACGGAGCTTTTGTGAGGGCTCTTAGTATTCTGCAACGTGTGGGCATACGTCAGTTGCCGGGGATATGTTGGTATCCCGAAAGGGCATGGGAATTCCCGTGAATCCAAGGTGGCACCGCGGATAAAGCTTTTTATTCGTCCTTGGCAGTCAAAAGTGGACTGTCAAGGGCGTTTTTGTTTTCTCAAGAAACGCCTTTGGCAGGAAACGCCGAAGGAGTTTTTTGCGTTAGGAGGCAATGTCATGCATGTTTCACCGAGCCTGCAGGAAGTCCGGCGCATCGCGGAAAGCGGCCAATACCGCGTGCTGCCCGTAAGCTGTGAAATCCTTTCCGATTTTACAACACCCATCGAGGCCATGCGCATTTTAAAAAATGTGTCCACACACTGCTACATGCTGGAGTCGGCGCTGGCAAACGAAACGTGGGGGCGCTACACCTTTTTAGGCTTTGACCCGAAACTCGAAATCACGTGCCGGGACGGCCAGATGCAAGTGGGGAATCTCCATTTTGAAACTTCAAACCCCTCTTCTTACCTGCGGCAGATCCTTTCAGACTACAAGAGCCCGCGGCTGCCCGGCCTGCCGCCGTTTACAGGCGGCCTTGTCGGGTATTTCTCTTACGACTATCTTGGCTACAGCGAGCCGTCTGTCCGGCGCAGCGTCACCGACCGCGAAAACTTCAAAGACGTCGACCTGATGCTCTTTGATAAAGTCATCGCGTTTGACAACGTCCGGCAAAAGATTGTGCTCATTGTCAATATGTCGTTAAACGACCTCGAAGTGGGCTACAATAAGGCGGTCATGGAACTCAAACAGCTCGCGCAGCTTTTAAAAAGCGGCGAAAAAAAGCGGGAACCCGCCGGACACCTCTGTGGGGAAATGAAACCGTTGTTTGAAAAGGAACGGTTCTGTCAAATGGTCGAGCGCGCAAAACAATTTATCCATGAAGGTGACATCTTCCAGATTGTGCTCTCGAACTGCCTGAGCGCGCCATTTGAAGGGAGCCTTTTCAACACCTACCGCGTACGGCGGACCTTAAACCCTTCCCCTTATATGTTCTATTTTGCAGGCACGGATGTAGAGGTCGCGGGCGCGTCCCCCGAAACACTCGTAAAACTCGAAGACGGCGTCCTGCATACGTTTCCGCTCGCGGGCACGCGGCCGCGCGGCAAAACCGAGGAAGAGGACCGGCGTTTGGAGCAGGAACTTTTGCAGGATGAAAAGGAACTCGCCGAACACAACATGCTCGTCGACCTCGGACGCAATGACCTCGGCAAAGTCAGCCGTTTCGGCTCCGTAAAGGTTGAAAAGCTGCATACCATCGAGCGCTACTCACACGTGATGCACATCGGTTCCACAGTACGCGGCGAGCTGCGGGAGGATTGCGACGCACTCGACGCCGTTGAAGCCGTTCTTCCTGCCGGGACGCTCTCCGGCGCACCCAAAATACGCGCTTGCCAGCTCATCGCAGAACTGGAAGACAATAAACGCGGGATCTACGGCGGCGCGATCGGCTATCTCGATTTTTCCGGCAACCTAGACACCTGCATCGCCATCCGCATCGCCTATAAGAAAAACGGCCGTGTCTTCGTGCGCAGCGGCGCCGGCATCGTTGCGGACTCCGTGCCGGAAAAGGAATTTACGGAATGTCTGAATAAGGCCCGGGCATCCTTAACGGCCTTAGAGCTTGCACAGGAGGTGGACTGATGATTCTGCTACTTGATAATTACGACAGTTTTTCCTACAATCTCTACCAGCTCGTCGGTGAAATTGATCCCGACATTCAGGTTATCCGCAACGACGAATACACAGTCGATGAAATTCAAGCCCTGCGGCCCACGCGCATTCTGCTCTCTCCTGGTCCCGGCAGACCGGAAGGCGCCGGTGTCACGATGGACGTCGTAAAAGCGCTCGGGCCTGAAATTCCGACGCTCGGCGTTTGTCTCGGCCACCAGGCCATTTGCGCGGCGTTTGGCGCAACCGTTACGTACGCAAAGCGCCTGATGCACGGGAAACCGTCCATCGCAACCCTTGACCGGACCTGTCCCTTATTTGCAGGATGCCCGGAGCGGACACCGGTTGCCCGCTACCATTCGCTTGCCGTTGACCCGAAAACCATCCCTTCCTGCCTTCGCGTAACCGCCCAGACAGACGACGGAGAAGTGATGGCAGTCCAGCACAAAACCTACCCGATTTTCGGCGTGCAGTTTCATCCGGAATCCATTTTGACGCCGGACGGAAAAACGATGCTGCGAAACTTTATCAAAGGAGCGATGCACGATGATTAAAGAAGCCATTGAGAAAATTGTCAATAAAGAAGACCTCACCTACGACGAAGCCTACACCGTGATGAACGAAATCATGAGCGGGGAAACCTCCCCGACACAGAACGCCGCATTTCTTGCCGCCCTCTCCACAAAGAGCGCGCGCGCCGAAACCATTGAGGAAATTGCGGGCTGTGCCGCCGCTATGCGGGCGCACGCTACAAAAGTGCCGACCGCGTTTGACGTATTTGAAATCGTTGGCACCGGCGGCGACAACGCACACAGTTTTAATATTTCCACGACTTCTGCGCTCGTAGCGGCTGCCGGCGGCATGAAAGTCGCAAAGCATGGCAACCGCGCCGCTTCTTCCAAATGCGGAACGGCGGACTGTCTCGAAGCACTGGGCGTCAACATCCAGCAAAGCCCCGCAAAATGCCGGGAACTTTTGCAGAAAGTCGGGATGTGCTTTTTCTTCGCACAAGCCTATCACGCCTCGATGAAATATGTAGGGGCGATCCGGAAAGAGCTGGGATTTCGCACGGTATTCAATATTTTAGGGCCGCTGACAAACCCCGCCTCCCCTTCCCTGCAGCTTCTCGGCGTTTATGACGATTATCTCATTGAACCACTGGCGCAAGTGCTGATTCAATTGGGTGTCCGCCGCGGCATGGTCGTCTACGGACAGGATAAGCTCGATGAAATCTCCGCAAGCGCGCCGACTTCTGTCTGTGAGATCAAGGACGGCTGGTGCAAGCCTTATGTCCTCGCCCCGGAAGACTTCGGCTTTCCGCGCTGCGCAAAGGCCGACCTGGAAGGGGGATCCCCCGCAGAAAACGCGCAGATCACGCGGGCGGTTTTAAGCGGGGAACCGGGGCCGAAGCGCAACGCCGTCCTCTTAAATGCGGGCGCTTCGCTCTATATTGGCGGAAAAGCGGCGAGCATGCGGGAAGGCGTAGCCCTTGCCGGTGAACTGATCGATTCCGGCAAAGCGATGGAAACGCTCGAACAGCTCATCGCCGTCAGCAATGCACCGGAGGTGGCGGTATGACGATTCTCGATGAACTCGCGCAGTTCGCATGTGAGCGCGTGGCACGCGCCAAAACGGCTGCGCCCTTAGAGGAAATCAAGCGGCAGGCTTTCGCGCTTCCGAAAGGCGATTTTGCGTTTGAAAACGCCTTAAAGAAGCCGGGGATTTCCTTTATCTGTGAATGTAAAAAGGCCTCCCCCTCCAAAGGGCTCCTGGCGCCCGACTTCCCGTATGTGGAAATTGCAAAAGCATACGAAGCGGCCGGCGCCGACGCGATTTCCGTGTTGACCGAACCGAAATGGTTCCTTGGCAGCGACGCCTATCTGCGCGAAATCGCACAGGCGGTCTCCATCCCCTGCCTGCGCAAGGATTTTACCGTAGACGAATACATGCTCTATGAGGCAAAACTCCTGGGCGCATCCGCCGTGCTTTTGATCTGTTCGATCCTTTCGGCCGCGCAATTGGAGGACTACCTTGCGATTTGCGATGCGCTCGGCCTTTCCGCACTTGTGGAAGCGCACGATGCAGCAGAAATTGACACAGCGGTTCGTGCCGGTGCACGGGTGATCGGCGTCAATAACCGCAACTTAAAGGATTTTTCCGTTGACGTGCAAAACAGCCGCAGCCTTCGAAGCTGCGTCCCGCCGGACGTCCTCTTCGTTTCGGAAAGCGGCGTGCGCTGTCCAAAAGACATCGAGGTGCTCCGGCAGCTGCACGTAGATGCTGTTTTGATTGGGGAGGCCTTGATGCGCGCGCCGGATAAAAAAGCGATGCTCCACTCGCTTCGGAGGCCGTCATGACGAAGATCAAGCTCTGCGGCCTTTCCCGACCCTGCGATATCGAAGCCGCCAATGCACTGCGCCCCGATTATATCGGCTTCGTATTTGCAGAAAAAAGCCGCCGGTTCGTTTCGCCCCGAAATGCGGCGCAGCTCAAGCGCCTGCTTTCCCCTTCCATTCAAGCGGTAGGCGTTTTCGTCCAAGAAGAACCCGAAAAAATCGCCGCGCTTGCGAGGGAAGATCTGTTCGATATCATCCAACTGCACGGAAAAGAATCGGAGGCCTATCTTGCGAAACTGCGCACACTGACGCAAAAGCCCATTCTGCAGGCGTTTCGCATAGATACGCCAGAAGACGTCGTCGCGGCAGAAAGGAGCAGCGCGGATTGCATTCTGCTCGATTCCGGTACCGGCGGCACCGGCACAACGTTTGATTGGCGCCTCCTGCAAACGTTTCAAAGGCCGTATTTTTTAGCCGGCGGCCTTACCATTGAAAACGCAGCAGCGGCAGTCCGGCAATTGCACCCGTATGGCGTCGACGTCAGTTCCGGCATCGAAACCGACGGGCAAAAAGATCCTCAAAAAATGGCGGCATTTGTCTGCGCCGTCAGAAAGGCAGGTACAATATGACCACATCTGAAACACGCAAAGGGCGTTTTGGCATACATGGCGGGCAGTATATCCCGGAAACCTTGATGAACGCCGTTATCGAACTTGAAAAAGCATATGAGCAGTATAAAAACGACCCTGACTTTAACCGGGAGCTGACGACGCTTCTCAACGAATACGCCGGCAGGCCCTCCAGACTCTACTACGCTCAAAAAATGACCCGCGACTTAGGCGGCGCTAAAATTTACCTGAAGCGTGAAGACCTCAACCACACAGGTGCCCACAAAATCAATAACGTTTTGGGCCAGGCACTGCTTGCCAAAAAGATGGGCAAAACCCGCCTCATCGCAGAGACCGGCGCCGGCCAGCACGGCGTTGCAACCGCTACGGCCGCCGCACTGATGAACATGTCCTGTGTCGTCTTTATGGGTGAAGAAGACACCCGCCGCCAGGCACTCAACGTTTACCGCATGCGTCTGCTCGGCGCGGAAGTGATTCCCGTGACGACCGGGACGGCGACACTGAAAGACGCCGTTTCAGAAGCCATGCGCGAATGGACCTCTCGCATTGCGGATACGCACTACTGCCTCGGCTCCGTCATGGGGCCGCATCCATTCCCCACCATCGTCCGGGACTTTCAGGCGGTGATCTCGAAGGAAATCAAGGCACAGATTTTGGAAAAGGAAGGCCGTCTGCCCGATGCGGTGCTCGCCTGTGTTGGCGGCGGCTCCAATGCAATCGGCAGTTTTTATCATTTTATCGAAGATAAAGGGGTGCGCCTGATCGGCTGTGAGGCCGCAGGCCGCGGTGTCGATACCTTCGAAACAGCGGCGACAATCGCGACAGGAAAACTCGGCATTTTCCACGGCATGAAGTCCTATTTCTGCCAGGACCAATATGGCCAGATCGCACCGGTATACTCCATTTCCGCAGGCCTTGACTATCCGGGCATCGGACCGGAACACGCCTATCTGCACGATATTGGCCGCGCGGAATACGTCGCCATTACCGATGAGGAAGCTGTGTGTGCATTTGAATACCTGGCAAGGACAGAGGGCATTATCCCGGCCATCGAATCAGCACACGCCGTGGCATATGCGATGAAGCTAGCGCCGACCATGCGCAAAGATCAAATTTTAGTCATTACGATCTCCGGCAGAGGCGACAAGGATTGTGCCGCCATTGCCCGCTATCGAGGGGAGGATCTCCATGAGTAACATACAAAAAGCCTTTTCAAACGGCAAAGCCTTCATTGCCTTTCTCACCTGCGGTGACCCCGACCTGGAAACAACCGCCGCAGCTGTCCGCGCTGCTGTAAATGGGGGTGCCGACCTCATCGAGCTTGGCATCCCGTTCTCGGATCCGACGGCGGAAGGGCCCGTAATCCAAGGGGCAAATCTGCGCGCTTTGCGCGGCGGTGTGACCACCGATAAAATTTTTGCTTTCGTAAAAGAGCTGCGCAAAGATGTTTCCGTACCGCTCGTGTTTATGACGTATGCGAACGTTGTGTTCTCTTATGGTACGGAACGATTTGCCGCGGCTTGCAGGGAGATCGGCATAGACGGTTTAATCCTGCCGGATGTCCCGTACGAAGAAAAGGGAGACTTTCTGCCGGCATGCCGGCAATACGGTATTGAACTCATCTCCTTGATTGCGCCGACTTCCGAAAACCGCATTGCAAAAATTGCAAAAGATGCGGAAGGATTTCTTTATATCGTCTCAAGTCTTGGCGTCACCGGCATGCGCAGTGAAATCCAGACGGATCTCTCTGCGATCGTTGCGGCGGTTCGGCAAAACACAACGATTCCCTGCGCAATCGGCTTTGGCATCTCCACGCCCGCACAGGCGAAAAAGATGGCCGGCCTCGCAGACGGCGTCATTGTTGGCTCGGCAATTGTGAAGCTGCTCGAAAAACACGGGAAAGAGGCGCCGCCCTACATTGCCGATTACGTACGCTCGATGAAGGACGCGATTCGCTGAACGATAAAATTTTAAAACACTTGAAAGGGTAAATCATAAGGAGAGATTTTCATGGAACAAACAATCGAAACGCGCAAGAAGCGCATTTTCAGCGCAATCCAGCCGAGCGGCCCGCTGTCTTTGGGAAATTATATCGGCGCTTTGCGCCACTGGGTCGACCTGCAGGACGAATACGAGTGCATCTTCGCGCTGGCCGACCTGCACACGATCACGGTGCGCCAAAAGCCCGCCGACCTGCGGCGCAACACGCTCGAGGCGTACGCGCTTCTGCTCGCTTTGGGCATCGACCCGAAGAAGAGCCCGTTTTTCCTGCAGAGCCACGTGCCCGCGCACAGCCAGCTCGCGTGGATTCTCGACTGCTACACGCAGTTCGGCGAGCTGCAGCGCATGACGCAGTTTAAAGATAAGGCCGCGCGCCACGCCGACAACATTAACGCCGGGCTCTTTACGTACCCGAGTTTGATGGCGGCCGACATTTTGCTTTACCAGGCCGATTTCGTGCCCGTCGGCGAGGACCAGACGCAGCACGTCGAACTGACGCGCAACATCGCCCAGCGGTTTAATAACGCGTATTCCCCGACGTTCACGATGCCCGAGCCCTTGGTCTACAAGGTCGGCAAGCGCGTGATGAGCCTGCAGGACCCGAACCACAAGATGAGCAAAAGCGACCCGAACGGCTGCGTGTACCTGCTCGATAAACCCGACGACATCCTGCGCAAGTTTAAGCGCGCGGTCACGGACAGCGACACGGTTGTGCGATACGCGCCCGAAAAGCCGGGGATCAATAACTTAATGGACATCTATTCCGCCGCGACGGGCGCGTCCTACGAGGAGATCGAGCGCGCGTTCGACGGCAAGGGCTACGGCGCTTTCAAGCAGGCGGTCGGCGAGGCCGTCGTCGAGATGCTCCGCCCGATTCAGGAAAAGTACGCCGCGTACATGCAGAACAAGGATTACCTTGCCGAATGCTGGCGCGCCGGCGCCGAACAGGCTTCGCGGATTGCGAACAAGACGCTCCAGAAAGTCATGCGGAAGGTTGGGTTTGTACTCGACTAAATTGTTTGGGAAAGCAGAAAGGCACACGCGTTTTGCGTGTGCCTCTCTTTCTCATTTATGTCTTTAGACTGTTGAGCGAAGCGAAATAAAAAACCACCCGCTATGCGGGTGCGAGATAAAGAGTTATACAAAAAACCTCACCAAACCATTACAATAGAGTTGTTCAGGCCTATTGTAAAGAGAAAGGTGAGGCTGTATGGCAAACCAAACAAACAGTTTGGCACATACCAAAGTACAGTTTACAAGGGACTACACAGGGTAACGGTCTGACGGGAGGATTACCG
>ERZ1643246.491-NODE-491-length-50640-cov-9.092201_pt1 | contig 50640 bp, 73 predicted proteins | sample MGYA00579265_ERZ1643246 | MGnify/ENA primary metagenome ERZ1643246 (study PRJEB29033, sample SAMEA4952261) | chicken gut metagenome | biome: Broiler Chicken; feature: Gastrointestinal Tract; material: Caecum | place: Ireland | collected 2018 | study: Broiler... | reverse complement strand
ATCATATTTAACCAGTAAAATAGTATTTCCGAAATCGGAAAGAAAAATTTTTTATTGGCTATATTGTAAAAATCAGAACTTTTTGATCAAAATTATTGGTTAAAAATTTGCTTGAAAACGAATAAAAATTCCTTTACTTTTGACGAAATTTTTAGTAAAATAAAAGTGTGGAAACAATATAAAGAAAAGAGGGCATGCCATGATTGATCATTATATCACGGTTAAGGTGCCCAAGCGCAAAATTATTCGGGTGAAGAGGATACATGATCCAGATCGCCCGAATAAAAGAATTTATTTATTAGATTTTAGAGGCATCAGGGTTCCCAAAAATCCAAAAAACTATAAACCCCATAAAACAGATAATTGGGGAGGGAATAAGCCAAAATTCAATAATCCTGACCAGCTTCAAAAATTGTGTGATGAATATTTTGAAAGTTGTATGGGACCGATATTGTATAAAGGAAAAATTGTTAGAGATCACAACGGCGAAATTATAATTGGTAATATCAAGCCATTAACAGTATCTGGTCTTGCCTTATATCTGGGTATTACAACAAGTACACTATGGCGATGGGCACAAGGTACATTTGACAATTCAGAAGTCAGTGTACATAATAGAACCTATTCTGAAATCCTTAATCTGGCCAGACAACGCATTGAAAATTATGCAGAAACCAGATTATATGATAGAGATGGTGTATATGGAGCAAGATTTGTTTTAGATACATCATTTGGATGGGTTACTCAAAAGGAAAAAGCAGAGATCAAAGAAAAAGAGTTCAATATGAAATTGAAAAAGATGGAATTTGAATTGAAAAAATCTCTTGCTGAAATGGGTGAATCCTCTGATAATTTGGAGATTAGAATAGTGAGAAAAACGGATGAAAATTAATATTTTGGGTACTAAATACGATATCCGTATAATAGATAAATCTGAGGATACACGTTTGGAAGAATCCGCAGGAATTTGCGATTACACGGATAAAACTATACTAATCGGTAAAGGGTATGACACCGATTTAAAAAAGCCGTTAGAAGCATTAAAAAAGACGATACGGCACGAACTTGTACACGCTTTTCTTTTTGAATCTGGGTTGGCTTCACAATGCTATTGGGCTGAGAGTGAAGAAGTCATTGATTGGATTGCTCTGCAAATGGATAAAATAAACCAAACCTATCAAGAAGCAATCAATGGCTTGTTTATTAACGGCTCTATCCCAATAAATTTATCAAGTTAGCGATGATTGTCGAAAAGCAAGTCAATCCAAGGTTCGAGGATTTTTTATTTGATTGGGATTACAAACACTATCTGTTGTTCGGTGGATACGGTTCATCCAAGTCGTATCACATAGCATTGAAATTGATACTGAAGTGTTTGGAGGAAAAACGGAAAGTATTGGTTATCAGAGAGGTTTATGAGACAATTCGTGAGAGCTGTTTTGATCTCTTTGAAGAGATTTTAGCTGATATGGAATTGCTGTCAGAAGATGGAAAAAAATCTTCGCGAAATAAAGTCATCTCAAAATCATCTCCAATGTCATTTACTTTCCCAAACGGTTCAAGGATAATTTTTAAGGGTATGGACAAACCAGCGAAGCTAAAATCAATAAACAACGTATCCATTATTTGGATTGAAGAAGCTTCAGAATTAAAATATGCAGGATACAAAGAATTATTGGGTAGATTAAGGCACCCACATTTATCATTGCACATTATACTGAGCTGGAATCCTACAGATGAACAGAATTGGACATATAAACATTTCTTCATTGATGACGATGCAGATCCAGATCACAGGGTGAAAATGAATCCCAAAAAAGTGTACAAGTACAAAACAATAGTGAAAGATAATATCTATTATCATCACAGTGTTCCGGACGATAATCTATTTTTGCCTCATAGTTACATTGAACAGTTAGATGAACTGAAAGACTATGACCCAGACCTATGGAGGGTGGCAAGAAAGGGGGAGTATGGTCCAAACGGTACAAAGGTTCTGCCACAGTACACTGAAATGACAGAAGCTGAGGTGAACAGAGCAGTTGGGGCAATACCAGACGATTATCATTTTATTGGGTTGGACTTTGGGTATGAGGTATCTTACAATGCATTAATAAGATGCGCTGTGGATGATGAATATAAGATACTGTATGTGTACGATGAAGTGTACATGAATCATGTAACTGATCCTGAATTTTCAAAGTACATTTGGCAGTATCATGATCAGCTTATCACAGCAGATTCCGCAGAGCCAAAGACAATACAATATTATCGGTTATCCGGATTCAGAATGAGAGGATGCAAAAAATTTCAGGGGTCAAGACTTTCAAACACACGTAAAATTAAACGATTCCGAAAAATTGTTGTATCCGACAAATGTAAAAATTGTCAAAGAGAACTGAAAAACTTAACATACAAGATAAATGAGAAGGGTGAAATGTTGTATGATGAATTTAACATTGACCCTCATACATTCAGTGCAATATGGTATGCTTTGGATTTATATGAAGTACCAAATTTAAAACCAAAGCCAAGACATAGCAAGAAGGGAGCGGCATAACATGTCTGTATGGAATCTTATAGACGGAATCAGTACATATTCCCTTCAGCAGCTTCGTGACTATGGGATTGTAACTGGGATGATCAGTGATGAGCTCACTGGGTTATTCGGTACAGAGACATTGTCAGACATGGCTCATATAATTCATATGTACGATATTTACCAGAATGGAGCAGACTTCACCGCAGACAGTACAGGTGATTATACGCCATCCAGATTAAATTTCAAGTACATAAAAGAGCTGATTGATAAAGAAGCAAGGTTCTTGTTTTCCGCTTCTCCTGATATTCGGGTGGAGTCAAAAGACCTTACGCAGAAGGACAGTACAGAGACAAATCAGGAATTACTTGAGGCAGTTTTAAAGCAGAACAAATTTTCAAGCAAGCTTGTAAGAGCTGCAAGAGATTACCTGATTGGTAAGCGCATAGCAATCGCTTTGAATGTAAACGAAACAGACGGAATTACAATATCATTTGTACCTTCGCTTGAGTTTGTTTATGAGACAGATCCAACCAATGTAGATAAGATAGTGAAATTCATACAGTTTTATAGTACTGTTGTAAATGACGATGCACTACAACAGCGAATCTACAAGAAAAAATGGTTTGTAGATGAATCGGGATATATAGTTGTAAATGAAGGGTTGTATGATGGCAATGGAGATTTGATTGAAGAGATAATGCCAGATACAATTACAGAATTTAAAAGAATTCCGGTTGCTGTTGTAATTAACGGTGGGCTGACTGGAGACCCGTTTGGAGTATCTGATGTAGAATATTTGCAAGACACCGAATCAATTTACTCCAAATTGTCCTCCAAAGATATAGATAGTTTACGCAAAGGAATGGATCAGATTGTTGTTCTGATGGATGTTAATCCTCACACTTCAAGCGGGCTTTCCAGGGCAGCCGGAGCTTTATGGGATTTATCGTCTGATCCTGCTTCTGAGGGTAAAACAGGTTCAGCGAATACTTTAGATAATTCGATGACGTATTCTGGAGCTTTGGACACTACGCTTGAAAGGCTGAAAGTGAGCATGTATGGTGCATTAGATATACCAGACACGTCCAATGAAGGTATCCAGGGTATTATCACTTCAGGGAAAGCGATGAGAGCTGTATATTGGGGTTTAATCACTCGATGTAACGAGAAGATGTTAGACTGGAAACCGGCATTTGAATTTATTGTTGACGAGATAATGCATGCTGCTACATATTATCCAAATGTCGGTAACATGTATGTTGAAGTGAGTAATCTGAGTGAAGAGTACAATGTAGTAGTTGACAATAATTATCCTATTTTGGAAGATGAATTGGAAGAAAAAGATGCGGATAGATCAGACGTTGTAAGTCAGACAATGAGTCGCAAAGCTTACATGAAAAAATGGAGAGAACTCACTGATGAAGAAGCAGAAGAGGAATTAAATCAGATAGCTTTGGAAGCTCAAATGTTCAGTGAGATGAATATGGGGTACCCTGCTCCAAACGAAATTTCAAATGCTGAGGGTAATGAATTAAAAGATGAAGCTGACTGAAAGAGGCTCAACATGTAATCTGATACCCGTACAATCTAATACCTGTTAATACCTGATGCGAAGAATTTTTGTTTAGAGTAGATTATTATAGCTCTACATGTAGTGTATGTTTGCTAACTTGTTGATAACAGAAACTGACTGGTTAAGATATACATTGTGTAAAGATGAGCTGAGAGGAATAACAAGGAAGCAAAACAACAGAGGTGTAACATGGCAAACCCATTTTCAGAAGCTAATGAAGGTAAAGTAGAACTATCCAAAAGTGCACAGCGGCAAATAAGAGAGCTGTATAAAAAAGCTTCAGAAGAGATAAGGCACAGAATGGAGACTGTGCCTGACAATGGGAATGTGTCATCTTCCATTCGTAAAGCTTATTATGAACAGCATCTCAAAGAGTTGGATAAGGTTATTGAGAAACTTGATAAAGACGTAGAAGACACTGTCAAAAATGCCGCAAGAAGATCAGCAAAACTACCTGTGACAGCTACTCAAGATTTTTTAGGGTCATTAAACATAGGTATTAATGGTTTAAGCGGAGCATTTTCATCAGTGCCGGAAGATGTAGTGAATAACCTTGTGACTGGTAAACTATACTCAGGAAGATGGAGCCTGTCGGAATCTATTTGGGTAGGTAACAAACAGATAAAAAAAGGGCTGAGTGAAATTATAGCCCAAGGATTAGCAGAGAATAGATCAACATATGACATAGCAAAGGATTTAGAAAAATATGTAAATCCAAATGCAAAGAAAGATTGGAATTGGTCAAAAGTATATCCTGGTGTAAATAAAGTGGTAGACTACAATGCACAGAGATTAGCCAGGACAATGATACAACACGCTTATCAATCATCCTTAACTCAAACAGTTGCAGATAATCCTTTTATCGAAAAAATACGATGGAATTCAGCACATTCACACAGGGTTTGTGATATATGCAAAGAGAGAAATGGGAAGCTTTATCCAAAGCATGCTTTGCCTTTAGACCATCCAAATGGTATGTGTTTCTTCACGGTTGAAATAGAAGATAGCATGACAGATATATCCAATCGTATTGCAGATTGGGCAAATGGGGAAAGCGATAAAGGCATGGATAAATTTGCTAAGTCTATGTTTCCGGATGAGGATTTATCTAAAACAAAAGCAAAGGTGAAACCAAAAGTTAAACCGAAGACCAAAATAGAAGATAAGCCAAAGACAAAGACTAAAACAGAAGACAAACCGAAAACAAGAACTAAACCAAAGACAGAAACCAAGCCAAAAACAGAAACTAAACCAAAAGCGAAATCAAAAGCAGAAACAGAGCCAATAACTAACATCAAAGAATTAAGAAATGAATTAAAGCCTTTAATGAAACATATGAAAGGTGTTTTAAACAAAGATCAAATTGATTTACTTCTTAAAACAGTTGCAAGTAGACCAAGAGATGTACAGGATAAAATTTTCAAATATCAAAAGGCTTTAAAAGCATTAATTCAGATAGACGATGCATCATATTATAACTATGTAGGTAGATACATAGCAATAAATACTAATGAGTCAGATAAAACTGTTATTGCAACATTTTTTCATGAATTTGGACACTGTCTTGATAATAGTATACACGCTACAAATGAATGGTATAGTGTTAGCAAAGAGGGCAAAAAACTTAAAGAAATATTGCGTACAGATTGTGAAAATTTGATTGTATCTTCCAAATCTCTAAAACGGAGTGTTAAATCAGATTTTGCAGAGTATGATTTGGAAACTAAAGGTATACAAGACATTATATCTGGGTCTACAAGAAACTCTATAAGAGTTAAATGGGGGCATTCTACTGAATATTGGGATAGTGATAAAGATAACGTTACTATGGAAGCCGTTGCAAATATGTTCCAAGCGTATATGGTTGATGGTAAAACAGAAGAGCTGATGACTAAATATTTTCCAAATGCGTATAAACATTTTACAGATACCTTTATTAACGGCAAAAATATTGTACAGGAGATTACATGATGGCTAAAATAGACGATTATATGGATGAGTATTATGATAGGTTTAACGATATATTTCCAACATTCAACTTTCAGACTGAGAGTACAGATAAATTAATTGAAAGGATTAAAGAGTGTTTGGATAAAGATACCAAAGCAGAAAAACTGTATGGGTTTGATTATTCAGACGATACATTATATTGAAGCCAACCAGAGCTTATCTGGATATTATATTGACCTGTAAAGGGTTTTATTGACCACGCAAATTAATCGTGGAGAATGGAGGTAACAATGTTAGATTTTATCAGACGCATTTACAATTTACAGCTGCTTAACGCTGAAGGTGATGGCGGTGATCCTGCTGGAGTTGGAGAGGGTGAAGGAACAGCCGGAATTGGAGAAGGTGGAGAAGGTTCTGAAGGTAATAACGGCGATGACGAGAAAAAATTCACTCAGGCTGATTTAAATCGTATCGCAGCTGCCGAAAAAGCTTCAGGAAAACGTTCTCTTTTAAAGAAATTAGGGTTTGACTCTGAAGATGATGTAATTGAATTTATTAATTCAACGAGATCGCAGCAGAATTCATCTAAGAGCGAGGAAGAAAAGCTGAATGACTCATTAGCTGCTGAGAAAATTAAAGCACAGGAAAATGCAAGGAAAGCCGAAAGACTTGAAAACAAACTTACTGTGCTGAAGAATCACGGCAAAGAGGAATATGTGGATGATATTACACTCATTGTAGAAAGTCGCATGGACGATGATACCTCATTTGAAAAGGCTTTAGCAGAAGTCAAAAAGCTTTACCCATCTATGTTTACTGATGGAGAAACCGGAACTGGTACAGGTTCGAGTTCAAATCCACCCAGAGGGAAAGGACAGAAATCTGGCAGTCTTGGTTCAAGACTTGGTAAGCAGAGACGGGAATCAGTTAAATCAAATGATACTTATTTTTCAAAGTAGGAGGAGGCAATTATGAGTATCAAGAAAACAGAAGCAATTAATACAAAACAGATTTTATTTATGACTCAGCCATATGCAGCAGTAGGTGTTGTTGTAGGCAATACTGGAGTTACGGCAGGTGAAGATGGTCGTAAAATTCTGAAAGCAGGTACCCCGATTGCAGGTGACTTGACTGCAAGAACTACGGCATTTACAAAGGCAGCAGATTCCGGTTCGGGTACCACCACATCCAATGCAGTAGCAGTACTGGTACACGATGTAGATGTAACTGATGGAAATGCAAACGCAACAGCACTTATTTTTGGGTTTGTTGATAAGAACAAACTTGACGCTACAGTTAAGACGCTTTGGACAACTGCGGCTATATCTGCGCTTGGTTCGTTAGGGATTAAACTGCTTGCGTAATTTAACAGGTCAATAAATAAGGAGGGATTACAACATGCCAAGCATTTTTGATTTAGTACAGTCAAATGAAATCGCAGCTTATTGGAGTGAACTTACACAGGATAGAGCACCATATTTAGGTGAAACCCTTTTTCCAAACAGCAAGAAACTTGGACTTGACCTGAAATGGTTAAAAGGTAGCAAAGGGCTTCCAGTTGTATTAAAGCTTTCTGCTTTTGATGCACAGGCAGTACCAAGAGAACGTATCAAATTTGATAAAATTTCCGCTGAAATGCCATTCTTCAAAGAATCTTTATATATTGATGAAGAACTTAGGCAGGAACTGAATAAAGTTCTTGAAACGGGTAATCAGGTATACATTGATTCTATCATGAACAGGGTGTTTGACGACACTGTGTCTCTCACGGAATCTGCAGCAGTGTCCAGAGAACGTATGAGAATGATGTTACTTACAACAGGTACAATTTCTATGGCATCTAATGGACAGTCTTATACATATGACTATGGTCTGGATGAAAATCAGAAGCCTACAGTTACAACCTCTTGGTCAGATGAAACCGCACCTATTATTGATGATATTCGGACATGGCAGAATGAAAGAGAAGATGCGACAGGTACAAGACCAACCAGAGGTATGCTGTCCAGAAAAACTTGGAATTACCTTCTGAAAAATGAAGAGATTCGGAACGGTATTCTGGGGAATAACAGCGCAGCTCCAGTATCAGATGCACAGGTCAGAACCTATCTCATGTCTATGCTTGACCTTGATCTGACTGTAAATAGCAAGAGGTACAAGGATGAAACAGGAGCTGTTAAAGCTTATGTACCTGATGACCTCATTGTTCTGTTCCCTACAGGAACACTGGGCAATACATGGTTTGGTACTACACCAGAAGAAAGCGACCTCATGTCAAGCAGTATCACAAATGTATCTATTGTTGATACGGGTGTAGCCGTTACTACTATGCAGAGGGTTGACCCTGTAAATGTAGAAACAAAAGTTACACAGATTTGTCTGCCGTCTTTTGAACAGGCTGATACGGTTGTAATCGCTGATGTAGCAACAGAATAAAATTTTGGAGGACAATTATGAAGGTGAAGATTACAAACGGGGTAGATGTTCTGACCGTGTCAAAATCCGCTTTTGAAAATTATTTTGAAAGCTTAAATTGGCGAAAAATCGGTGACTATGATGGTGTATCTTCGCTGGGCAATAATTCGCTCAGCGAAGATATAAAAAACGAAAATACGAAAAATCTGGCAGAAGATACGTCACCTATCACCCCACCGAACTTCCCCCCCGTAACGGAGGATCAGGAACCTGACGAAAGAACTCTGGATGAAATTCCTTTGTCGGAAATGTCTGTAAATCAGCTCAGAAGTCTGGCTATTGAAAAAGGGATTGATATCAGCGGAGTGAAGACTAAATCGGAGCTTAGACACCGAATCAGAAATGCTGAGGTGTAATGTAATATGGATGATATTCAGAAGCTAAGAGCGATACTGCGTGAAGACGATTATCCAATGTTTAAAGATGAAGAACTCCAGATGTTATTGGAAGAAAGCGGGTCATTGAAAGAAGCGGCTTACAATGGTCTGGTGCGTAAATCAGAAAACACTCAGCTCAATATATCAGGGTTTACTACCAATGATACATCATCTTATTTTTTAAGGTTGGCTGCTATGTACAGACCTACTAATACAGGAATACTGAGAGATTAATATGAAGATTGCAAAATTTCAATATCATCCTGTAGCTGTAGCGATAGAATGGTGGGGTGAGTGTTACACTTTTTACCGTCAAAACAAAAATGAATTTGGAGGGTATAAATCAGGAGATACTTTGGTACAAACAATACAGGGTATTTTCCATACAGACGCCTCATCTTTCATCATAGTAACAACCACAGAAGATTCCGCTGTACAAAGTAAAACCAACAGTTACTTGTATTGTTTAGCTAAAGATATCAACGGAATACAGCAGGGTGATATGGTTCGGGTAAAAGATAGATTGTATCTTGTAAATGGGATAACTTACATGGATATAATTGCCGATATCTCATTAGAGGAAGTGAAGATACATGGCCAGGAATAATCGAAGCGGATTGGATTTTGATTTGTCGGCTTTATTGGAAAGCTTAGCCAACATGGATAATCGTATGGAAGCTGCCATTATGGCATATGCCGAAACTGGAGCGCAAAAGCTACAGAATTATGCTAAAACCCATGCAAAATGGACAGATCGTACAGGAGCAGCAAGACAAAGATTAAATGCAAAGGCAAAAAGAAAACCGAATGAGGTTGAAATTTCATTAGCTCATGGCGTGGAATACGGAATTTGGCTGGAACTTGCAAACGAAAAGCGGTATTCAATAATTCCGGACACCTTAAGAATTGTTGGAGCAAATGAGATTATGCCTGGATTTCAAAATTTAATTGACAGAATGAGAAGGGGTTGATATGGAGTATACAATTTGGCAACAGATTTTTCTTGCTTTGAAAAATCAGGGTATAGATGTGTATGCTCCTGGCATGTATGTAGGGGAATGTACATCACCGTATGTAGTGTTAAAATCATCCGGTTTAACCGATACCAACACTATATCTTCAACATTAGCAACATATGATATCATGTGTTATGTACCAAAAAATCGTTATGATTATTTGGAGGAATACAAAGCAAAAGTGAAAAATGCACTTGATACTTTGTTCCCTATGTTAAGAGACGAACACACTGAAACATCTGATTTTTATGATGATGGAAAAAAAGCCCACATGGTCAGTATGACATATGGCAATTACAGGAAGAAAGCGAGGTAATAACAATGTCAATTAAAAAAGTCACTGAAATCCCTACAATAGACGTGAACATGGTTACCGTTAAGGCAGAAGGGTCAGACACAGAATATATCTTTGACACAGCAAACAGTATTGAAGTAGCACCGGAGACAGAAGAAGAAGATGCAGTGAAGTTAGTAGTAAAAGGCGTGTTAAAAGCTCAGAAACCAAGTGTCATGACAATCACAGGTAATACAATTACTTTAACTGATAATGTGTTTGCCCCTGAATTGGTGAAAATTCTTCAGGGCGGTACAATAAAATATTGGACAGATGCAGAACATTCTTCAACATCAGATACAGAAACAGAATTTGGTGTGGCTGGGTATACTCCACCTGTTGCTGGGTCAAATGAAAAAGGGGCTACATTTGAATTAAACGCTTATTCCGCACAGTATAATGCAGCAGGAGAAATCGTTCAGTTTGAAAAAATCACGTACCCAAATTGTAAGGGTCAGCCAGTAGCATTTAGCTCCACAGATGGAGAATTTAGAGCGCCAGAATACACTATTATGAGTGCGCCTGATACGGGTCAGGCACCGTATACAATTACATATGTAGATGCTTTACCTGAGGTGGGTTAATGAATGAATTAAAGATAACAAGTCTTGAAGATATTAAAAAAGCTGCAGAGGGCGAAGTGGTAGAGTTACCGCCATTTACAGAAAACATACCTTTTGTAGCAAGGTTAAAACGTCCATCAATGCTCAGCTTAGCCAAATCTGGCAAGATACCAAACAGCTTGCTGGGTACAGCTCAGGCTTTATTTGAGGGTAATATCTCAAAGAAATCAAAAGACAATGGCATAGCAGATGTGCTTGAGATATTAGAGATAATGGCTGAAGCTGCGTTGGTAGAGCCAACTTATGATGATATAAAAAATGCAGGGTTAGAATTGGCAGATGATCAGTTAACAGCAATATTTAACTATACGCAGGAAGGGGTGGCTGCTCTTAACCTCTTTCGTAGGAAGTACAAGAATTCTGGAACTGATAACGATGTCAAAGCATTACCAAATAAGGCCAAGCGAAATCCTAAATATTCCAGATGAATATACTGCATTTTGTATGGACGAAGCTTGTTCCTATATACGGAATATGATGGAATCTGGAAAAGAACCGAGATTTAAAACAAAATTCAGCAGTTTTGCAGACATTTATAATCAATACGAATAGGAGGTGAGATCATTGATTAGTTTGGGTGATGCTATTGGTTATTTGACTTTAGACACCAGCGGATTATCAGATGGTTTATCCTCTGCTGTTCGTGATTTAAGAGAGTTCAGACAAAACGCAGAAGATTCCGGAAGCAGGGTTACAGCCCTTTCCTCCACTTTCGGAAAAGTAGGATCAACCCTTACAACAACATTAACTCTCCCTTTAGTAGGTGCTGGAGCAGCATTTGTAAACTATGCGTCAGACATGGAAAATGCATTAACGAAAATACAAACGCAAACCGGAAGCACAACGGAAGAGATGGAAGCATATGAACAGTCCTTAAAAAATATCTATAGCGGAGGTTATGGAGAATCGTTTGAAGATGTTGCAGATGCTATTTCTGAAGTATCGAAACAGATGGATAGTTTAGACTCAGAAGGTATTGAAAGCGCTACACAAGATGCTTTGGTACTTAGAGATGCGTTTGAATACGATGTAAGTGAATCTGTTCGGGCAGCAGATACTCTTATGACTAATTTTGGGGTTACATCAGAAGAAGCATTCAATCTTATTGCAACTGGAGCGCAGAACGGTTTAGATTATTCAGATGAATTGCTTGATAGTATCAATGAATATTCTGTGCAATTTAAAAAGGTTGGAATGGATGCTGATGATATGTTTAACCTTTTTCAGATTGGTATGGAAAGCGGGTCATTTAATTTAGATAAATTAGGGGATGCAGTCAAAGAATTTTCTATCCGTGTTATTGATGCTTCGGATACCACCAATGAAGGATTACAAATGATCGGTTTAGATGTGGATGAAACCGTATCTAAATTTGAACAGGGCGGAGAATCAGCCAGAGAAGCGTTCATGCAAGTCATAGACGGATTGGAGGCAATGGAATCGCCTTTTGAACAGAGCATAGCAGGTGTAGATTTATTTGGTACTATGTGGGAAGACCTTGGACCAGAAGTAGTATTATCTTTTAATGATATAACAGATGCTGCATACGCTACATCAGATGCGATTGGAGCTATGGACACTGCTCAAACAGAAACTCTTTCAGGAGCTGTAACAAGACTGAAGAATAATTTTCAGATATTAGCTGCTGAACTTGGTGAATCCATAGCACCTATCGTGGGAAGGATTGCAGACGCTTTTGCATCTTTAGCCCAAAAATTTAGCGGTTTGAGTGATGGTACTCAAAGGTTTATTGTAATAATTGGAAGTATCGCAGCTGCAGTTGGTCCTGTATTGATAATTGTAAGTAACGTTATCACTGCTGTTCAAACGCTTATTCCTGTGATACAAACTATAGTTACTGTTGTTAGTAAAATAAACCCTATTATTGCTATAATTACAACAGCAGTAGGACTATTGTTTGCGGCATGGAATACTAATTTTATGGGCATCCAGGAAAAAACTCAGCAAGTATTCACATTTTTACAGGGTTTATTCCAATCATTTGTAAGTATAATCCAGACCGTTTGGACTACATTTGTGAACGCTTTACAGACTATATGGAGTGGTATCTGGGATAGTATCGTGTTAATATTTAACACGATAAAAGACAATATAATTCTTGTATTGGATACTTTTATTGCAATCTTTACAGGTGACTGGAGTACGGCCTGGGAAAATATCAAGCTCATATTTCAAAATACTTGGAATATGATTAAAGGTGTTGCGGAGAATATATGGAATATTATCAAATCCTTGTTCGGAGACTTTTTAAATTCTCTTGTGAGTACTTTAAAAAGTATTGGCTCATCCCTTTTAAGCGCTGCAGAATCAGCATTTAACGCAATAAAAGAAGGGTTTCAAACAGTTTGGGAAGCTATTACAGGCTGGTTTAGCAAAGCTGTAGAAGACCCTGTTGGAGCCGTTGAAGATTTGGGGAGTGCGCTTTTCGATGCCGGAAAAGCTGCTTTTAATAAGCTTTGGGATGGATTTAAAGCTGTTTGGGATGAGATTACTGGCTGGGCTGAAGATATTTTCGGGTGGATATCTGATAAATTCAGTGCAATACGTGATAAAGCCGAAGGAATCCGTGAAGAATCTAACAATGCAAGAAGTGCAGATACAAATGGAAGCTATGCTGTAGGACTGAGTTATGTACCATATAATGGATTTGTAGCAAAGCTCCATGAAGGTGAGAGAATTCTTACTAAACAAGAAGCGCAGGACTATAATTCACGTAGAATTTCAAGTGGTGGAGACACATACAATTTTTATAGTCAGGCAAAATTAACGCCGGCAGAAGCAGCACGAGAAATGAAAAAAGCCAAAAGAGAGCTTATGCTTGGATTTTATTAGTTGGGGGTGAGTTTAATTGGATTATACAAGTATAAAATTGACGAATCTTACGACTAATGAATCTATTGTGATATCTGATTTACCTGAAAATTTTGATTTAGTATTAGAATATGTTGATTGGAGTCAGGTTGAATCATCAAGCAACTATATCAAATACATCAATCTTATCGGTGAAAGGCTTACCAGCGTATCGTTGAATACAAGAGAGATTGAAATAGTTGGGTGGATTGTAGCTACAAATCAGGAAAATATGGAGTTGAAAAAGCGTAATTTAAACCGTTTTATCAATCCACTACAGGAAATCCAGCTTGATTATGATAGGTACTCAATAAACTTTAAACCAGATAAATCCATTGAATACAATAGCCAAGATTCCAGCGAAAATTGTGATGTCCTTTGTAGATTCTTGATATCTGGTACAGCTGCTATCCCTTTATTTCGGTTAACATCAGAGGATGTTTATAGGGATACGGCAATACAATCTGTTCCTTTATTTCCTTGGATAAGTCCAATAAATAAAGGGTTTGTGTTTGGTATAATGTCAGAATATACTGTTAGTAACGTCATGAATGAAGGGGATGTTGATCAGGGTTTTGTATTGAGGTTAGTAGCAGCACACGGTGATGTAACCAATCCAAAAATAACCGATAATAAAACAGGTAAATTCATTCAGCTATTATTATTCATGAATGAAGGCGATATTGTTGAAATTTCAACAGAAACAGGTAACAAATATGTGCATCTTATTCAGGGTGAACAGGTTACAGATATATTTCGATACGTTTCTGAAAATTCAACGATGTCTTTGAATTTATCTGTAGGTGAAAATGATTTATCAATAACAGCAGATACCAACCAAACGAATCTGACTGCTACAATCCGATTTTCACCGATGTGGTTGGAAGTTCAAAAGTAGGTGATAAAGATGGCTAATAATGTGTCTTTACACTCTGATATCGAAATATATGTGGTTGACCCTTTTTCGTTGAATAAGGTGGCAATAATTGATGTATACGAATCATTACAGTGGCAGCCTGCCTATAGCGAAATTGGCTCATTTCAGCTTGACTGTCCTATTGAATATTTTGAAACACTTGCTTTGGACTATCTGATTGTAATAACTGCTGATAAATATCATGCCGGAGTTATACAATACAAAACAAAAACTGTTGACGATGAGGGAGCAGAAAGTGTAACCGTTAAGGGTTCTATGTTGGAAAGTATATTGAATAATAGGATTTTAGCAGGTTCTTATAATTACAATAGTACAGAGCCAACAACTATTGTAAATAATTTGCTGGATGCTACTATTGTAAACCCTACAGACCCAAAACGAAAAATTTCAAACTTTATTGTTGGTGATTTGGTTACATCAGATAAGGGTACAATAACATATGGTGCAGAATATGTAAAACTTGGTGATGAAATTGTTGATATATTATCGAATAGCGATATAGGTTTTAGGCTGTATCCTGATTTAGAGAATAAAAACTATATCTTTGATACTTACAAAGGTGTAAATCGTACCTATCAAGCAAACACTGAAACATCAATAACAACTTTAATCTTAGAAAATTATATAACAAATGGAGATTTTGAACCTGATTTATCCGGTTGGAATCAGATAAATAACCTATACTCAAATTATTCACAGAAATACAGCGTGAACGTTTTGGATGCAGGAAGTGGGGATTACATACTACAAAAAGAGAAATTACAAGATCAATACCCTGTATATGAAGTTGATGACGATGGAAATACGGTGTATGACGATGAAGGAAATCCTGTGATTGATCATTATGAATTCCGATATTTACCATCAGGATATTTACAGCAGCTTGTCAGTGTAAATACGGGTCATATATACTATGTACGATTTAGTGTAAGTAATCCCACAAAATCTGTGTTAGGGTTCGGAATAAAGGAAACAGGCAACGGATGTATCATTCAAGCTCAGAAAAACGATAATTTTGTTGTTTATAGTGCTTTATACGCGCCTGATGAAAGTAAAACACTTGATTTTGTTATCGGGTATGGTGATTTACCGGATGAGAATCAGCCCGCTGTACAAGTAGATTATGCGTTATTATTGGATTTAACAGAAATATTTGGTATGGGTGAAGAACCTTCACTTGAAGAATGTGATTCTGGAGTTTACTATGAAAACGGATGGAAATACGATCAAAAAATTGTATCTTTTATACCAGAACCTGCTGATCTAATCGTGTTTAGTAGAGATAGGGAAACTTTGCTTGATTTAGAATACACAATAGACAATGAAAATGAAACGAATTTTTTATATGTACAAGGTTCTGAACAAGTAGTCACGATTGACAGATCAAAAACCGGAATAGCAAGAAAAGAATCTATTGTTGATGTTTCCAGCGATTTACCTCAAGAAACAGATGGGGTCAGCATACCAACAAGTACATACTTGGATATGTTAAAAACCAGAGGTGAAACAGAGTTAAGATTGCTATCAACTAATGAAATTGTTGATGGTAGCTTATATATGGGTGGTACTAAACAATACAACCAAGATTTTTTCCTTGGGGATGTTGTTATGTGTGCTGACAGTAAACTTGGATTTTTAACGCAACAAAGAATTACTGCTGTAAATCAAGTTTGGGATTCTAATGGTTATTCTATAGAAGTTACTTTGGGTGATGATATCCCAAATTTCATCAATACCATGAAATTAGTTAAGAAGGGAGCATTGTAATGAGCAGTACAATTTTAATGCGTGGCATACCCTTTGATGCTCAGGAGACTTACAATTCACACACAGGAGAGACTGAATACGATAGGGTTGCTTATTCTGCTGATGTAGCGGATTGGTTTGACACTATGTTTTCGACAGGAATTGTTATTCCTGGCGGCGGTACTTTCACAACAGAATTAAAAGTTGAATCGCAAAGCGGTATGCATGTAAAAATCAATCCAGGCAGAGCGGTTATCAACGGTCGTTTAGGTTATATTGAAGAAGCACAGGTGTTAGATTTAGATGACCCAAGCACATCGAACCGTATTGACAGGATTGTAGTGGAATTAAATCTTACAGAACGGAATTTTTATGTAAAGGTACTGAAAGGAACACCATCCAGCTCACCTGTTGCTGTGGCTCCAACTAAAACCGATACAATTTACCAGCTTGTATTGGCTGATGTTTTAGTTACAGCAAACGTATCAGGAACTGCAAATATTACAGATCAGCGGAATAACTCTGAATTATGTGGTATTTCTAACGTAAGAGTAGGCGTGTATATCCCACCTTCAGACAGCAGCGAAAATATTGAGGTATCTGGAGACGCATCAGAAGAACTTGGTGGGGCTACAACTGTTCAGGAAGCTTTAAATAACGTATATCAAGTTGGAGATATTAGGGTAACAATGCGAAAAGATCTATCTGATAAATGGTTGGAGTGTAATGGGGATGCTGTAACTAAAACAGATTATCCAGATTTAAAAACAATAAGCGATAATATTACAAAATTTATTAACACATATAAATTAACAGCAGAAAAAATGCCGTTAGATTTAAATTTGTCAGATTTTGGCTTTGGTAGTGAAACCCCAAAAAACTATACTAATTTCTTTTTAGTATCAGCATTTACATATGGGGCTTCAGGAATAGCGATAATTGGAGCTTGGAGCAATGGTACTTCTCTTTCGGAGGGTGGAAGTGCCGTGGTAATGGTATATTATTCCAATAATGTAACAAGTCCTATCTATAGCTTGAATGATTTAAACTATGTACGAAACATAATTTCATCTAAATACAGCCATAGAATTAAAGGTAAATGGGTTAATAATACATTTGTTATTGTAAATCCAATAGGAGACGATTTAGCCCAAAAAGGTAATTTGGGTACTGTACATAGTAAGTCAGGAAATACGCTATCGAAAACTACTACTTTTATCAAAACTCCAATGACGCTTTGGAAAAATTCTTCATATCCAGAAGAGGGATTAAGATTTACAGCATTTATAGACTTTGTGTATGTTAATGGAGCGTATAAATTCCTTTATGGCTTTAATACATCAGATAGTTCTTACAGAGAAGACCTGCTTGGAATATCCCTTACATCCTTGACTACGTCAGGAAATACATATTCAAATATGACTAACATTAGTTCTAAAAATTCCTCTGCGTCATTAAATTTTATGGGTATATCTGGTGTTGTAGGAAATACTTTGATATTTTTTGAATCCACTACAGCATATTATGCAGGTTTTAGTATTACTATGGTGGATATGACTAATTTTAGTATTTTAGTAGAACATTACGTATCTCCTGGATCAATAACAATAGATACAGATGTATACCCTTTATTATCTTTGAATGATAATGAATTATACGCTTCAATTCTAACAGCTAATCAGTGGGTAAGGCTGTTTAAATTTACACCATCTAAAGCATATCTATTGAAAAGTTCTGGATGGACAGATATAGATACAATAAGCGATCTTGAAACGGAAATGGAAGATTCGGATTATAATACATCAACAGTTCCAACAGGAGGGGTAGTGGATGGTGATACATATACATTTTTCCGGGGTTCATCAGGGTATACAATAAAAGAACCTGAATTACCTTCTAAATTTAATAAAAATTGGCATAGTAATATGGAAAAAACATGCACATTATCTGGTACTATAACTAATATGGGTCTTAATGAATGCTATTTTAGACTTGGAGAAAATTTACATTCAATCTCTTTAAGTAGAGGCGACAGTGCTTATGGAGACTATCAAAATTATGATGACTCTGTTAAATTACCAAAACTTACAGCAGATGATGTATCAGCTTACTATATAAAAGTTAAAAAGTAAAGAGGTGGTAACTTGTATTTTATTAATGTATCTCATGGTATTCCATACCCTAATTTACAAGAAAAGTCTGTAGATATATCAAATTCAAGTTATAAGATTTTTCCTGAAGAGTATCTGGGTGAATTTTATAAAAGCGGTAAGCTTAAATCAGGATTTGTTACATTCCAGGTATCTGGAAATACCGTAACAAACGTGAAATGGAATGAAAACGCATATCAGAATTGGTTAGCAGAAAATACAAAACCAGAACCAGAACCATCTGAAGACATCAAAGAAGAGATTAAATCTGAGATGTATACCGAAATGGCAACGGCTTATAGAGAAGGGGTTGAAAGCATTGGCTAATTCAACTGAAACTCAAAGACCTGTATTTAGTAATTTGTCTTTATCACCAAATCATGTAAATACTGGTCAAAGTTTCAAAATTTCTGTAACGGTTACAATTGACCGATATTGGGAAAATGAATTGGGTGTACCTTTATTTCCATTGATAATACCAGAGGATTCTGGTAAAATATTTGGTAAAACCGATAAATAAAAGGAGGTAATCATGTCAGTTAAAACCGTAAAAGCTGTAATTAACGGTACAACTCATACTTTAACTTACAGCAGTTCATCAGAAAAATATGAAGCTACAATTACAGCTCCAAATCAGTCATCTTATCCTGAAACGAATCACTATTTTAATGTGCAGTTAACAGCAGAAGATGACGCTGGAAACGAAACAACGATTGATTCTACAGACCCAACATTAGGTGATAACCTTAAACTTTATGTGAAGGAAAAGACACCGCCTGTAATTACAGTAACATCGCCAACCGAAGGTGCTACAGTAACGAATTACAGACCTACGATTACTTGGACGGTAACAGATGCAGATTCCGGAGTAAATCCGGATACGATATCCATAACGATTGATTCTGGTTCGGCTATTACTTCGGGTATTACAAAAACCCCTTCCGGTACTACATATAATTGTAGCTATAAACCAGACGCGTTTGGAGATGGTCAGCATACCGTTTCATTTAATGCTTCCGATTTTGATGGTAATCCAGCGGCGGTAAAAACCGTAACATTTAAGGTTGACACCGTTCCGCCAACTCTGAACGTGACGGCACCAATTAATAATTTAATTACCAACACCGCAGCTTTAACAATTACAGGTACTACAAACGATGTAACATCATCGCCTGTAACTGTTAAAATTACGCTTAACAGCGAAGATCAGGGTGCAGTAACGGTAGAATCAAGCGGAGCATTTAGCAAAGCAGTTACTTTAGCATCTGGTGTAAATACGATTGTAATAACTGCTACAGATGCGGTTGGCAAGGCGTCAACTATCACACGTACCGTAACACTTGATACGGGTGCTCCAGTATTTAATAGCGTAACAATCATGCCAAATCCGGTTGACGCTGGACAGACCTACGTTATCAGTGTAGACGTAACGGATGCCTGATATGGTAAAGCGATTATATGGCACTGTAAACTCTGTTGAAGTATCGTTCAGCTACTTTCCAGATAGAGATATTTGGGAAGTAGCTGTACCAAAAAACGATTCTGGACGTTATGTTGTAGCTCTATGGGCTGAAGATTTTGCCGGAAACTCTTCATATTTTGCTACAATACTGCTTGAAGTAAACCCTGATATTATCGGGTTTAGATTCAAAGTCCTTGACTATAATTTGCAGTTGTCCAAAAAAGAGGTTTGCAAAGTCATGGAAAGTATCGGTTTCAAAGGATTATGGGGGTTTGACGATGAAACTACATAGTTTGGATATGGTTTTGGGTGAAAGACGACAAATCACCCTTGAGCTGATACCCCGAAACACTGATGATGAGATAATTATTTCAAGTGCAAATTATTTATTGATATGCGGCGATATAGTAGAATCTTCTGGTGTACCTACTGTTGATGGGTTGGAATTGACTGTTACGGTTGAACCGAAAAAAGAAGGCACCTATACTTTAGAGTACCATATAAATATTGCTGGGGAAATAATTATCAGAAGATTCTATTTGTATGTAAAGAGGTGATAAAAATGGGAGTAACTGATAAAGAAATTGTTTTAAACGCCATGTACACTCAGGGGATGAACGATGCTTTAAGTCTTCAGAATAACGCGTCAGATATGACCGCAGATGAAATCCTTGCGGAAGAGTATTGTATTCCAAACTTTAACCCAGAAAAACAGTACTTAAATTACACCGCTGGATTCATTTGTATATCTCCAAGCGGTAACGTAGTGAAACTTCTACAGCCGTATGACAGCACTATTTACACGCAAGATCCAGAAGATTTACCAGCTCAGTGGGGATTTTATTGGGCAAGTGATCCAAAATATGCGAAACCATTTGTTAAATCATCTACAAGCCTGTATAATAAAGGTCAGTGTTGTACTTTTGAAGGCCATGTATGGAAATCCACAATTGATACAAATGTGTGGTCGCCTACAGAATACCCAACAGGTTGGGAAGATTTAAGCGAAATATCTCAGTATCAGTAAAATTTCGCTTTACTTTTTCAAACCAAAAGGGTATAATTAAAACTGTAAGCTATAATTATATGGTACAGGAGGTGCTTATGGTAGAAGAAATCAAAAAATTGGCTGAAACTAATGTATTTATTAAAGATTCTGAAAGAATACAGGATATTTGCAGAATCAGCGGAAATGATGTTGAAAAATCCGCAAATAAATACATACTTAATCAGCACTTACACAGAACAGCTGAACTTATGTCTCAGCTAAGGGAATTTCTTCACAAGTGTAATGAAGTTGGTTTGGATATGATAGTGAGGTGTGTAAATGGTTAAAACCTATGATTTAATAAAAGATGGCGAATTAAGCTTGTCTAATAAGATGAGCTTAAAAGTCAAAGAATTCCGGAGCTATTCAAGCACTTACAGAAAACTCTATAGTAATGAAGTGAAAATTTCCGAAGAACTGATTGCGTTGTTAGAAAAACTGTACTTAAAAATGAATTGTAATAAGATCATTATAAATACAGGGTATCGTTGTCCAGCGCATAACAGTGCAATTGGTGGGTCTAAAAATTCTCAGCATCTTTATGGAACAGCTGCAGATGTGGTATTTTACAACGATTCTTTAGGGTTAATATCTCCAAAGTACGTATGTTGCGTAGCATCTACCCTTGGATTTAAGGGTATTGGACGTATGAATACAGCTACTCATCTTGATGTTAGAACATCTGGAGTTTGGTATGGAGATGAAACAAAAAAGGAAAACGGAACATATTATTCTCTTACTCGTCACGGACAGACATTTTTCAAGTATTTCGGACTGACAGAAGAGTATATTGAAACCTTGTTTAAAAAAGACGAAACAGAAACAAAAGTGGAGGATGATGAAATGGTTGAATCTTTATCGGTGAATATCTTTGGAGAAGATTATAAGGTCAACGGAATATTCAAAGATAACTCAAACTACATCAGCCCAAAGGTATTTGAAACTGCTGGATTTAAAGTGTCTAATGAGGGTAAAAAACCGATTATTGACCCGAATGAGGTTATTGTGAATGATAAAAAAGTATCTGGATTTATATCAAACGGTTCTACTTATGTAAAATTAACAGATATATGTGATTTATTAGGGGTTAAAGCTGTTTGGAATAATGATACTAAATCAATAAAAATTGGAGAATAGCAATGAAAATTGATTGGAAATCCCGATTAAAAAACAAAGCAATTTTGGCAGCAATAATATCAGCTGCCGTAGCGTTTGTTTATCAGATTTTAGGGTTTTTTGATATAGTACCGCCGATATCAGAAAGCGATATTACAAATGTAGTTGGTATTGTACTGAATGCTTTGGTATTTCTTGGCATTATTGTTGACCCTACAACAAAAGGAATATCTGATTCTGAAAATAAAAAGGGAGATTAAAATGCCAACTGAACAATTCATTACATTAACAATCAGCATTATTATGTGCGGAATTGGAATATCAACATTTATATCTTCACTTTTAAACAGAGCAAGAAATGACGGTTCATTAACCGCAAAGCTTGAAGAGGTTGTAAAAGGTATTGAAGATATTAAGAGTGAATTGAAAGATTTTACAGATTGGAAGGATCATATCAATCAAGTTATAGTTGAACATTCCGAAAAAATTGAAACGTTATTCCGCAATATAGCACGCATAGAACATCAGCTGGAAGGATAAGATGAAGGATTTAGAAAAGTTTGATGGATTAGATGAGATAAAAGAAGAAAAAGACGCTCTTGATCAGTCCATTGCTTTAAACAAATTGGTTTTGAATTTATTAGATCATGCAAAGCTTCAAATCAAGATTTTGAGCATAGTATTGATTGTTAGTATCCTTTCAAACATCGTAATTGTAGCGGGATTTTTGTGGTATGAGTCGCAGTTTGAGTATGAAACTACAACAACTGAAACAACTACTACGGAAGAAACGCAAACAGTTGAAGGCGATACCGCATCCATCACTAATATTGACGGAGATCAATACAACGATGAATCAAATAATAACGCTTAATGTATTAAAGTAGGTGGTGTAAATTTGTATGGCCAAAGTAACTCAAAAACGAGTAACCAAACGCACAGTGACAAAAAAGACTACCCGAAAAAAGAAGAATACTCAAGCGAAGTGTCCAACGTGCGGAAGATATAAATAAAATGAATAAAGAACGCATGGAAGCAAGAAATAAGCTGAGAAATATCATATTTAAAACAGAATTTGAGAGCTTGCTTGAGAATTATGTGCTAACGGATGAAGACAAAGAATTGATGCGCTTACATTATTTGAAGGGCAAAGACTTTCGATTCATCGCAGACGCTTTAGGATATTCAGAAATCGCTATCAAAAAGCGTCATGCTAAAATATTAACCAAAATATCGAAGCTTATTTAATTCAACCCACCCTCTAACTAATACATCAGTTAGAGGGTTTTCTTTTTACACAAAATTTATTGCCTAATTTCAGTTTTAATCCTTTAATCAATATTCGTACTGATTAAAGGATTTTCTTTTACCTTAATCAAAATTACCTGCCTAAAACGTATACTTATTTTATACTTTTATTACTCTTTCGGTATCCTTTCAGCTTAAATTATCGTTATATGATTAAGATAAGGAGGATAAAATGAATAGATATTTTGTTAACAAACTTATCGAATTGTACAATTTTGAAGAAGAAATGGCTGAACAAATCGTTAAATCTTACGAGTCAGTTGGAAAAATTCAAGACATTTCTGATTTTCTATTCGTGAAAGAGGTGATGAAAAACTATGTATAATCCAATGAATGGGTATATGGCACCATACACCGCATCCTCTATACCTCAGCGCATTAATAATCTTTACGAACAACAGCAATTTAATTCTCAGTTCAATAATCCCATGTACCGTCAAAATAATATGATAAAGTGCAGAGCAGTTACCAGTTTTGATGAAGCAAAAGCAAGTATGATTGATTTAGACGGTTCAATCAATGTATTTACCGATATTGCAAATAAGAGAATTTACACAAAACAAATTAATTTAGATGGTACTGCTACTATTGAAATATACGTCAAACAAGAACAGCCTCAAGATTCAGACAACAATATGAATTCAGAACAACCACCTGTACCGAAAAATTTTGTTACTCAGGATGAACTTGAGGCTGTCTGTTTAGGGTTTAATTCAAGGATACAAGAATTACAGAATATAATCCACGAAAAATTTTCACAAAAACCCCGATATAATACCAAAAGACGTAATACAAACAATAAAGAGGTGACAGTGCATGAATCCGATACAGAGTAATATGAATCCGATGCAGATAATAGCTCAGCTTCAGAGCAGTAAAAACCCAATGCAGATGATGAAAAGTATATTGGGCGGTAATCCTTTATTTCAAAGAGCTATGCAAATGGCAGACGGTAAAAACCCAAGAGAATTACAGAATATAGCAAAAAATTTGTGCGAACAGAGGGGAATTGATTTTGATCAGGCAGTAAGCCAGATTCAAAATTTAGGGGTGAAAATCCCTGTAGATAATGGCAAATAGCAATAAGCTTTTGCATTATATACATATTAGTGCTTTTATTTTGAAAGGACGGTAAATTGCTATGATGATGGAAAATTGTGGAATTCAGCCAGTATACGATATTGGTGACAACGGAAGTCGTGACGGCTGGGGCAATGGAGGATGGGAATGGATTATCCTTCTGTTCTTCTTAATGGCCTGGGGCGGCAACGGCTGGGGCGGCTTCGGCTACGGTGGAGGTGGCGGAGCAAATTCTCCTGGTTTTCAGGGATACGCTACAAGAGCTGATGTAAATGAAGGGTTCTTATTTAACAACATTCAGAGCGGTATTCAGGGAATTAATACAGAGCTTTGTAATGGTTTTGCTACGGTTAATTCTAATATTTCTAACGGTTTTGCTAATACCAACCTTGGTATGTGTCAGGGATTTAACGGAGTACAGAGCCAGTTAGCACAGCTTGGATATAATATGCAGGATTGTTGTTGCCAGACACAGCGTGCAATTGATTCTGTAAACTTTAACGCATCTCAGAATACTTGCGATATTATTCAGGCTGGTAATGCAAATACTCAGAGAATTATTGATCTTATCACTACTGATAAAATTGATAGCCTCAGAACAGAACTTCAGGCAGCACAGCTTGCACTTCAGAACAACGCTCAGACACAGACGCTTGTTAATCAGCTTAAGCCTGTACCTGTACCTGCTTATCTTACTTGCAGCCCATATACGGCTTATCCAACCGGAAATATTTTTGGCGGTTTTAATAACTGCGGTTGTGATTGCGGTTGCGGTTGCTAATTTAATTGTATAAATCCGCTTTAAAAGCGTGAATTTTTTGGGGCGGTATTGTATGGTACCGCCTCATATTTTTTGGAGGGTATAATAATGGCTTGCAGTTTATATAACAATAACGGATACGGATGTGGTGGTTGCATTCATTTCATTAAAAGTACAGCAATTACAGTTACTGGGGGTAACGTTATTATAACATTACCAAGCGAAACCGTGCGTAATTGTGAAAAATTTTGTATTTGTTTAGCTCAGAATATTCCAGAAGGAGCAACAGCAGATACTCCAGTGTTTGTAGAATTCACCGGAATAACAGGAACTTTTTCTCTGATAAACCGATGCGGCAACAGAGTGTATGGAGATCAGCTCGGAAGCAGAAAAGTTCTTCACACTATTGCTTTAACAGATACGCCTTTGCTTAGATTGATAGATAACAAAGGAATTTGTTGTACAGATCATGCTTTCCCAACTCTTACTCCAACTACATCAGCACCTGCGAATTAAATTATGAGACAAAAATATATGCTTAAATTTCAAGATTTTAACCAAAATCAATTTGAAAATGCAGATTTATTAGAGATATTATCAACGGCTTTACAAGTATATAATATAGAGCAGTCTAATACTCAAACAAAACAAAATTTAAAGCTTATGAGAAAAATTTCTTATCTTAATGATAAAGTGGAAGATATTGACTCGAAATTAACTGAAATTAAGCGAATGATTGAAAGAGGTGTTTATTGTGAATGATACAAACAGAAGAGATATGGACCAGAGGGGAATGGATCGCGATAGAAATGTGAATATGGAAAGAGACCCAAATATGCCTATGGTTCGTGATAACCGTATAAATTATCCTGATTCTTATCGTGATGACTATCGTGATATTTACAGGGGTTATCGCAGAGACCGCATGAATAAATCTACTGGAAATGTTTTCCGTATGGAAAATAATTATCGAAAATACAACGGTGCGGATGAAATTTTTGAATCTATTGTAGATCACCTTACAAAAGGCGTAAAATTCCATGATAAAATGATGGATTTATATGGTTTTTTAGGGCTATATGGATTTAAGAAAATGCATGAATATCAGTATCTTTGCGAATCTATGGAAAGACGTCAGGTCAAGTGCTATGTAATTGATCATATGAATTTTTTAATCAAGGATTCGTGTGATGAAAAAGGTCTTGATTTCATTCCTGATAGTTGGTATCAGTACTCAAGAAATGACGTAACTCCAGATGCCCGTAAACAGTACGTTGGCCCATCTTTTGAAGCTTATAAGCAGTGGGAAGAAGAAACGAAAGAGCTTTTATCATATTGTGCAAACGAACTTATGTATTTGGGTGATATGGCAGCCTTTAATGAAGTTATGGAAATGGTAGAGGATGTCGAAGAAGAAATACAGAGCTTGGATAAAGTTCTTTTTAAACTCAAATCAGTTGATTATAATATGGAATATGTCGTGAATATGCAGGAAGAACTTTGCGAGAAATACGACAAAAAGATTGAAGAACTTTTTACCGAAAAGTTGGAAGAAGACAAAATAAAGAAAAAGCACAAAATAAAGTATAATATGGAAGAAAAGTATCAGAGACGTTCTTCACGCACCGGAAGATACATGCGTTAATAACAAATTTATTGATAAACCCCGTGGAGCTTCTGCGGGGTTTATCTTTTGGAGATGCTTATGCTTACTCAAAATGAATACCAATACTTTGATAAAATACAAAATACAGTTAAATCAATTTTTCGCATAAATATTCATATTCTACCTTTTGATCACGCATCTATCAACGATACAGATGTATTAGCATCTTGTCATAGATTTAAAAATTCAGACGGTGATATTGTAAAATATATAATAACTGTAGATGAGTCCTACATAAAAGCTTGTTATAATGGCAGACAAACAAGGTACAGCCGTTATTCAACAAAAGACTTGGTGGAGACGATTTGTCATGAAATAGCACATTTATTTTTCTGGGATCATAGTCAAGAACATACAAAACTTACAAGTGAATTGACAAATACTTGTAAAAAATTAAACCTTTTTTGAAAAATCGCTTTACTTTTTCCAAAATTTAGAGTACAATATACTTGTAAATTGAATTAAGCTTTAAATTTTGGAGGTTGAATATGTTGTACGGAATATGCGAAGATAACTTCATTAAATTTGAAAGAAAAATCAGCCCTATATTGAAAAAATGCGAAAAGTACGGTGTTGACTTCAGCTATAAAATCATTGGAGAAGAGTTTAGAACAATAGACAACGAACACATCAAATTTGTAACCGTTGAGGTGTCCGGTGAGGTTAAATTTAACGATTGGATGTTTATAGCAAGTTTAGAAAGCACAGACAAAGGAAATGTCATCAGGGGTTATGGTGAAGAGGTACCTGAATACTACAGAAATTGTAAGCTTACTTGCGATCACTGCGGCACAAACCGCAGAAGAAAATATGCCTATTTGATTAAAAATTTGATCACGGGTGAATATAAACTTGTTGGTAAAAGCTGCTTAAAACTGTATACTGATGGATTAAGCGCAGAAATGGTTGCAGCTTATATGGATGGTATGTCTGTATTAGAGGAAAATCACAATGAATTTAGCTCAGTACCTACAAATCATAAGATTTATGTAAATACCAAAAGATATTTGACGTATGTAGCTGAAACGGTTAGATGTCTTGGGTACGTTAAAAAGAACAACGAATGTTATGAAACTCCAACTTGTTATGAAGCTTTAGACTTTATGGACGCTGATAGCGGTCATAATCGGAGATGTAATAAATACACAAAAGAAAGATTGGAAGATTTAGTAAATAATCGAAACTTTGACCCTGAATCAAGAGAATCTTTTGTAGATGACGCTATATCTTGGATAGCTCAACAGGATACAACTAATGAATATATGCACAATCTTAAAATTTTAATAGCGAACGAATATACTGAGGTGAAGAATGTTGGGTATGTTGCATCTTTGATAGTAACTTATAATAAACATTTGAAAAAAACTGAAAAGAAGGAAAAAGAGAAGTTTATCAAATCAAAATCTGAATTTGTAGGCGAAATCAAAGAACGTATATCAATTAACGTTGACTCTTTCAAAGTTTTAACTGGTTGGGAGACAGATTATGGATATACACTTATGTATGAAATAATCTCAAATGAAAACGTGTTTATCTGGAAAACCTCCAAAGACATACCCGAAGATGTAAAATCTTTAACAGGTACGGTCAAAGCTCATAATGAATTTAGAGGTACCAAACAGACAGAATTAACAAGATGTAAAATTACAGCATAGAATGAAACCCCCTGATCAGTCAGGGGGTTTCTTAATATAGTCAGCTAAATCTTTTTTCTGCTTTAATGCTGTTACTATTTTTTGGTCAATAGATTTACCCCGATTCAAATGAGCGATTAATCTGTAATAAGTTACATCTTTTGTTTGTCCTGGTCTGTGTATTCTCTTTAAAGATTGCTCATAAAGCGCAGAGGAATGGGGCAAAGTATAGTAAATACAAATATCTGATTCTACCAAAGATATTGACTCTGATCCAGATGAATATTGTATCGCTATAAAATCAATATTTCCTCTTTTCCAATCCAAATAATCATTTCTTGACCCTGATATTTCACCATAATTTAAGTTTAATTTACTACATAGTTTTTTCAAATATTCAAAATCTGCTTTAAACATAGCAAATACGACAAATTTTTTGTGCTTATTTAAAAGTTTTTTCATCAAGTCATACATCGTATCAATTCGTGAATTATAAACAACTTTAGTCAATTTTTTTGTGTAATCGTTTGAATCTATCCTTACATATCCGCTCAATAACTGCTGTTGTCTTATGGCTAAAGTCAAAACATTATTTATTTCCAAAACCCCTTCGTCAAATATCAAAACACCCTCTTTTGTAAGTTCTTGATATAAACTTGATACTTTAGTGTTAATTGTAAAATTAACATCAACCATTTTGGTTTTTGGCAGCACTATTTTGGTTTTAGTATAAAAAGCACAGTCAAATACTTTTGATTTCAGACCGTCCAAATTTTTGTATGGGTTTTTCTTGTCAGGTATCGGAAATCCAATTTTTGATGACAAATATGGGTCAATATTCTGATATTTCTCACAAAATTTTGCATAGCTTGTGCCAAATATTTCAGGATTCAAGAACCGATATTGACCGTATATATCAAGTGGTGATTCAGATATTGGTGTTCCTGTCAAAATATATTTGTGCTTTACTTTTTTGCCTAAAACGTGTAAATACATAGATACTTTACTTCCAGCTGCTTTAATTTTGTGGCTTTCATCGCATATCACGCAATCCAATTTTATCTCTTTCAATAAATCGCTGAACGGTTTTCTCCACACACTATCATAGTTGCATATTATCACTTCAGGATCAAAATTTTTGCTTTTTACGTGTTTTTCTTTAAGTTTTGAATACTTATCTGATGTGCTTAATAAATACGCCTTAAATACACAATTTTCTCTTATATTAGAGTGTATTGATATTTGATTTACCCATTCATCACAAGACGCTTTGGTGCTTACAATTAAAACTTTTTTGAATCCTCTATTAACGATTAAATCAATAGCAATTTTTGTCTTTCCTGATCCCATAGTTGTAAATAAAGCACCGTAATCTCTACAATACAAAAAGTCCAATGCCTTGAGTTGATGTTCCCAAGGCATTGTCTTGAACGTATATCCAAAATTATACATAGTGTAACTGTTCTACTTTAATGACGATATCAGTTTCTACTTGTTTAAAACCCATAGTTTTCTGCCTCCAAATCTTGTCTACTTTTTATCATAAGGCTTACACAACCATTCTTGATTCTGACAAACTTTTTCGGAATCTCTTTGTCAGGGTTTATCACTTCTTTCACATCTTCCAACGAATACACCACTAAGCAGATTGCTCCTGAATTTGCCCATCTTAATAAGTTTGCCAGCTGTTTTTTCGAGGGTTTATTGCTGTTATCGGGGGTTTTCACCTCTATTTTTAGAGCTTTACCCATGTAACACCCATTTATATCAGCTTTTCCAGAAGATGTTGCTGTTCCCATAACTTTTTCCGCCACGCAATTTGGTAATCCGTTAAGATAGTTTAAAATATCTTTCACTATAACTGATTCTCGCATACACACACCTTATTTTTTAACTTTAAGTATTTTTGTACTTCAATCAAATCCAAATTCCTATCATCAAGATAAAAATCAGCATACACTTTTCTTGTATCCATGCCTGTTAATTCTTTGACTTCTTGTATATTTTCGTTAACAGCATCAAATTCTAACCCAATATATTTACATAATTTTACAGCTTCTGTAAGATAATTTCTGTCGAACATATCGCATCTTGATGTCCAAAGTATCAGTTTATTCCCTTTACTTTTCCAGAGTTTGCATAAATCTACAAACTCATCCCGAAAAGCTCCAATTTCAGGGTATTCGTCATTTACCAAAGTGCCATCAAAGTCTATGGCCAATATTTTTGGTAAACTATCAAAGTTTACGCCCATTTTTCTCAAGCTCCTGTTCCATTTTTTCGCTTATCCAAATTCTTATCCACCCGTGATCATCAGATAAGTCATTAAAATACATGCTGGGGTATAGTCTTTTGTATTTATCTATAATCAAAGCTTTGAAAATTTCAACATCACTTTTTGTTGACATAGTCAAGTCTATTCTGAACTCGTCTTTAATCCAATATCTTAAATAGTCTGCTACATCCTCACGTTCAATTTTCATAGTTTTTATAAACGCTAAATACAATTTTTCACTGATATAGCACACATGAACCCATTTCATGCGTTCTGTATTTTCATCCACTACTTTGATTATGAGCTTAATGACTTTTTGTTTATATCGCTTATTCATTTTCGCCTTTCAAATCAGGAATATCACGTTCATATAAATGAAGCGACCCTGCTATGTGCGTATAAGTACCAATTTCAAGCTCAAGCTCCATTGACATCAGCACTAAAAAATTACAAAAATTAAATACATCGTAAGGGAACCCCATCCAGATATCGTTTGACCGCATATAAGTTATCAAATTCAGTTTTCCTTCACGCTGTAAAAACTGTAATGATATTGTACAAGGCAAGTCTTTTGTAGGGTTTTCAATGGTGTCTCTTGGTTCTTTAATGTGTATTATAGCCTGACGTGTATTTGGGTCTTTAACCAAAAGTTCTTTTACATATTCCCACTGATCAAACCCATAAAACCGGAATATTTTATGCCCATAGTTACTATTTACAGTCAATCCGTCATCAGACATCCGGTTCCAACTTTTTGGTGCATACTTTTGTATTTCCTTTAAGGAATTATTGCCCGATAAATACCATAAAAATTCGCCTATAGCATACCTTATTGGCATTTTACGGATTTTCGATTGTACAATATTTCGTGTTGGGTCTAAAATATGTGTTACCGCTCCAATTACTTCAGAAGCAACAGCTCCATCTCTCGATTTTTCAGTCTTTTTTGTTTCTTTATAATCAGCATATAACAAAGTATACCAAGCATCCCAAGCCGCAGTTACATCAGTAGCAGTTAAAGTTTTATTCATTATCATTTTCGTCACCTCCAAATAACCGATAGAAAAAGTTTTCAGCTGCTTTTTTGGTATTTTCTATACCATTTTCAAGCTTTAAAATTACATCATACTCACCCATTTCTGCGCTCCAATAGTTTATTTCGGTGTTTTCTACGCCATTTCTGTAAAGATATACTGATACATACTTTACAGGGTCATCTATTAAAATCTCTATATCCTTTATTGCCTGATTTAATCGTCCTGTCTCTTTGTCCCTTGACTGAAAAAATAATACCGCATTAAAATGATTAGCAGCAGGATTTAGCAATAACTCATAGCATACCGTTTTAAAATCTTGAATACACTTTTCAGATTTCGTGTATACTTCAGTCATTCCAGCAAGTACTGTTCTTGCATCTTGATTTTTTTCTCTATTCCATCCCAAACACTTTAAAAGTTCTTTAGGCTTATCAGATTTATGGAAATTTCGTATAATACAATTATTAGCAAGTCCAATTTCCTTAAAGTATTTTACAAAAGTATCTTTTCCAGTTTCAGCTGGACCATTTAATTCAATCAAGAAAATTTTACGCATCTTTGTATTTCTCCATCAGCTTTAAGAAGTTGTGCAACATTAAATCCAATTTTGTATTAGAATTATCAACAGATATTGATATAAATCCTTCTGCTTTAAAATGCTCCACGTTCCTTTTTACAGTTTTCCACTTACTTTCAATTGCTTTTTCATCAACCTTTACACAACCATTTCTCTGCTTCACCCTTTTAATACATATATCTACCGGAGGTGTAAAAGACAACACAATCACTTTTCGGTCAAACTCTCTTTCAATTTCATGAAAAATTTTGATATATGTTGACCTTATAGTGGATGCTATAATACCTTCCATCAATATATCGTACTCAGGAAATTTTTTCAAAGCATACCAAAGTATTTTTCTTGTGGTTTTATTATTTGGAATTACGTCCAATCCACCTGTTTTATTTTCGTATGACCCTAAAGCAACCCACCCATATGTTGGAAATACCGTTAATATAGTTTTCGGCTTTTTTCTGCCTTCTATTCTCTTCTCTATTGTGTACTTATCAGGGTCATTCATCATTTTTATTGGTATTGTAGATTTTCCTGAACCGTTAGTACCTCTGATATTTACAAGTAAACTCATCGAAATTCTCCATTTTCAGTCCAAGAGTTCATACGATTCTTTTGTATTCCGTTCCATCCATTCACCTCACCTAAAAATTCATGCGGTATAAAAGCTTTTCTGTAATTCCAAAGTTCTTTAAACATACTTTTTAATTCAGGATAACCTTTTTCAATTTTGGATAATTCTTCCTGTTGCCTATCAACATAAAATCCCAAATATCTTGTGCGCTTGAACATCTTTCTGTAGGAACAAAGGTCGCTTGTTACTCCCATTATCGTCCAATTTTTATCGGGATATTTTTTGTTTAAGACATTCATGATTCTTATCAGGCTTCTATCAAGCAAATTTATATCTTCATCTGATAATTTCCCATCTTTTTCAAATAATTCTGCTTTATCATCCATATATCTTGCATTAAAAATTGCAGATGTTGTAGTTGAGCCGTTTTTCCAATCGTATTTTTCTGATTTCATCGGTATCCCTAATATCTTATTTAAATTATACATAAACAAGATAATGCTGAATCTACCGTAATATTTCCAACTTCCAACTTCTTTGTATAACGCATTATATGTTGATTCTGGTGTATCTTTTACAAATTGACTTATATATTTCCATGGATTCCTTTTTGATTTTTTCATAAATTCATTGATTATAGGTACAAATTGATCCATATTTTTTATGTACCTTCTATCTGATTGAAAAATCAATTTAGACTTGTTATCTGTCCAAAAGTTTTTAAGTGATTTTTTGTCCAATACCCGATAATTCAATTTTTCATACATCACACAAGCAGAAGTAGCACAATAACAAGTTGAATATAGTAACACCCACCAGACCTTATCTGAATTATTTGCACCTCTTTTGTTAAGGTACTCACGAATAACCGGACCAATTTCATCCGGGAATTTCGATATATATTCAATCAATTTTTGATATCTCCAAGGAGATCCAAAATCACCTGGAATATTCATCACAATATCTCCAATAATTCTGTTATACGGTTTATTTTTGTTGTATTCTGACTATTCTCTATTAAATGATCAACTACTTGTATAAATCTAATTGAATTATCCTCAGCTGCTTTTTTATCTGTATCGTTATCGCCAATCATTATAGGGTTTTTTAATTCATATGCTTCTATGATGTATTTTACAATATCTGATTTAGTATCAAACCCATCATCTATGCAATAATAGTCAGTAATATTAGGTCTTATGTTTTTGATATCTGAGTTTAAAAACAAATCAATATATTCTTTCTGACAATTACTTGCTATAAATAGTTTGTACCCTTTTTGCTTTAAAGCTTTTAATACAGTACCAACGTTTTCGCAATCAGAATCATCAACAATACCTTCAAAAACAAACGGCTCCAGATCAAACTTCTTCAAAAATTCAACTTCTTTTTCCTGTAATATTTTTAACAATTCCTCTTTCATACCAAGTTTTTCTGCCATTTCTTTACGATTCAATCCAATAAAATCTCTGGAAAAACTGTTTGGTATTAAGTTTTGCGAATGGTAAAAAACATTAAGCAAACCTGAAATATCCCATAAAGTCCCATCAAGATCAAATATTATTGCATCGTAGAACCAATTATTTTTCAGGGTATAACTCCAATATCCTTTGCTTAAAGGTTTATTCCCAATTAAATCCAAAACACCGAATCTATCTGGTCTAATCTCTGTATCTGATATACAATCAACCAATTCCTGTTTATCGTACATAGATATATCAATTTTACGTTCATCCATTAAATTAGCGATAATATCTGATGCAGAATTTTTTTGTTTTTTGAGCCCAAAACTGCCGAATAAATCCTGTAGTCTTGACGCTATCACTATCCCGATGCTTACCGATTTATAATGCGGTATTTTGAAATTTTGTTCTATCTTCTTGGCTATTATGTGTTCTGTTCCGCTTTCTGGTCTGCCTGATCCATAATCGTTTGTAATATATCCGCATTCAAGCAGTATATTAAAACAGTCTAATGCTTTAATATCTCCTGTTTTATTGGTATAAAAATTCAAAAGAGTTTTTGCTTTTTTCAGTATATCAAAAGCCCAATTGAACATATCCAAGTTAATACTTTCTACTTCGTTATTTGCTGCGATACACCAATCTATCAAAGCAGTTTCAATAGACAAAGCATCTACTAACCCAAATATATTTTCAGGTTTTTTCATATCAAATAAGTTTTTATCAAAAATGACTCGTGGTAACACGGTATTTTCTGTGTGTTTACCCCCATTTTTTATAACAGCAGATTTATCTGTAGCAAATACATTTGTAGAAAGCATAGTTGGTATAGCTATACATTCAACGCCATCTTTTGCAGCATGATATTTTGCTAAATCAATCGCAGTCCCTCCACCTATACCAATATATGTTTTTTTATCAAGGTTATCTATATTTGATTCAAAATTTATCTCATTTGTATACAACAATACAGTATCAATTTTAGTCAGTTCGTATTTTATCTTCTTGATTTTTTGTAGTGATGTGGGCGATGCAATTACAATATATCTATCTGGATTTATACCTGAAAAGAAGGTACTTATTCCAATCTTTTCAATCCTTTGCTTTAAATTACTCTTCATGATTTACCTCTATTATACACAGGGGCAGAAATGCCCCTGTATTTGGATAAGTTGAATAAATTGAATAAGTTGAAATGCGTTTAACAAGATCGAGTATTCTCAATATTAATTATTTTTGTTTAGTCTTCATCACTCCAATCGTCATCATCGTTCCAATCATCGTCGTCATCATCGTCAGGTTCTTCTTTCTTTACAGGTTTTCTTGTTGATTTCTTTTCAGTTGTCTTCGATGTATTCTTTTTTGCGCTACTTGTAGTCTTTTTCTTTGCTTTCGGCTGTTCCTCCTCATCCTCATCTTCATCATACCAGTCATCGTCTTCTTCCATATCTTCATCCTCATCTTCTTCATCAGGATCAGGTTCAGACTTTTTTGAAGTCTTTCTGGTAGATTTTTTTGCTGTTTTAGCTGGTTTTTTTGGTTCATCAATATCTTCGTCATCATCCTCATCTTCATCAGTCTCTGATGCGGATTTTGACCCTATTTTATTGGTTTCCGATACACGAGCGCGTAACTGACCATTGTACTCTTCATGAGACACAAGAATTTCCAGCGTTTTACCAACCATTCTATCAAGGTCAATCTGTACTCTTCCATCAGCCTTCATCCCAATAGCCTGAAGCAGCCCTTTAAGTTTCCAAAGAGCGGTATCAATTAAGGTGTAATTTTCAAACACTTTTCCACCTTTATCCTCACCGCTAATCACTTCAAACGTGACTCTCAGCATATCATTTCCGCTTTGTGAACTGCCTTCGTCTACCTTAGCAATTTTGACTTTATGGTATCCTTCTGAAATTCTACCATAATTTTCCACCCCGGTGAAATCAATACGCTTTTTTCTTGTTGCCATTTAATCCTCCTTGCTACTCAGCTAATCCAATTATTTTCATAAGTTTAGAAAATGTTGGATTGATAATAATTGATGGTACTTTAATTGATGAATCTATCTGCAATTTAGTCCAATAATATGGATCTGGACCAATATTAGCAGCATATTTTACAATAGTTTTGATGTTGCCTTCTTTATCTTCGATTTCTCTTTGAAGTTTTAGTGTGTGTATGCCGTAATTTGCCATGCCTTCTAAATAGGTTCTTGCTCCTTTTGATACGGCAATTCTAACATCAGGCAATAACTCATCTTCCATTCCTTCTATACTGTCCATAGCTTCATGACCTGTGAGAATTACCCATTTTTTGGAACTAATTTTATGATACCTGTTAATGATATCCTCTGTTTCGGCCAGTAAATCCCCCCAAGCCTGCTGTGTCATTTTCTTTTTCTTTTTAATAACGTTTTCATTTTTCCACGCATTCACTAAAAGTGAAAAGGTATCAATTAATACAGATTTATAAATCTTGTCTTTTTCCAATTCCTCTGCTATTGTAATAAGATCTCCAATCTTATCAGCAACAACAGCTTTAATCCCTTCTACCTCTTTTATGGTATTACTTCCATCGTCTCCAATTCTAACATACAGCATAGGTTTCGGAAATGTTGAAGCAAATTTTGTTTTTCCTGATCCAGATTTCCCGTAAATTACAACCAATTTCCCCTGAGATAATTCATTAATATCTACAGCTGAATCTATAATTCCCATATTCACCTCTATTTTTTGTGCTTAAAGTCTTTTTCAATCGTGTATTCAACATTTCCTCCACTCATTTCTGCATAACAAATAGGTTGAAATTCACAAAATGAGCAATCTCTTGTTATATTCTTAATTTTAGAATCTTGATTTAAATACATTAATCTGATTGCTTCTTTAAAAGACCTCCATACATCATTAACCATTTTTTCATCCAAATTAAGATTCACACGAAAGAAAAAATTTGGTATATTATCTACATAATTTGACGCTTTTTCAATTATTGATTTATTGGTCACACCCTTTTCTTCGCACGCTCTAACCCAAGAATAAGGGGTGATGTTTCTGTTTTTCGCCTCACTAAATCTCTTGGACTTTTTAAGCCAAACTGGGTACTTTGCCGGTGTACTTTTAATATAATCCCACATTACCTCGCAAGGTAATAACCCAGATAATTTTTGGACTGCATGTGCATATACACACTTTTGTGTATTCATGACAAGGGTATTCATATTTGGTTTACTTGAAAATGTTTTGTGTTCTTCCAAGATTATATCCCTGCCATCTGTAAAATACAGTCCGTCAATCACACCAACTAATATTATTTTTTCTCCTTTGATTTTACCCAAACTCAAAGAAAATTTCTTTTCAGTTACATCAGGAGTTGGGCTGTCTTTGTAAATGTCCATATAGTCTTCAAATATAGATTTAAGGTCACCTACATAATCATCACCAAGCTCTGACTGAAATTTAGAGGGCATGCTGTAATAAGTATCTGATATGTCTGCAAATATTTTTTCTATCTTATCTGGCTGCCCTCTAAATTCAAGGAGTTTGTGAAAATCAGACCCAAAAAATAAAGGTCTTGCTGGCTTGTTTGGTTCCAACTCCAATTTGTATGATAAATAGTGAGCGTATGGACATCTAAGAAATTTGGATACCCTTGAATAACTCACTCTCATACTCAATCCTCAATAAATTCCTCATCGTCATCAATAAATTCTTCGCTGTCTTCTTCATCATCATCGATGATTTCTTCAACAGGTTCTGTTCTCTTTTTCTTTTTTCTGGACACTGCCTTTTCTGCATCCTTCTTTTTTCTCTTGCCTCTGTTCGGAGCAACATAGCTTCCATCATCTTCCATGATGGAGTTTGCATATCTTTCCTTGCCTTCTTCACAGTTGATCTGTTTTCCTGTCTTTTTACTGAAAATAAGCTCTGACCCGTCCTTTTTAAAGATAGTTACAGACTTAGCATCTGCATCAGCTATTTCAAATATACCAAGCTTAATTCCGGTGAACCCTTTCATGATGACTTTATCACCAACTTTTACTTTTAATGCCATGATTTAATCCTCCATTTCTTTATCTTGTTAACTTATATCACAATTATACTGATAAACTTTTTCAAAGTCAAATGTGAATTTTGAGGGTTTTTAACCAACACGCACAATAATATTTAGCATATTTACAATAAAATCTCTTTAAATCGTAATTTTTCATTATTTACTACCCCATGGACCAACACCAACATCAGCTTCCAACGACACGTCAAGACTCACGCCAAATTCATCCATTAATTTTGGATGTGCCATGATTCGCTTTATTTCCGGTACAATCCATTTTTCATCCTCAGCATTAAATTCCCCTACAATAGAATCGTGTATTGTACCGCAAATTTTTAATCCATATTTTGTCAGAGTTTTATGTACTTCAATCGCAGCAGAAAGCAGTATATCTGATCCTGTTCCCTGAACTGGTGTATTGATTGCCCTTCTGGCTGCCTCTGCTCTCTCCCACTTATTTGGACTGTAAATTTTTGGTAATTTTCGGAATCTACCGAATAAATTATATACACCACCTAAAGATTCACAAATTTCTTCCTGTTCTTTATGCCACGGTAAAAGCCTACTATATTTCGCAAAAAAAGCATCCCTATACCTTTGTGCTTCTGCTTGTGTAAATACAACTCCATACGAATTATATGCATAATCTACAAACTTTTTTGCTTGCATACCGTATAAAAATCCAAAGTTTACAGCTTTCGCTTTGCTTCTTTCATCTTTTGTAGGTTCTCTTCCACCTGTTAATACTCGTGCTGTTTCCGTGTGTATATCACCCCCTTCTCTGTATATTTTTAGCATCGTTCTATCTTTTGCATAATGAGCTGCGATTCTCAATTCAAGCTGTGAATAATCCGCTTCAAAAAACAGTCTGCCTTCTGGAGCGGTGAACAGTCCTCTTACATCTTTGGTCCTGGGTACCTGCTGAAGATTTGGATTATTACAAGATGTTCTGCCGGATACCACATTTGTCAGGTTAAAGGATGGGTGTAACCGTCCATATTCATCTGCATCGTCTTCCCACCGATTCAGGAACATTTTATTTAATGTATTACTTGCTGAATATTCCAAGATTAACTTGGGTAATTCGTAACCTTTCGCAGCAAGTTTTTTTAGGGTAGACGCATCCGCACTTGGCGCACCTTTTGGCGTTTTTTTCAATATTGGTAGTTTTTCATCTTCAAATAGTACCTTCTGTTTTTGCTGCGAACTATTCCAATTTATTTCATAATAACTGTTTAATTCAGCCAATTTATCGGCTTCAGCCTTATGATATTTTTCTCTCACCCCCCTTAATTTTTCAACATCAATGTAAATTCCGTTAAGCTCCACATCACGATACATACGGTACGCACGCATTAACAGATTTTTATAGATTGACACCTGTTTATAATCAAGTTTACCCTTGAAATATACAAATAACTGTTGAGTATACTTCAAGTCTAATTTAAGATACGGAACAACAACATCTTTTGCACCTGATAATTTATCTTTATTTTTGATATCCCAATCATCCACCCCTAAATAATTCACAGCCATTTTTTTCAGCCCGTGTTCCGCAACCAAATCATAAGCCGTACCCATAAGCATAACATCTTCTGATATTGGTAATTTTATACCCAATTTATGTTCTATGAATAAGGTGTCAAATTTTCCATTTTGCCAAACACACGGTATTTTTTTATTCTTTATACGGTCACATAAATCAAAAAATTTATCCCTATGCTTTGAATTATTTGGGTTCAAGCAATAAACTTTTACAGGGTCATACCTTTTTTCATCGTTGCGATTAAAAGACATACCAATCCATGTAATTTTGTCTTTAAACCGATTTAATCCAGTAGTTTCAATATCTATTACACAATACACGTTATTCACCTTTGATTTCTGTAACATTAATCAATAAATATTCTTTAATAAACAAGTCCAAAGGTATGCAATACCCAGACATTGTAAGAGTCACCAATATTTTATCCGATTTTACATTAACATGATCTATAATATCATATTTAGCGGTACGCTGAGAGTACACAGGTTTTCCAACACTACTTAATACTTCCAAAAAAGCTGCCGTTGAAACGTCATCACCATAAATCTGTTCTAAAAATTCATTCATAGTCCAAATCCTCCACCAGATTTGCTGTGTTCTTCACAGCTATCTAAAAAATATACGGTTTTATTGTATCTTCTACATTTCCCTGAAATCTTTTCAGAAAACCCTTGAAAACTATTACAAGTTTCACATATTCCAAACGAAAAACAGCCTTTTAATCCAAGCACAGAGTGTAATTTGTAAAGTTCTTTCATACAATCTTCATAGGAAATACGCTCAGATCCAAATTTTATGCCCTTTTTTCCGTTTTTTATCTTTTCCTGTATAAGTTTTTGATTTACTAAAAAAAGTAGCTCTAAACTGCTTTTTTTACCATTCAATGATATAAAGCTTTTCATGCTACACCTGCAAAATTTTCGCCAATTTGATAATAGCTTGCGTAAACTCTTTGTGGTCTAAACTTAACAGTTCAATTTCTTGACGGTACATAGAGTACACAAAATAGTCCTGCTTTTTATCCTTTTTTGCTCTGTTAAGTATGGTCTGTAAATTGTCACTCATTTTTGTAATCCTCTGGAAAATTTTCAATCAACAATGTTAATACTAATTTTGACTCTCTAAGCCCTCTGCATCTCAATTCAACCCTGCTATTACCAGATATATTTGATTTATGTAATAGATTTCCTTTTGAATTCTTAATATCCCCTTTTCGATTTATCCAATAAAACCCTTCATACCCCTTTAAAGGTTTCCATACACTCAATCTTCATCACCCCGTTTCATTCTCAATCCCTTCCAGCAGTATTTACGATTTTCATTTCGAATCTCAGAATATCCCAATGATCTCATGTTTCGCATAAAACTGTGTTTTCTATGTGCTTCTCTACCTCTTTCAGAACAATACTCAATATAATTTTGGTAAAAATCATCTTTTGCTACAGATTCATTCTCATCTTCAACACACCTATTTACAATAAAATCGTGAATACTATCAGAGTCAATACGCAACATTTCAACACATTTATCTGATACCTCAGTTCTTGGTATTTCTGATAATGGCAATAATTTTAACAAATACGGTATGGTTTCTTCAATACTTTCATCACTGCATAAATCATCTACATATTCATTGTTTAAGAACAATTCCGTATTCATAAATAATACCCTCATACGCTTGTAAAATGCATTTGATTTTTCCTCCAACTGAAGCGGTAACTGATTGAAAGAAAACAATAATTTCGCAAAAGGTGTAAAGAAAAATGGTTCTTTACCTTTTTTCTCATGCATTATCTGGTCACCGCCTGTTATCTTCTTGAGATTTTCAATAGAATTGAGCGGCAATGTTTTATTATCAGCACAAGAGTTAAGCAATTTGTTGTATAACTGAGACGGATAAAATCTCATGTTTAAATCATGCATGCTTAATGAAGATGTATTTTGACTCCCGATTAAATTTTCAAAAAATCGAATCAAAACAGATTTTCCTGTATTACTTTGTCCAACTAACACCATAAAGCACTTTAATCCATAATCCGTAGTCATACAATAAGCCATATATTTAAGTATCATCATTATATCCTCTTTCGGTAATTTTGTTTTCCGAAAAAAATCATACAATCGTGTACGTTTAAATGGCACATACGTTTTCACCTCATGAGGTATTTGTATTGTTTGAAGATACTTACTATCATGCGGAATTAATTTTCTTTTGCGAATATCCCACACCCCATTTTTAAAATCTATCAAATTTTTATCGGGGTTTAAATCTTCTGCTGATTTTTGCATACGTGTATCATCTATCAGTAGCCTATAGCAATCCATGATCAATCTTTGATGTATAAGATTATCTGCTACAACCATATCTTTTATGGTATTTCTAACAAATGAACTTGATTCCGTATACACTCCATCACGGTATTGATAGCAATCTGATCCGATTACAAACATATCACCTCTATTCACAAAATAATCGCATACCGCTCTGCTATTTATTTGAGAGGGTTTGCCCTTATCCGTATATACAACATATGGATTATCAAACCCATTTTCTGCAGCGTATTTTTTTGTATTATCTACAATTTTTTCAAGTTCGGATTCATCCATAGGTTCCGCAAATATTATTCGGTTGATAATTTTTGCCATTCGTATGATTTGATCATCATTTGCTCCCCTATTTTTATATGCCATTAGATGTGCAAATAAAGTGGCATTTCGTCCGTCACCTTCTTTGAGATTCAACAAGCTCTCTTTTCTGCCTATCAAAGGGGTGAATTCAAATGGTAGATCAGATATTTCACGGACTTTATTGAATTTTCTGTCCTCTTCGCCAAACGGTAGAATTACATACCCTTTGTTTGCACACCTAAAATCGCATCTCAGCCCAAAAGGTAACACCATACCTACTTTTTGTGGGAAATCTTTATTAGATTTAAAGTATAGGTGCAATCCTTTTGGAGTTTTACATATTAGTGTTTTAAGTTTTAATTTTTTAATGACTTGTAGGGCTTCTTCTTGGCCTTCATCAATATCCACAATTATGTATCCGGAACGAACCCACCAACCAATTTGTCCTCCATTAAATAAATGAGCTTTTGCTGATTCCTCATCAACAATGCTTGTATCTATACGCTTTTTTCCAACACATCTTACATAGCTGTTTTGTCCAATTAAAGTATTAAACTCACTTAACCTCATTCACTTCTCTGTCCTTTGTAGATACCTGAAATGATTCACCTGAATTAACCCATCTTGAAATCCTATCAATTTTTCCTGCTACTCTATGACGAATTTCATCATCTGATACCCCAAAAATGTTGATAATGTGGTCTAATACGATCACAACATCGCTAATTTCATCAATTGCTTTATTATGCAGTACTTCTGCGCCCTCTTTCTCATTATCATATCTTGCAAGCTTTAAACAAACAATGCTAAGCTCAGCCAATTCCTCGCTGGATACGATTATTTGGGTATTAGTACCAAAATACTCTCTGGCCTTTTTCAAAGTTAATTTTTCTGGTTCTGAAAGATTATACATATACTTCCTCCATAAGTTTTAAATATACACTATACACTACATCTGGCCATTCTGGCGTTTCGCAGTATCGTATTGCTACACCGTGTATTGAACTTCCGTTAAAATATTCACCGTCAGGATTCAAATATTTGTTTTTAAGCAATTCTGCTGTATAATAAATACATTCTTTTTTTGTGTTAAAATACAAGTAGTCATTGCCTGATCTTAACCCAAATAAATTATTATGTGTATTCGCTAAATCAGAAGTACCATATCCAGATTCAACACAAGCAATTGCAAGCAAATATACAGCATTTATGCCTGTTTTATATTCTGCTTGATAAAATACTTGGATATAATCCTTTAAATTGCCTACAGACAAATTTTTCATGTCAGAAATGGTACACCCACTTGAACTTAATACTTGACTTGTAACTGTCGGTGTTTTATCCGGTATTTCCGGAGCTTTTAACTTAACATTTACAACATTTGATTCTGGATGTACGTATTTATTTTTAGGGTGATCTGTAAATGCCATAGCCACACAAGCTGAAGTTGATATCATCACACTTACAGACAATATTGATACTATTTTCTTAAAAGTCATCGCAAGACATCCTTTTCAATCCAATCTTTCACCCAATAAACTTTCACCCCGCCTAAATCAAAAATTTCTTTGGTCTGATCAGATATTTCCTGCTCACGTCCATAATACACTTCACGTATCCCAGCAGCTACTATTGCACGTGCACACGCTTCACATGGATATCGTGTTATGTATATTTTGGCATTATAAGTAGATTTTCCATTAGCAACTGCCGTACAAATCGCATTAATTTCACTGTGAAGTGACCGACAATCTGACGGTAATCTATGATTTTTACTATCTTCACCATACAGTTCAATTCTTTGACAACCTTTAATTATACATAAATTCCCTATAACATAATTGGAGCCGAATATGAGACTTCCAGCAGTAGTTAAAATTGCTGATCCAACTTGTACTTTATTACACCCCGAATTTTTCAAGGCATATAAATTTGCTCTGTCCAAAATCTGGTGTGCTAAATTGCGATTTTCCTGTGGTATATTGTTATAATAATTCATTATTTCACCTCTTTCTTCAAAACTTTTTCCGGCAATATTATATATTTAGCATTAGCCAATTCAAATCCTTTTACAACCCCATATTTTTTTGTAGGTATATCTTTTGCAATTGCTTGAGGATATTTGTATTTTTTACACCCTTTTTTATAAACGGTTTCTTTGTATTTTTTACCGCAGTCACATTTAAACAGTGCTTGTATTGATAAACCTTCATTGTGTTTTTCTCCCACACTCCAAATTCTTCTCCCACATTCAGGGCAAACACCGTAAAAAGAACGTACAAAATTACCGCCATTCACTACATCATATAATAATTCATTGTAGGATTTCATCAAAACATTTCCTCCATACTTGGTGTATACCTTCTTTTTGGTTTCCCTTCTTTTCGATACGCACGAATGTATTTACTTATCTCACACAAACAGTTTTCAATGCTCATTACATTCATATTTCTGTCATGCTTAGGGCAATCAAAAAACAGTTTATTTGGATCAAATTTTGATTCCTTGGGCATCCTATCGTTTAATTCATCCCAGTGATCTCTAAGCCAAAATATACACTCATCGTATGTCATTCCGTCTCTATCTTTAAAAAGATAATTCAAACCTTTTTTGCATCCTGGTCCAGCCACTGTAAATTCGTTTTCCGAAAATGGAAAATCAGGAATATATGTTAAATCTACAAATATTTGATAGGCTAAAAATTCACCTATGCCATATATACCCTTAATTTTTTGAAACGCTGTTTTTTGATTATTAGCACTTATTATTTGTTTTTCGTATCCAATAGCACTAATATCATCCAACAGCTTTAAAACCAAATCTGGCATGAACTGTCTTTTGCTGTAAACTTCAGGATAAAGATTTTTCAGCGCTAACTTTATTCCAGACGTGAAAAATACATTGGTGAAGAACAAATAATCAGGGTGTTCTTTGTGGTATTCATACATGGCGTCCTGATATGATTTTGTTTTATAGTTAGCAAAACTCATTGTCTCCCCCACAATTTCCATTGTCTCGTGTTTATTAAAGATACGGAACAGAATCGCATTCAATATTTTGTTTCGATAGGATATAAAATCATTTTCATAGATATACTTTATGGCCCATCTACTCTCCCTGTCATGTTCCCGTTTAACATTAGTGAATCTGTATTTTTGAATGATAGGGTCGTCTGTAAACGGCGGGTCTTTTTTCAATAAATCTTTCCTGACTCTCGCCTTGTATCTATTTTTGACAAACCGAAAAAATAGTTGTAAATTTTCTTCGTCAAGTATAGGATCGGCTGTTTTTATGCGTATGGATCTGACTCCACAATATTTTACATCTTTATTTTTCGTCTTCATAAATGCTTGAGCCCCCCCAAAATATTCTCTTGCACTCTTCACAATTAATATAAGAGTCATTACAACAGTTTATTTCGTTACGCCAATTTGAATCCAATTCACAAGGTCTTAAAGTTTTTAAGTCTAAATTCGGAAATAAAGATAACAAATCATGCAATTCATGCAATCTATCTTTTGATTTCCGAATAATTATAGCATTCTCTTTGTCATTAAGTTCCAAGGTAACAACAGAATTATATTCAATGTTTAAAACGCTCTGTATTTTTCTTGGGATATAAAGTCTACCAAAACCATCTAATCTTTGTAATGTTTTGTTTTTATTCAGTATCATAATACCCACCTATTTGGTTAAAAATTTAAATATTTTTCTTATTGTCCGTAATGCTTTTATCAGTTCTTTCATTTACCCTCACCGTTTTTACAATTTTCTTTGTGAACCAACAATAAAAACCCGTAACCAAAAACAGCAATTAATACCTTAATCCAAATATCATTATACAAAATTATAAATGTTGTAAATGCTATGAAAAGTGTAATTAACACAAAATTATCCAGTTTACTCATTTTGTTGCCTCCCAAGCTTGTAAATTTACCACGTCAATACCAGTATTTTCTTTGACTGATTCCACGATTTCATTAATTCCTACATCACGGTCACCCAAAGCAGAAATATTGATTTGATACCACTTGATAAAATCGTTAATACGTTTTTTACGGAATCCAAAATGATTGTAGAGAATATCTAAACATAGCGCCATATTTAGGATATTGTGAACTTCAATCAATCTTTGTTCCCGTTCTTTTGACTTCATTCGGTCAAATTCTGATTTCACCCGATCAAATTCTGATTTGTACTTTACATTTTTTTGCTTATTTTTCGGTAGTTTATACATTATACACCTCCTGTACCGATACTAATATATTACCGTGAAAATTCGTCAGAGTCAAATTCAGTTTTGTTAAATTTTCACGGTAATATACACAATTAACCTTTTAAAATCTCTTAAAATCTAAGCGTTGCGAAGCTTTTTAAATCTATCTGAAAGCGTTTCTGGGGTAACAGCAGAGAGCACTATCTTTCCAGATTTTAAAATAATAACGCTTTTCACCCTTTTCCCATAAGTAGCCTCAATACACAGGTCAGCGTCTTTGCGATCAGATATCATCCGTTTCACTGGAGCAGATTCTGGTGGGATGATAGCTTCGATTTCTTCACTATTTACATAGCAATTTGGTCCGATTGTTAGCATAGTATACCTCCTAAATTACATACTTTTCATAAAAAAGCTGGTACATATTAAGATACTTTTTAATTGCTCTTTGTGCATACTTGTCATGATATAAACCTTATCAAAGCATTGTAAATATTTTTGGGGGGGATAGCACCAAGTTAATTCCCCATCAATATAATACACCTCTTTTTGTATTTTAGAGGGGTTTTGACCCTCTAAAATATGTTCATACGTGCTATACTGGTTAAACAATCGTTCCAAACTTTTAAACGCTGATTGTATTGTTCTGTCGTGATAATACCGTGACTAACATCAAACATTATTTTATCAAAATCCTTATTCAGCAGCTTCATAAACTCTGTCTTAGCTCTTTTTGAGTGGTGTTCGATGTCATGTGCAAATGGAGTACCATCCCAATTGTGCGTCTTATTCCACCCTCTAAGGTTACATTTCATCATTTCATAGTATTCTTTGATTGTCATTTTTGTTACCTCCAGTCATTTTTAGTTAACACCCGTATTGAATTTACAATAGCTTAATTTGTAAGCATATGACTTATAAGCTTTGTTAATATCTATTGCGATTCTCTCAACTGATGTATTAACAGTTATTGTCTTATTAACAAAAATAGCGTCTTCATCTTCTGCAAGAATATCTTCAATTTTATTCAAATCACTTTTTGTTCTTACATCATCAGTTTTAGGGTTTAAATCGAACAGCTCAGCGTTCCAATTTTCTCCGCTCTTCCAAATAGCCATATAGATATTTTCTACAGTACATTCGGATGCAAGCATCTTTGCTACTTCATTAATCATCATTTCTTTATCCTCCGTGTTTTTCGTTCTCTTTAACTTACAAGTATATTGTACTATACATTTTACAAAAAGTAAAGAGTTTTTGAAAAATTTTTTCAAGAATTTTGTAAAATTTTTCAAGAACAAAAATTTGTGCGTTTAAGCTTGATTTATTTTTAATCCTGATAAATTATATGCTTAATTTACACTGATTTAGCATATACAAAATTTAGTGTAAATTTTACATAGAAAATAGAGGGCTTTAACCCTCTATTTATCACTTCTACTTATCATTATCGTATTCAATAAATCATCAATCACTATCTCTAAAACCCGTAAATCAGTATGATATTCTGACATTGATTTGTCTCCATCTTTTATGGTATTGTAGTCTTCAAAAGATTCTTTCATTTTGCTACTTTACTTGTTATGCGATTTCAATTTTGTTTGCATATCTTGGGTTCTTAGCATTCATCTGAGAACCATCAAGATTAAATGTTAAGTGTTTGTCATCTTTTGTAGTTACATCATAAAAATCGCTATATTTTTCAGCAGTATAAGTACCGATATACATTCCTGTAAAAGCAAAAAGGTTAATTGTGACAAATTTTTCAGGTAAATTCCGTTCTTCTGCTAATTTATAAATAGCATTCTCTAAATCTTCTTTTTTCATTTTGCTGTATCCTTTGATTCCTCTTGCCTTTGCTTCTGCTCTTAATTCCTTAACTGTCATTTTATTGTCCTCCATCTCATTTCGTTTTTCTTTAACTTACAAGTATATTGTACTATAGGTTTTCCAAAAAGTAAACCCCTTTTGTAAAATTTTTTCAAAAAATTTTAAGCAAGCTCGATACGGTTTGCATATCTTGTATTCTTGGCGTCTACCTGTAAACCCGTTTTATCGAAAGCCATCTTTTTTCCATTCTTAAGAACTATTTCGTATCCATTTTTTGTTTTCGTTGCGATATAAGTACCAAGATACATCTCAGTGAAAGCCTTTAAATTAACAGTTAATGTTGTTCCAACGCTTTTTGTAGTTCCAGGCTTGGTCGCAAATTTCGTTTTACAATACGTTAAATTGCGAATACCCTCATATTTCATAAGCTTCTTCCAACATTCGTGCTCAGTAGAACCAGTAATTGTTCTATGGATTTTATCAGATGCTTTTCCGTTATATTTCTTGTAAAAATTTAAAGTCTTCATCTATTTCCTCCAATCGGTTATTTCCTTTATCTTACAACTATATTGTACTATGTATACTGTAAAAAGTAAAGGGGTTTTTGATAAATTTTTCACAAAAATTTTTATACTATTATATAAGACGTAGAACCTATTAAAAATTTCGTAATTTTTACTATCCAATAATCGGTTTTTTACAATATTGGATAGTTATTTTTTCGTATTTCCAAGTATTGGAGAATTTTTATCGTAACTTTTATTCCAATACTTGGAAAATTATTCGTTAAAAATAGCGAAAAATTTTATCCAATTCTTGGACGTAAAAAATCGGAAATTTTTCACTAAAATTTTACGAAAATTTTTACAATACTGGAAACGAAAAAAGTGCTCCGAAAAAAAGTCATATCGTGACTTGACGATGAATGAATCCTTGTTATTTCGCCTATTTTTACCTATTTTTACGCCTATTTTTAAAATCAGGCTTCACAATAAATTTCTTGGAAAGCCTGATTTGCGCCTATTTTTAGCCTATTTTTAAAAAATCACGCTTTTCAATAAGCGTATAGCATTTGAGTGGTGTTCTACCTATTTTTAACGCACGCACGAATTTCTTTTATATATATTTTTCTATTTTTTATTCTATTTTTATTCTATTATTTCTTGTATCTTGTATTATTGTATTTCTATTGTATTATTGTATTATTGTTATTCTTTTTTATTATATATATTTATATATTTTATAATAAGTAAGAAGAAAAATAGGTATACTTAGTAAAGCAAATTATATTTTTTAACAAAAACCATCCAAGAAAAAAGGAAAAAAAAGTAAGAAGCGACTTTTTTTCCTACCTATTTTTATAAAAATACCCTGTTAATTTTACCTATTTTTAAATTTAAAAATAGGTAAACCCTTGTTATTTACGCCTATTTTTAGCCTATTTTTAGCACGAATTTTAACAAGATGCCGATCTTGTATTAATTTCGAGAGATTTTTCAACGAAAAATGGCAAATTTACTTTACAAGATTTACGGACTGCGACCTGTGCGTGATCTAAATTGGATAATTTATTGAAATATAAGGTTTTTATTATTTGCGGTTTTATTGTAATTTTTTCGGATTTTCTTGGAAAGGAAAAATAAGGAAAAAACCGTATATTTATACGTTTTTACGTATATTTATACGTTCTTGTAAAAAATTTTGTATAGGCAGAAAAAGCTAAAATTATCATATTTAACCAGTAAAATAGTATTTCCGAAATCGGAAAGAAAAATTTTTTAT
>ERZ1643246.488-NODE-488-length-50914-cov-41.498928_pt1 | contig 50914 bp, 43 predicted proteins | sample MGYA00579265_ERZ1643246 | MGnify/ENA primary metagenome ERZ1643246 (study PRJEB29033, sample SAMEA4952261) | chicken gut metagenome | biome: Broiler Chicken; feature: Gastrointestinal Tract; material: Caecum | place: Ireland | collected 2018 | study: Broiler... | reverse complement strand
ACCCATATCCTCCCGGACACAATCCCCATGCCCATATCCTGCTGACGGTGCGCCCGCTGGATGAAAAGGGAAAATGGCAGTACAAGACCGAGAAAGAATATCTCTGTGTCAAAGATGGCGAGGAACGGGGCTTTACTGCCGCCGAGTTCAAACAGGCGCAGGCCGACGGCTGGGAGAAACAGTATCAGTACAAGGTAGGCAAAAAGAAGGTGTATATGGCCTCGTCCGCAGCGCAGGCGCAGGGCTATGAACGGGTGTCCAAGTACCCCAAAAGCACCAAATATGGCAGGCAAAATCCCATCACGGAACGATGGAACAGCGACGAGCAGCTTGTCCTGTGGCGGGCTGCATGGGCAGATGTGGCAAACCGCCATCTGGAGCGCACCGGGCACGAAGAACGCATCGACCACCGCAGCCATGCCGAGCGTGGCCTGCTGGAGCGGCCTACGGTCCATGAGGGTGTGGTTGCCAGAGCCATGGAGAAAAAGGGTATTATCTCTGACCGGTGCGAGCTGAACCGGCAGATCAAGGCGGACAATGCCCTGCTTCGGGAGCTGAGAGGGCAGCTTAAAAAGCTGGCGCAGGCAGTCAAAAATACCATCCCAGCACTTGCCGAAGCCATGGAAAATCTGCGTAAAAATCTGCTGCTGTTCTGCTATCAGCTGGGGTATCTCCGCAAGGGCAAGGAACGCCTGAACACTTCGCTGAATACGCTGCGCCCCGCCCTCACACAGTACAATCAGCTGGCAAAGGACATCCGGGATAAGACGAAAGAGCGCCGCAGCCTGCTTTCCGAGAAGAAGGCGCTCTCTGCGGTTCATGTATTCCGGCACCGGGAACTGGCGGCTAAGATAGCGGCTCTGACGGAGGATTTGGAAGAACTGCGTTCGGAGAAAAATCTGCTTCTGGCGTCGCTGGCATATACCGAAGAAGATGCTGCCGAACAATTCCCTAAAGACATCGCCACCATGGAGCAGAGCCTGAAACGGCTGGAAGAACAGGAACAGAAATATTCTGCTGAACTGGACGCTGCCTTGAACGAGTATGCCGGGCTTCGGGAACAGGCACAGGGCGTCGATCCGGTGCAGCTGTATGAAGCAAGACAGGCCATCCGTCCCAGCAAGGAGCAGGAGGCGGAGAACCGGGCACAGCAGGTTTACGGCGAGAAGTACAGCCCGCTTTTGATGTTTGACAGCAAAAAGGTGGTTTCCCGTGTGCTGCATGAGGATATGGAGCGACAGACGGTACGGAGAATGATGCGACAGGCGCAGAAGGAGCAGCAGACTCTTCAAAAGAAAAAGAGTGAGCAGGAACGGTAACCCACCGTTCCTGCTCACCCAAGATGACCTTACAAAAGATCATTTAACAAATTCATACACTTTACCTTTTGCTGCAAGTTGGCACTGCCATATACATTGAGAGTAAAAGACACATTTTTATGTCCGAGAATTTCAGAGAGAGACTTCACATCAAACTCTGGTATTTCAATGGCTCTTACGGCAAATGTATGCCGTATCTCGTGGAACTTTACCTTTTGCAGCCCATTTCGTTTCAAAAAACGGGAAAAGAACTGCCTGTAAGTTCGAGGCTCTGTCGGCTTTGTTTTGCCAGTCAAGAAGTAATGGTTGGGATTTTCCGTATAAAACTTCTTGATAATGTTCATGAGCAAAGACGGTACGGGAATTGTTCGAGCTGATGTCTTGGTCTTCGGCGGCCCTATGTGCAGATAGGACTCTCCCTTTTTCTTGTCATAGATGCGCTGAACGGTTTTGTTGATGCTGATGGTTTTATCTGTCAACGAGATGTCCTTCATCTGTAAGCCGCAGAGTTCACCAATCCGCACACCGGTAAACAGTGCAATGAGTATGCCGGCGGTCTTCCGGTTCAGGTTCATGTATATACACTGAATTAGAGCTTGCTCTTGATCCTTGGACAGAGAAACCACCTTTTTTATTCCCAACTCTTTGGGGTATTCTATCAGGTCCCAGTTGAGCAGTGGTATCGCTCTTTCCTTGTAGGCATATTCCATAGCAAGCCGCAGCACGAGAATCACATCTCGTATGGTCTTCACAGTGAGACCGCCGGACTTATCCAGCCGCCCGGACTCGTAAAGATACGATATGTAGCTCTGAATGTCCGGCTCGGTAATGCTGCCGATCTTCCGCTTACCGAAGTGAGGTATTAAGTGATTTTCGGCTATCAGCGTAAAACTGGCATGGGTTGACGGTGTGATCATCGGCTTCTTTTGATTTAGCCAAGTGTTCAATAGCGTCTTGAATTGTGTATTGTTAGTCATGTTGACCACCTCCACGATTATTATCACGTGGAGGACGAAGATGTGCATTTCCATCCTCAAGTAACGGTCTCGAAAAGCGTCCGAAACTCCGCTTCCCTGGCTTTGATGAGCCGTGGAACACAGCTCTTCTTTCAGACTATTTTGTTAAAAGCACTAAGAAGAACTCTGATGGAATGATTAGTAATGTTATCTGCAATTCAGCAAAGCAAGGTCTGATTCCTCAGCGAGAGTATTTTGATAAGGACATTGCAAACAGCGATAATACAAATGGATACTATATCATCGAGTCCAACGATTTTGTTTACAACCCCAGAAAATCTGCCGATGCACCTTACGGCCCCATAAGTAGCTATCAATACCCGGAGGCGGGAATAGTGTCTCCTTTGTACTTGTGCTTCCGTGCCAAGCGAGAAATCAATCCGCTTTACTTCGAGTGGTATTTTCGCTCGTCGACATGGCATCGGTACATCTATATGTCCGGTGACAGCGGTGCAAGACATGACAGAGTGAGCATCAAGGATGACGTCTTTTTCGCAATGCCAATAAATGTTCCCTCTGCAAAGGAACAGGAAAGGATCTCTTTATTTCTCGATGCCATAGAGCGAAGAATTGAGACGCAACGTACTTTGGTTGAGACCCTCAAGAAGTATAAAAGAGGATTGCTTAACAAGCTTTTTTCAAATATCAATAGCAATATATATCCGACAGTCTATTTATCCGAAGTTGCTGATTTTTTACAGGGGCTTACTTATAGTCCAAGTGATGTTTCAGTTTCGGGGTATCTTGTTTTAAGGTCATCCAACATTCAAAATGGTATGCTGTCTTTTGATGACTGTGTTTATGTAGACAAGAAAGTGGATGAGAGCTTACAAGTAAAATGTGATGATGTCATTATGTGTGTACGAAATGGCAGCAAAAATCTTGTTGGAAAAACTGCGCTAATTCCCCCAAATATGCCTATGACAACATGGGGCGCATTTATGATGATAATTCGTAGCAAGCTAAATGATACGTATATCTTTCATTACTTGAACAGCCAGATGTTTTTCTCTCAAGTTTTCAAGGACACGGGTACAGCAACGATCAATCAGATAACCAAAGGAATCCTTAATGAATGCAGGTTGCCTCTTCCTCCCGAAACGGAAAGAAAACAAATTTCAAAAATGCTTTCTTCATTCGATGCCAAAATTCAAAATGCAGAGAAGTGCTTGGCCACATTGGTGAATCTAAAAAAAGCTCTTTTGCAACAACTCTTTATATAAAAAGCTGCTGCAACAGAGAGTTGCGCATTTTAGTAAGATGATTTAGCTCCTTCTCACATGACTCTATACGGTTGCTAATTGCCTCAAGAACTTTTATTATGCGGATCTGTGTCTCAGGATCAGGATATGATATTTCAATCTTTGAGATTTCACTTGCCTGTACATGAACAACAGATTTACCCTGAGCGATACGGGCAATATTCCCGTTGACGATGTGGTTAAGTATGTAGCTCATTATTCTTCCGTCAATTTTAGTGCTTCGGAAAATATTAAGATCACCAGCAAGAATAACACCCGGAAGCATAACACACGAAGCTGTGGAAATTTCTTCTGATGTTTCCCCAGAAGTAGGTATAAGCACATCTCCCACCATACTATGATAAACTTGTTCAACTACTGCTTCCGTTTTTCTGACAACGGATGTAATTACTTCATGGTAGGTTGTATATAGCTCGCCGTACAGAATAAATGGAGTTCCTGTTTCGGAAATATCGGCTTTTGATAATGGCGCACCCTTGATAAAGGAACCAAGATTGCCTATGGTATCACACTGCCATTGAACTTCTTTTAGACCACAATTCTCTGGCGATAATAGGGAGCGAACGACACCTCTTTTATACTTCTGACTAAGTATGCAGAAAAGCTATATGAAAGACGAAAATCCCTTGCAATAGCGGAAATTCTCTGCTACTGCAAGGGATTTTGCTTCAAGTTCTTGCTACTGTTCAGTTAAAAAATAGACCTCAAGTAACGGTCTCGAAAAGCGTCCGAAACTCCGTTTCCCTGGCTTTGATGAGCCGTGGAAGGCAGAAATGCTATCTGATTTTTCAGAGCGTGTGACACGAAAGAACACAAAGAATGAAACGAACCTTCCACTGACGATTTCTTCTAAAGATGGGCTTGTCGATCAAATCAGCTACTTCAACAAGATGGTTGCCAGTAAAGACATCAGTAGCTACTATCTTCTCAAAGAAGGAGAATATGCCTACAATAAAAGTTATTCTGTTGGGTATGATTTCGGCTCAATAAAACGCCTTGATCATTATCCGATGGGGGCTTTGTCCACCCTATATATTTGTTTTGCTCTAAAAAGGCATAATTCTGATTTTATCAGAGCTTATTTCGACTCTCTGAAATGGTACCGTGAAATATATATGATTTCTGCTGAAGGGGCAAGGAATCACGGATTACTGAATGTGCCCACTGAAGATTTTTTTCAGACTATCCACTATCTCCCGCAGGATACTCGTGAACAGAGAAAAATAGCCAACTTTATTATCACTTTAGATCGTCGCATAGATGCACAGCAGTCTCTTGTCAAAAGCCTCAAGAAGTATAAAAGAGGTGTCATATCTGCACTTCTAAGTTCAAAGACTAATCCTTATTATTCATCCGAAACATGGAAAGAAGTAGCTTTATGTGATGTAGCAAGCGGCTTTGAGTATGGCATGAATGCCGCTGCCACAGTCTACGATGGTTCTCATAAGTACATTAGGATTACAGATATTGATGATAATTCTCATCTTTATAGCCAAGATGTACCGGTCTCACCAGAAGGGCAAGTAGATGAAAAGTATCGAGTTCGAGAAAGCGACATCTTATTTGCTCGTACAGGGGCATCTGTGGGTAAAAGCTATCGCTACCAGCGTAGTGACGGTGATCTTTATTATGCTGGCTTTCTTATTCGCATTCATGTAAATTCAGATGTGAATTGCGGTTATGTTTTTCAGAATACATTAACTGAGGCATATAGGCGTTGGGTTCTCCTTGAATCTGCTCGCTCTGGCCAGCCGGGAATTAACGCTGAGCAATATAAACAATATCGCTTTCTGCTTCCGCCCTTAGAGCTACAAAATAAAATCTCCACCTTGGCTACTAATCTCGACAATCTAATCTGCAAAGAGGAAAATCTTCTATCACAAATCGAACAAGTAAAAATAGCTTTATTGCAGCGGCTTTTTATATAAAGAGCCGCTGCATAAGCCCCGTTCTTTCGTTTATAAGCGTGTCCATCATATTTTCGTGAGCGGTTATTGTGAAGTCAAGTTTTGAGAAAAAACGGGCGATTTTCTTTTGTTCATGTAAAGGCGGCAGAAAAACAGTTTGATTCAAAACCGTTCCACGATCTATGCCTTCAATTAGTCCTGTGGCGTTCCGCTTGATCCTATCCGACAAGAAACCCGTCAGGTAGTAGCAGAAGTCGCTTGTCATTTTTTCATTTGCACGCAAAGACATAAACTGTCTCGCTATGTGTGCCTTTTCCTGTGTTAATCTCACAACTGCTCCTGAACCAGAGCCTTTACAGACAAGTAGGGTGTCACCCTTATACGCATAACACCGGGGTGTCTGCGTCCATCTACTGACCACTGTTTCTCCTTTCACAATACAACTGGCTCCTGTCATATAAGGAACACCTATTTCTTGATCATTGTATTCAGCAAGCGCAAAGTCTTGTCCTGATTGTAGCGAGATGAGGTCTCCCATTTTGTATTTATCCCATTTTTGCGGCTTAGCCGAAAAAGAAACTTGTTGAGTGAATACTGCTTTTAACGCACCTCTTTTATACTTCTTGATGGCATCAATGATTTTACTCTGAGCCGCTGCCCTTTGATCCAGCAGATATAGAAAACGGCTTATCTTTTCCTGTTCAGCAATCGTTTGTGGAGATGAGATTTCAGTTTTAGAAATATTCCCCTTGCTGATAGACAGAACTTTAATACCTTGCATTAAAGGAATGAGCTGCTTGTGATATACCACTTCACCTGCGCTCACTGCGGAAAGCCCTTCACTGCCTACGGCAACGCAAAAAGAAAATACTGCTCTCACGCCTGCTATATCGCAGACCGCTACAAAGGCGGTGACGGGCATGAGTGAGGATAAATTCCGCTCTGAAATGAGCTACCTTGCCGCCCTTTCCATCGCAAAGAATCTCAGGGAAAAGGGGCTTCTGAGCGAGGAGGAATATGCCGTAATTGATACAAATCTGCGGGCCGAGTTCTCGCCGTCTTTGGGTACATTATTATCGGAAAACGACTTGATATAATTGGCTTTCAGAGTGATATATAGTGTCGGAAAGGAGTGATTTCATGCGGATTGTAAATAAAATCGAAGCGAAAACACCGCAGATGCCGCGCCGCAAAAGGGTCGCTGCCTACGCAAGAGTCTCAATGGAGTCCGAGCGGCTGCAGCACTCCCTTTCGGCACAGGTCAGCTTTTACAGCAGTTTGATACAGAGCAACCCCGCCTGGGAATATGTGGGCGTATACGCCGACAACGGAATAACCGGCACCAAAGCCGAAGCCCGCGAAGAGTTCAATCGGATGATTGCCGACTGCGAAGCCGGAAAAATCGACATTGTTCTGACAAAGAGTATCTCCCGTTTCGCGCGCAACACCGTTGACCTGTTGAATACAGTGCGCAGGCTCAAGGAACTGGGCGTTTCCGTGCAATTTGAAAAGGAGCGCATCGACTCCCTCACCGAGGACGGTGAGTTGATGCTGACCCTTTTAGCATCCTTTGCCCAGGAGGAGATACGCAGCCTGTCGGACAACGTCAAATGGGGTACCCGGAAACGATTTGAAAAAGGTATTCCCAATGGTCGCTTTCAAATCTACGGGTACCGCTGGGAGGGCGATCATCTGGTTGTCCATGAGGAGGAGGCAAAGATCGTTCGGCTCATCTACGACAATTACATGAATGGTTTATCAGCGGAAACCACAGAGAAGCAGCTTGCCGAGATGGGTGTGAAATCCTATAAGGGCCAGCACTTCGGCAATACCTCTATCAGACAGATCCTCGGCAACATCACTTATACGGGCAACCTTCTGTTCCAGAAGGAATATGTGCAGGACCCCATCAGCAAGAAAAGCAAAATTAACCGTGGGGAGCTGCCGCAGTATTTCGTGAAGAACACCCACGAAGCCATCATCCCGATGGAGGTCTACCAGGCGGTGCAGACCGAGAAAGCGCGCCGCCGGGAGCTTGGGGCTTTGGCAAACTGGAGCATCAATACCTCCTGCTTTACCAGCAAAATCAAGTGCGGTCGGTGCGGAAAGAGCTATCAGCGCTCCAACCGCAAGGGACGAAAAGATCCTGACGCTAACTACACCATCTGGGTCTGCGGGACTCGAAGAAAAACCGGGAATGCCAAGTGCCAAAACAAGGACATCCCAGAACAGATACTCAAGGAAGCCTGCGCTGTGGTCATGGGACTGGATACGTTTGATGAGATCATCTTTTCAGAGCAGATCGACCGCATTGAGATCCCTGCTCCGAATGAGATGATTTTCTATTTTAAGGATGGCCACATTGTACCGCACCACTGGGAATCCACCATGCGGAAGGACTGCTGGACGGATGAGCGCAGAGCCGCCAAGGGACGGTATGTGCAGGAGCATCAGCTCGGCCCCAACACTTCCTGCTTTACCAGCCGCATTCGCTGCGACAGCTGCGGCGAGAACTACCGCAGGCAGCGTTCACGGCACAAAGATGGCAGCTTTGATTCCGTATGGCGATGTGCGTCAGGCGGAAAATGCCAAAGCCCCAGCATCAAGGAAGATGCCCTCAAAAACCTCTGTGCGGACGCTATGGGTCTGGAGGAATTTAGTGAGACGGTTTTCCGTGAGCAGATTGTCTGCATTCACATCACGGCTCCATATCAGCTTTCCATCCGCTTCTTTGACGGGCATACCTTCGAGACGGCATGGGAAAACAAGCGGAAGATGCCCCGGCATACAGAGGAGCGAAAACAGCATATGCGAGAAGTAATGATACAGAGATGGAGGGAAAAACGTGGCGAAAGTAACGACAATACCGGCGACGATAAGCCGATTCACGGCAACGCCGATCAATGAAAAGAAAAAGCGCCGCACCGCCGCCTACGCCCGTGTTTCCACGGACAGCGAGGAGCAGCTCACCAGCTACAGCGCCCAGGTGGACTATTACACCAACTATATCAAAAGCCGGGACGATTGGGAGTTTGTTTCCGTGTATACGGACGAGGGCATAACGGGTACGAATACCAAGCACCGCGAGGGATTCAAACGCATGGTGGCGGATGCACTGGCTGGCAAGATAGACCTCATCGTCACCAAATCGGTCAGCCGCTTTGCCCGAAATACGGTAGACAGCCTGACCACGGTGCGCCAGCTCAAGGAAAAAGGCGTGGAGATCTATTTTGAGAAAGAAAACATCTGGACCTTGGACAGCAAGGGCGAACTGCTCATCACCATCATGTCCTCACTGGCGCAGGAGGAAAGCCGCAGCATTTCAGAGAACTGTACCTGGGGACAGAGAAAACGGTTTGCTGACGGGAAGGTCACCGTGCCATTCAAACGGTTTCTCGGCTATGATCGGGGACCCGATGGCAATCTGGTTTTGAATAAGGACGAAGCGGTTATCATCCGCCGCATTTACAGTATGTTCCTGCAAGGCATGACGCCGCACGGCATTGCCGCCAGGCTAACCGCTGACGGCATTAAATCGCCGGGCGGCAAGGATAAATGGAACGCCGGAGCGGTTCGGAGTATCCTCACTAACGAAAAATATAAGGGTGATGCACTTCTTCAGAAAAGCTATACGGTTGATTTCCTCACCAAAAAGAAAAAGGTCAACGAGGGCGAAATTCCGCAGTATTATGTGGAGGGCAACCACGAAGCCATCATTTCCCCAGAGGTATTCGAGATGGTTCAGCAGGAAATGGAACGGCGCAGCAAGCGCGGTAGACGAAGCGGTGTCCACCTTTTCTCCGGCAAAATTCGCTGTGGCGAATGCGGAAGCTGGTACGGCTCCAAAACCTGGCACTCCAATGATAAGTACAAAAAGATCATCTGGCAGTGCAATCACAAATTTGATGGCGACCACAAATGCACCACACCACACCTTACAAATGAAGATATCCACCGCTACTTTATTTCGGCAGTCAACCAGCTTCTTGCCCAGAAGGATACCATCATCGCATCCTTGACCGGCGGCTTGGCCCTTGCCTTTGACCTCACGCCTCTGCAAGCCCAAGAAACTGCACTGATTGAGGAAGTACAGATGCTTGCCGATGCGGTTGAAAAGTGCATCTACGAAAATGCTCATGTGGCCCTTGACCAGACAGAATACCAGAAACGCTATGACGGACTGGTCCACCGCTACGATGAAGCTAAAGTCAAACTGGGTGCCATCACCGAGCAGATCGCCGATAAAAAGGCACGGAGAGGCACTATTGAGGAGTTCCTCAAGGTTCTCCGGGAGCAGGACGGACTGGTCACCGATTTTCAAACAAACCTCTGGTGCGGACTGGTGGATTTTATGACCGTCTACTCCGCAGACGATGTGCGGATCACCTTCAAAAACGGTGCGGAAATAAAGGCATAAGCACCTACGCAAAAACACCTCGCAACGAGAGCATCATTCTCCAGCTGCGAGGTGTCTTTTGCTATTGATTAGTCATCCCAAAACATTCTGCTGGGAAGAAAATAGGTTTCAAATTTCCTGGAAAGTCCTAGAATTCCAAATACATCTTTAAGTCTTTTTTTATCGTCTTCACTATAATAATAAATAATCCATTTTGATGTTGGCTTTATTTCTTCAGCAATTCGCAAGAGATAAGGAGTGTCTACATTCCCAAACGACAAACCTATGGATACTACTTGCTCTATATCTTTTAGACTTGAAAAAAACGATTCATTTCTCGATATAATTGCATCCGTGTCTTTATATAATGACGAGCAAAATTTTGCTATCGCGGAGCATATACTTTCTTCCCATTCTACGAACTCTTCACTTGCACACTGTGCTCTTCGTTTGTAATAATCTATAATAAATTTATTTCCATGCCCCATGATGGGTGGTATTGCAGAGCATGATGGTACTCCTCCATGCAAGTGAAGAACTGTTTTTACCCCATATACCCGCTCTAGGACATCTGTATAATTAAAATTAATGAAAATATCAGAACAATTTCCTATGAAACTCTTTTTAATGGGGCACACACCTGATGTATCTATAGACTCTAACCACTCAAGTACATATTTCTGTAAATCTGAAGAAAACCCATACTGTTCCTTCCAGTGAAGATCCAGAGTATATTTTATACCTTCTTCTGGCATTTGCTCTGCAAGGGAACTTGCCATATCGTGCATTCCTTCTACATCTGGGTTACCCATTTCTTCCTCAAATGTTTGCCATAAATCTTTTAGCACTGATTTTTTCCATCTTTCTTGTGCCGCTTCAGTGTACCAAGGCTCTGTATCATCTAAAGGCTGAATGTTATACATAGCCTCAAAATCCGTTAGAAATGACTCATGATGCGTTTCTAAGAAACTTCTGAACTCAGAATATGGAGTTCTAATACCATGCTGTATGTCGAAACCGTTTCCTACCAAATACAATGTTTTCATGTTATTCCTCCTATTTGAACGGCAATATAAAAATAGCCGGGATGCCCCGGTCTGTCAACACACCCCAAGAGCAGATTTTACACCGCAAGGGCACACTTTTTAATTTTACCCATACCTTGTATCAAACTCGGTATGATTATTTCAATGTAGATGCACTTTAACCTGCCCTCATACCGAGGCAGTAAGGCTTTCAATGCCTCCAGGTTATCCCCGTGAATAATCATGTTTTCGCTGCCGTTGTCTTCGGTGTGCTGTCCGGTTTCATCATAGCTGTACTGGCGCTCCAACACCCGGTAGGGCACCTCCTGGTGATGATTCACCACTTTATCTTTTCCAATCCATTCAAGTGTTGGCATACTTATTTCCTCCACAGTTGCAGAATACTATCTGCCTCTTTCTGCACTTCGTTATCTATTCTTTCAAATGTTGTTCTTTTCAGTGCCAGTAGTGGCCGATAAGACTCCTCATAGAGGGTAACGATTTTTTCATTAATTTTCCCGATTTCTTGAAAAGCGATTTCATAGCTGAGACCATCCGTGTTTTGAATCAGCTCCCTGCAAAAAGAAAGCGTCTGTTCTGGAAAAGAACCCGGATGTTGAGTTTCCATATCAATTGCTCGCTGTGCACTGTTTCTTCCGTTAAGATCCTGTATTTTTTTATATGCAGAACTTTCTTCTTCAGCAATATCAAAGCATTGATTTGCCATAACTGTTATCGGACTAATTAGGTCTTTCACCTTAAGATAATCCTCACCACTAAGATAGGGTAATATCTCATCCAAAGCTGTTCGGCAAGACATCCGATATCTTTGAAGTATCATTATGGCCTCGGAAGGGTCTTTCCGTCCTTTTTCAATGCATTCTTTCATGGGTGGAATGGGGCTGATCAACTTAAGAGCAGAGGTAAATTTCTCATCTAGTCTTGACCAAACCTCTTTTTTGTCTTTTAGATAAGACTCCCGCTGGATTTGTTTTCGCGTAAAAAGAATGGTAATTGCAAGAGTTCCAACTGTGATAGGCGCCCCCAAAATAGCTCCATAATAGGAAAGTACATCCGCTGCTTCCCACATGGTAATATAGCCGCCATGTTTATAGCACTCATTGATAAAAACGGGTACACCAAATATGGCCAATATGCCAATTAACAAAACAACTGCCCTTCTATGTGTGAAAACAAAAGCAATCATTTTTTCTTTGGCCATTTTCTGTTTTTCAGCTACCTGTGTCAATATTTTGTTCTTCTTACTGCACGAGTTTGTATTTAACTTGTTTTCCGGCTCCATCTTTCACCAACACTCCCTTATCCACCATCTCTCGCAGGATAAGGATTGCCGTAGCCTGAGATACCTGCAGGGCTGCCTCCACATCCTTGCGAATAATTGTCCCCTGTTTTTTTGCCAACTGAAGAACGATTGCCTGCCGATCTTTTTGGCTCACAGCGTTCGACTGCGCAACCGGCTTCTTCTTTTCCACTTCTCCCGAAAAATTAGTGTTGAATAATGTAATTTTAAAAGCATTGTCTGTAACCTCAAACCGAGGTTTCGCCTCACAGTCAGCGTAACACTCGTTGATTCGCAGAATACCTGTCCCATAAGCTTCAATCAATTTCAAACGATAAAATACATTTGCCAGTTTCTTGTTTCGCAGCACCGAAACGCCCAGCATGATGTCATCGAAAGTCAGCCCACGGACCAGGCCTCCAATCGTAACAAATTCAATACGGTCATCAAAAATGCTGATCAGTGTGGGGCCGCTGAAACCATAATCCCGATGGGTAATTGCGTTGAGCAAAGCCTCCCGGACCGCTTCCTGGGGATAATTTCGTTTGTCAATGCGATCCAACCCGGAAAACGCCGCTCTTGTATGGTTGAACTGATTAATGTACTCGTATGCCTCCTCCAGCTGCGCCAACAATGAGCCACTAAGTTCTTTTCTATCGCGGAAGGTCGTTTTTTTGCTTCCCTCAAATACTGCCAGTTTGATTGTATGAACGCACTGATCTGAGAGTAGCAGACCCAAGTTGGTATACATACCATCTTCTCCGATAATTCCCAGCGTTCGCTTTTGGCTTTCACCGAAGGGGACATTATGTCGTGCGAAATAGTCTTCTGCTTTGCAAAAAGTCAACTGTTGATTCAGAGAACGGGCATCTTCATAACAGTCGCCGCTGGTTTCCTTGATCATATTTAAAATAGCAGTTTCAGACGCTGGCACCGAGGATGCCCCTTGACGCAGATAGACACCCTCTGGTCGGATTCCTTTTCCTGCCAGGTAATAGGGGCGTGCCGTTCCCCGCTGAACCGTAAGAACAACTACCATTTTACCTTGGATAAGTTCTGCACTGCACTCTGTAAACATGGTAACGTCCGGGCGAATCGAATCCCTGATCATATTGGTAATGCGAAGCTGAACGTCATCCACATTGTCAATGCCTTGAACGCTGCCATCGTCATTAATGCCAATATAAATTTTTCCGCCATCCGTATTGGCAAAAGCAACCACGGTGTACCGAATATCGTCCACATATTCTCGCTTAAACTCTGTGGTTTTCCCTTCCATCATGAGGCAGCCCTCCATGCTAATAATCTGTTCTAATCATTATTATAATCATGATTAGAAGTAAATCAATCGGTATTAGCAACATATTTTCCATAATATTTTTGCCAACCAGCAATTCACGTGCAAGTCGCACAAATATTACGCTCATTATTGCAGCACTTTGTCCGCTCATTGAGATGATAAAGCTGGAAGTTGTTCATTCTATTTGACTGAATGCTGCTCATCTTTCTAATAAAATTATTATCATCTCGAAATATGAGGAAAGCAAAAGCGGCGGGCCTCTAACCTCTGTTTTTCGCTTTACAAGCTAATACTGTTCTTTCAAAATGTTTCTCACCTCCACGCCACATCGTTCAGCACAGTCCATGGTGTTTCTTGTTCCCCCTGGCTGGCCATTATAAGCCGCGATCACGAGCATTGAATGTCGTACCATCCACTCATTTCGTTTCTGAAAGCATCCCCTGTAATACCTGTCACTAATAGCCACCCGAAAATCGGCTTCTCTCGCAATTTTAGTGTATAGCAGACGCCACTTTTCTTGCCAGCTCCGTTCAAAACCCGGAAATGGAGTCGCACAAATCAAATGTATTTGCTTATATCTTTCCTTTTTCTGCAGTACCATTTCTGCCGCCCATAAATCAAACCCACGTGCCATTCCGGTAATAAACGTGGAAATTCCTCCTTCTATAGCGTCATCCACTGCAGAGGACAGCAACATCTTTATCTTCTCCTCTGTAACTCCCAGTTTTTCTGGCCGATGCCCTGTAAAGCAGCATCTATAGCACCGCATTTCCTTTTCTGTGTAGTTCATGTTATGTCCGCCTTTCTACCCACTATCTATCGGGTAAATACAGTTTAACATAACGGTATTTACCCGACAACTTACAGGTATTTTCCATCCATATAATCATGTACACTGTTATTAAGAAAGGCGGTACAGGGATGGATGTGTTGGAAAGACTTCGTAAGCTATTGCAAGAACGCGGATGGTCGGAATACCGTCTTGCGCAGGTATCCGGGCTGAACGAGTCCACTATCTCCAATATTTACCGACGCAACACGCTGCCCACGATTCCCACATTAGAGGCTATTTGCAAGGCATTCGGTATCACACTTTCTCAATTTTTTGCGGAAAGCGACATGGTTGAGGTGACACCGGATGTGAAGGAATTGTTGGATGCCTGGGTATCCCTAACGCCGGAGCAGAAACGCATTGTACTGCAAGTTGCTAAATCCTACCACCAAGACATATAAAAACAGCGGCGAACGCAAATTCTGCGTTCGCCGCTGTTTTCCTTCAAAGCGTTTTTTTACTTTTACTAAAGAATTGTCGCCTTATCTTTACGTTTACAGAATATTATCTTCCTCTACTATCTTCTTACACCATTTACTGATATAACGCAATTATCTCCAACTGATAAACTGGCCTGTCCTTGATTTCAGTTACAGCTACCGCCTCAAAATCGAAAAAGTCCCCCTGTGAGATTTGGCGAATCGCATTCACTGCATTATTCTTTGCCGTTTCATTTCTAATTTTTGAGAATGTTGTATTTTTCATCAGTTCTGTTCCCTTGGGAAACACTCTTTTCACTTGGGCCAGACACATAAGTTCGCTCCCAATAATATCCGCACGCTCTGCCTGGTATAAATTGGAATCAACAATACTTCCTACAATAGCGTATTTATCACAGGTATATAAGATTTCCTCTCCCCCAAACAAAACCTTCATAGCTTTGAGTGCCTTTTCTGCGTTAGCTGCTTTTTTTGACTCAGCGGCATCTTTCTTATTCTCGGTTCCTGTCTGTAAATCATTCATGGCCTCTGTCAGCTTTAAAAGATCTGACATTTCCGAAAGCAAAGATTTAATTGAGTTAACAGCCAGCACAACCGGTATGCAAACAAAATTTCCCGGTTTAGCACTCATGATATCGACAAGATACCCTCGATTCTCCAAAGTATTCATTACAATGCTAAGAATCGATGTTACGGTTTGTATTTTCTTTTCCTTGTTTTCATTATTGCTCGAATCGCTTTGTTTTCCTTCTAAGTTCCCATTTACACCAAAATTAATCAATTTAAATCCATGGCTCGTAGATACCGCTACATTTCCAGATTTTTGTTTCTCACTACCAATAGCGGTTGTGATTTCTGAATATTCAGAGTAGCCGTCATTCAGAATCGCGTAGATGTCCAGCAATCTTCCCTGGTTAATGTAATATGGGAAAAACAATTTCCTATTTTCTTCAATTTTATCCTTACTCATTTGAATCCCCCGACCATATATGTTCTGTTGTACAAGATATAATGTTTCTTGCTATTTTAGAGAAATATTAGTTTTTCGCATTTGTCCCTGGTTCACTATTCTTCCTCCACTGCCGCCTGGATTGTCACAATCCAGCCAGGTCTGCACTCTCCGGCCAACAAATCTTCCACTCAAAGTACTCTGCTTCGCTAATCTCTCTCTTGCGAAGCTTCCGCTGCACATCCGCCCAGTCCTTAAGGAAATCGTTCAAGATCGTCGAATTGAACCACATGGCCACAGGGCTGTTTGGCGGCCAGTCATCGTTGTCATCATAGCGCAACGAAAAATCCTGGTTGGCGTTGTACCGGGTCTCTGACCGCTGTGTCCGGACCAGGTTGATGATGCCGGGCACTTCCTCATCCAGCCAGAACAATTGTTCCATCATATCGGCAGCAGCGCCGTTTTCGCCTTCCGACAAGGCCATTGCAGACACATTCAGCGCTTCGGCCATTTTCTCCAGCAGCGGCTTTTTGGGAATCCGGTACCCCATCTCATACTGGGCAATCCGGTTGGCGCCGCCTGCGCCCAGCCCGATCTTTTCTCCCAGTTCCTTCTGCGTCATCTGCCGATGGCGGCGTATCCGCTTGATTTTCTCGCCGGTCGTCACGGTTTTGCTCCTCTCCAAGCCGTTATCGCGTCCACGGATTTCCCGTGGGCGCGTCTTTTTGTATTTATTGTACCCTACCTGTTCCCGTTTTACAAGGAAATTGTAACAAATTTGCGAAATATATTGACGTTCGCATTTTTGCGAACTATAATATTCTTATCAAATTTGCGAAAGTTTAGTTGAACACCCGCAAATGATTACAGAAAGGGGATTTGCCTATGATTATCCAATCCGTATATTTTCATCCCACGAGGGTCGCATGTCTGCGAAACGCCTCATCCCGGAAAAAGAGCTGAAAGCCTGCTATGGCCTGCTGTTTGCCGACTATCCCGATGTGGTGAAGGTCCGGCAACTGCAAACTATGTTGGGCATCAGCCGTCATGCGGCGTATGATCTGCTGGGAGAAGGGGAAATCGGAGCCCTCAAACTGGGCAACGCCTACAAGATTCCCAAAATCAACGTCATCCGCTATCTGCTGACCAATGCACAAGGGGCGGGTTTTGCCGGGCAAGACCTGCAAAGTGAATCATAGCATGATTCACCGGAAATCCGCCGCAGAAAAAGTGAATCATAGCATGATTCACTTTCTGCTGTATTGCGGCCAAAGGTATCTTAACAAGATTCACGCAAGTAATTTTCCCGACAGAGTGAATCTTATTAAGATTCACTCTGTACCTCCGTCCAAATCCGCGCCGTGCCGCGCGCCGCCGGACGGCGGGCACGTTACCCGCATTGTCGCAAAGGTCGCGCCACAGGGCCCCGTTTGGCGGCCTGTGGCCCAGCAAGAAGGAGGCGTATGCCATGCAGAGAAACGAACCTATTGATGCTGAAACTCTACTTTCCACCCCGCTGCCGCCGGTGCGGTGGCTGATTCCCGGCCTGCTGCCCGCCGGGCTTTCCTTGTTGGCCGGTGCCAGCAAGGCAGGCAAAAGTTGGCTGTGCCTGTGGCTTTGCCTGCAGCTGGCCCGGGGCGGCGAGATCTGGGGCCGCACCACCCAGCCGCAGACCGTGCTGTACCTCTGTCTGGAGGACACCTACGCCCGTATCCAGGGGCGTTTGTTCCGCCTGACCGAGGACCCCGTTCCCAGCCGGTTGTACTTCCAGACCGCAAGCTGCGCCATCGGGGACGGGCTGGAACCCCAGATCGAGAAATTCCTGTCCCAGCACCCCGAAACCAGCCTGGTGGTCATCGACACCTTGCAGAAGGTCCGCGCCGCCGACCCGAACAACGGCGCTTACGCCAGCGATTACCAGGATATGAGCGCGCTGAAATCCCTGGCAGACCGCCGCGGCATCGGGTTGCTGCTGGTGCATCATCTGCGCAAACAGGGCGCATCCGACCCGTTCCAGCAGATTTCCGGGTCCAACGGCCTGATGGGTGCCGCCGACACCATCTGGCTGCTGCAGCGCCAGCGGATGAGCGACACGGCCCGGCTGCTGGTGACAGGCCGTGACATGGACAGCTGCACCCTCCACCTGCAGACCCGGGATTGTATCTGGCAGCTATTGGAGGAGGAATCCGCCGCGGAGCAGGTCCGGAAGGCCGTCCCGTACTACCTGTGGCGGACGGCGGACTTTGTCCGGCGCGCCGGCAGCTGGACAGGCACCGCCACCGACCTGCTGACCGCTGCGGGCATCACCGGTGTGCAGCCTAACCAGTTCACCCGCAAACTGGTGGAGCACTTCTACACGGTGTTTGCCCCGCAGGGCATCCGCTACCAGTCCCGGCGCACCTCCAACACCCGGCTGCTGTGCTTCACCTGTGACGGGGATGACGGTCATGACGGTAGTGACGATGATACCGGCAGATCCCCTTTACCGTCTGGTACGGTACCGGCTGGTGAAGAGGGTGCGGCCCCCGTATCGTCATCATCGTCATCACCGTCACCGGGGCCGCATCACGGTAGCGAGCATGGGCTTTGTGTTGCCGACGGGCAACCCTTCGCCGCGGCGGACACCACCGCTCCTACGGGGACGACCCCGAGCCCCGTAATCTCACGGGAGGCTGCCTCGTGAGAAACCGCACCGTGGGCATCAACGTGCGGGTGTCACCGGCTGAAAAGCGCCGGATGGAAACCGCCGCCCGGCGCTGCGGTCTGACGCTGTCCGAATATCTCCGGCAGCGGGCATTGGGGTACACACCGCAGTTTCATCCGCCCGCGTCTTTGTTTTCCGCTCTGGAAGAACTGGACGCGCTGGCGGACCGTCTGCCGCCCGGGGACGCACTCCCCTGCCGGGCGGCCACAGACCAGATCCGGGATGCCCTGCTGCCGAAGGAGTAATCCCTGGCCGTCACCAAGATCTGGCCGGTACGGGACAGCCTGCGCCGGGTGGTGGACTACGCTGCCAACCCGGAAAAAAACGAATACGGCGCCCTTGCCCAGGCGCTGCACTACGCCGGAAACGACGCCAAGGCCACCTTGCCGGAAAGCGCAAAACTGGTGAGCGGCATCCACTGTCGCCCTGAAACCGCCTGGTCGGATATGCGGGCGGTGCAGCGAAAGTTCGGCAAGACCGAGGGCGTAGTGGCGATGCACGTCTACCAGAGTTTCCAGCCCGGTGAGGTGACCCCGGAACAGTGCCACGCCATCGGGGTGGAACTGGCCCGGCAGGTGTGGGGCGGGCGGTTCCAGGTGCTGGTGGCCACCCACATGAACACGCACTGCCTGCACAACCACTTTGTCATCAACGCGGTGTCCTATGTGGATGGCAAAAAGTACGAGCAGCGCCGCAGCCAGTACCGGGAACTGCGGCGCGCTTCCGATGCCCTGTGCCGTGCCCAGGGGTTGTCGGTGGTACAGCCCCAGGGCAAAAGCACACCGCGCTCCCTCTACGAAGCGGAACGCCGGGGCGAACCCACCCGGTACAACCGGATGCGGGAGGCTTTGCAAACCGCCCTCCAGCAGACCAGCACCGAAGAGGACTTTGCCCTGGCCCTGCGGCGGATGGGCTACCTGTGGCGGCGAGAGGAGGGCCGCAAGTACGCCACCCTGCGCTCGGTGGACGGCGGCCGCCCGGTGCGGGTGCATCGCCTGGGCCCGGAGTTCGACTGGCCCGCGCTGGCCCGGGTACTGGACGCTCACTATTACCAGTTCGGCCCCCACTATTACAGCCTGTTCGGCGGGTACGACCGTCCCAGGCGTCCCCCCTGCCGTTCCTGGGCCAAAGTGCGGTACAAAGGCCTGCTGGACGAGCTCTTCGGAAAACCCCACCTGGGCCAGAAGTATCTCTACTTCCGGTACAAGGTACAGGCCAAGCCGAATTCCCGGGCGTCCATCAACTGGCCTGAGATCGAAGCGATCTGGCGCAACGTGGAGCGCACACTGGAGGAGATGCACCTCTGCTTTGACCGGGATTTCCACACCACCGATGAGGTGGAGGCCCGCCGCCGGGAACTGACGGCGCAGATCGACGCTCTCTGCAAGGAGCGCGCCGACTGTGCCCGACTGCTGCGGCACAAGGTTCCGCCGCCCGGTACCGCTGAGCGCCGGGCTGAACTGACCCGCCAGATCAAGGCTTTGCGGCACGAGGATGAAATCTGTGACAGGGTTCTCCGGAGGGTACGAGCCACCACCGCCTGCCGCAAGGCCCTGGAGGAACAGGCCCGTCAGCGGGCCGAGGAAAAAGCCCGCCACCGCAAGCGCCGCCGCGATCTGGAGCGCTGAACCACAACCATACCAAAAGCCCGCGCCGGGGAGTTCCCGACGCGGGCGCTTTGGTAGATTCGTACCCAAAACAAGGGCGTATCCTTGTGTAGATTTGTGACTAGCTTTTGCCGGGGATTCCGGGTATTGTTGTGTTGGACCCGGAAACCCGTACAAACGAGTATGAAAGGAGAAATGCCTATGGTAGCAGGCCGACTGCAAGAGAAAAACGGATATTACTACATGGTGCTCAGCTACACCGGTGCCGACGGCAAGCGCAAACAGCCCTGGCACGCCACCGGACTGCCTGTGAAGGGCAACAAAAAGCGGGCGGAGGAGATGCTGCGGGAATTGCGCCGCAGCTTCACGCCGCCCAAACCCAACCGCAAAGAGGAACTGAGCCCCGATATGCTGTTCAGTGACTATATGCTCTACTGGCTGAAGATTATCCGCCCCGCCGTGCAGGAAACCACCTGGTCCTCCTACAACTTCAATGTGAAGAACCACATCGTCCCCTACTTCGAGCCCACCGGCATCACGCTGGGCGGGCTGCAGGCGCGGCACATCCAGAGTTTCTACCTCCACGAGCTGGAAACGCTGAAAGCCACCAGCGTACTGCGGCAGCACGCCAACCTGCACAAGGCGCTGAAATACGCCGTGAAGCTGGACCTGATCCCCGGCAACCCGGTGGACAAGGTGGAGCGGCCCAAGCCCGAGAAGTACATGGCCGCCTACTACACCACCGAGGAGATGGAGCAGCTGTTTGAAGCCGCCCGTGGCCACCGGCTGGAACTGATCATCCAGTTTGCGGCCTTCTACGGGCTGCGCCGGGGCGAGGTACTGGGCCTGCGGTGGGACGCCGTGGACTTCGAGGCCGGCACCCTGACCATCCGCCATATCGTGACCAGCACCAATCTGGAGGGCAAGCACGTTCTGGTGGAGGCCGACCGAGCCAAGACCAAGTCCAGCCTGCGCACCCTGCCTCTGGTGGCCAGCTTTGCCCAGCGGTTGCGGGCACTGAAAGAGCAACAGGCCTACAACGAGAAGCTGTGCGGCAACTGCTATAACCAGAAGTACAAGGGCTACCTGTTCGTGGACGAGATGGGTAATCTCATCCTGCCCAACGCGGTGACCGACGGCTTTGCCAAGCTGCTGGCCGACCACGGCCTGCGGAAGATCCGCTTCCATGATCTGCGGCACTCCTGCGCCAGCCTGCTGCTCAAGCAGGGCGTGCCCATGAAGCAGATCCAGGAATGGCTGGGCCACAGCGATATTTCCACCACGGCCAACATCTACGCCCATCTGGATTCCCAGTCCAAACAGCTCAGCGCCGCCACCATGGAGCAGGCGCTGCCGCTGCCGGAGGAACTGTCGGAAAACCGGTGGTAATCCTACATCGGTTCAGAGCGCGAGCTCCCGACGCAGGTCGGTGAGCCAGACAGGTGGCGTATCGGTGGCGGGCAGCAGTTCCCCGTTGCGATAGAAAGCCACCACCCGGAAGCCGTTGTCGTTGTCATAGAAGGTTGCCTCGTTGCACAGCGGCAGCAGCTTGCCCAGGTCCCGGAAACGCCGGGCAAACCGGCGCTCCACGTCCTGGGTCGGGATGTCGTGGCCGCCGCGGGCAACCCGATTGGCGATTCGACGGACCGATTCCTCAGCAGTATCCAGGCCCACATAGTACAGTCGTACGGTGTAGCCCTTGTCCCGGGCCGCGCGGGCCATTTTGCGGGAGAAGCTGCCCGAAAGGGTGCTTTCCTCGGTGAAGTCGATGCCCTGGGCCAGGCAGTCCTGCAGTTTGGCAACGGCAGCCTGACCCCCGGCATACTCATCGCCGCCGTGCTGGGCGGTCAGTCTGTCGGGGTCCACGATAACGCCCAAGTCGTCCAAACAATCCTTCAGCACACCGGACAGGCTGCTCTTGCCTGCCCCGTTGACCCCGCCCACGATGGTAAATGTCGGCATAGCGCTTCCTCCCAAACGGCAAGGGGTTCTTGCCGTGAAAATACAAAAATACCCTCAGGAAGATTCCTGAGGGATTTGGCGGAGATGGTGGGAGTCGAACCCACGCGCCTCTCTCGAGACCTAAAGCATTTCGAGTGCCGCGGGCCATTGGCTGATTGATGCCAGCAGTGGTCAAAACTGGCCGGTTCGTCCCCGATTTTTCGCGGTGGTTGGCCGCATTTCGGGCAAAATGCAAAAATTTCCTCGATGGTACGAATCGTTTTGAAACGCCCATTTTGCCCCAGTTTTGCACGAATTTTGGGAAAAATGCAAGATGGGATGCAAGATAAGCGACAGCCACCAGCCCGCACGGGGACTGGGCTGGCGGGAACACGGCCGTTGGCTGTCCCCGGAAAACGCGAGATTTGAACCCGATTTCATGTATTAATTTATTAAAATATTCCGTTTTGTATCATTTGCAGCCGTTCTCCGGCGATGGACGGTTCACAATATCCATTCCCCAAAGGAGAACACGATCATGGCAAACACAATAAAAAAGCGCACGACTGAACTGGGAAAAGAAATCCGGGCTGCCCTGGCGCCTTATCCCGATCCCATGTCCCGCACCGATTTCCGTAAAGCCTGCCACATCGGCACCCGGACGTCCATCTACCTGCTGCAGAGCGGCCTGGTGCCCTGCCGCAACACCGGCAAGCGCACCCGCTGTTACCAGATCGCTAAGGCGGATGTGGCTGACTACCTGCGCCGTCGCGCCACCGACCCGGCCCGCTACACGCCGCCCAGCGGCTGGTACAAAAACTACCCCAACCACAAGCCGCCGGAGAATGCCCTAGTCCACCGCCTGGACCTGACCGGCCCCCGCCGCAAAAAGCTGCGCAGCCGCCTGGCCAAACAGCTGGCCAAGGCCCCCGATGTGCTGACCTTGCAGCAGATCTGCGACATCACCGGCTACAACCGCCACACGGTCAGCCGCTGGTGTACCGAGGGGCGGCTCAAACCGATCATGAAAACGCCCACCTTCCGGGTGCCCAAGGTCTGGCTGCTGGACTTCCTGTGTTCGGATGACTACAACAACATCTGCCGCAAAAGCCGGAAGCACAACCAGATGGTGAGGGAGATGCAGAAGTTGTAAAAGGAGCAAATGACGAAAAGAGCGGCCTGTCCCAATGCCGAGGTGGCGTGTGGGGCAGGCCGCTTTAGTTTATGAATGTAGGGGGGAGAGAAACAAAACCTTCCCTCAACAAATAGAACAACTTTGTCCGCTTTGAGCAATCATTCTTGAAATTACGGATACTGTTGCTTCGAGTCAAATCGGCGGCGCTGCTTACATCTGTGCAACGCACCAATTCATCTTCCAGGTTGAGAACCTGCGGCAGAAATACGATCAGCAATTCGCCGCAGTATCTGGTTAGCAGTTCAAGATTCTTTTTAAGCTTCGCAGTTTGCTCAACATCCGTATCGAACACAAGAACAACGGTTGTGCCAGTTCTATGGACAACATTTGAGATTTTGGGATCAGGTTCTGGATAACATTAAACACTTTGATCTTGCCGGGAATCAGTTTGGTAGGATTTTCTTTCAGCGGCGCAATCAGTTGCTGTTCGCAGGGGCCTTCTACATAATAGATGCACTTATTGTTCATCCGCCCACCCCATTTCCAGCTCGTCCAGGAGCGGATCCTGCGGCAGGGAGGAAAACACATCGTTTTCAACAGCATTCCGGACAGAATCTGTATTCCGCTTCAGTATATCCGAGGCAGAAACAGCCAATACTTTATAGATGCCATCCTCCAGTTGCTTTCTCAAAAATACATAGCTGTGCTTCGGCAGATTCAAATCCAGCATATCCGTGTTGTGCGTGGTAAAAATCAGCTGCTCGTTTGCGCCCAGCCGGTCCAGCATGATACCAAAAATCCGCTTTTCGATATCGCTTTGGATATACGAGAAATGCTCATCGCAATAATAGAAGGTGCTTTCCCTGGCAATCATGGCCGCCAGGAATATGGCTACATCAATGCCCTCCGCAGTTCCGCTGGAAAGGACCTCCCGGTTTAGGAGTTTTCCATCTTGGATGATGATTTCGGTATCTCCACGCCGGATGATAAAGGTATATTTCAGATCTTTTGACCGGCTTACATCCTGCAAGGTTGGGTCCAGCGTTCCAATCACAGAGCGGAGCGTTTTGAGCAGGATTGCCTGATTGGTTTTGGTCAGCTTTAGCGATTTTTCGATTTCCGGGTAGGCAAACCGGCAGCGAACTTCACCGACCAGCTTTTTTAGCGCAGTAACCGTTTGTGTTGCTTCGGCAGTGCGGTCCTGCAGTTTGGCAACACACTTTTCGTAGGAATCCAGCACGCCGATTTCTGCATCCTGATATTGGATCTCCACCTCATTTCGGCTTGGAACGATTTCCGCAGTGAGACGCTGCAAACGGTTGTCTCCATTCACAAAGTCAATGGAGAAAGACCCCTTTGCACCACAGACCATCTCGCAGAGTGGAATCGGGTTGCCATTCGACATATAGTTGAAAATTCGGAGCAGCGTTTTGCCCAGGCTTGTTTTGCCCGTTGCATTAGCCCCCATCAGGATAACCGCCTTTTTATAGCGGAATCGCTCCCTTCCTTCCAGATTTTCGCCTTCTATGAAGGAATTTAGAATTTTCTTGGGATAGGTGAAATTGATATTGAAATCATCAAATCCATAAATGTTGTTTGGTGTTAATTGTAGGACAACCATCCCACCACCGCCCAATCATTATTTTGTTTATTGCGAAATAACGATAACGTGTTTCCGGGCGGATTTCAAGCCTATCCTGCGGGAAGATGGAAGTACCTGCACGGTGGAGTCCCCATCACCGCTTAAAAGACCAGGCACATCACGGACATCTTTGAAAAATCAGATTTACACACTCGCCGCGCCCGTTCCTATGAGGGGGATTATGGTACGGTTACTATGACACAGCAAAAGGGCCTGCGTTTTTCGCTTCGCAGGCCCTCTCGCTGTTGATCTCTCAAGGTTATGGAATCAGGTATGTGTTTTCCTCAGCCGGTTGGTTTTCAAAAAACATGATGTCGTAAATGGGCAAATAGGTGATTTTCCCCTTTGCCGTGATCTCTCTTGCGTTGGAAAGAACAAACGCCGTTTGAATATGGTATTCCTCATTGTTTACAAAGTGGTTCAGCGCGCTATGCACCGTATAATCCTTGCCGGATTTCACCTCGATGGGCACGACCGACAGGCTGTTATAATCGTCGATCAGGTAATCCACCTCACCTTTGGTGCGATTGTCATAATAAAACAGTTTGTACCCGTGGGCTGCCAATTCGCTGGCCACCACCGTTTCATAGACAGACCCCAAATTGATCGAGCGCACATCCTCCAAAATGGCGCGAATGTTGTTGCCGTATAATAAGGCCGACAGAATCCCCACATCGTTCAGGTACAGCTTGAGCAGGTTTTTGCCCTCTGTTTCCGTCAACGGGAAATGCGGGTTGGACACCGCCTGCACGTTCAACGCAATACCGGCGCTGATCAAATACTCGAACTCGTCCTGGTAGTCGCCAAAGGTTTTGCCCCGTTTGTTTTCGATCTGCTGGGCCACCACACGCTTCTTCTTGTTTTCCATGTTGGAGGGGATCAGGTCGTAGATGCGCCGAATCTTCAATTTGCGCCCGGCATCGTATTTGGAAGCATCCGCCGCATAGTAGTCATGGATTTCCCGCTGTACCTCCCGCACACGCTGGATGTTTCGGCTTTGCAGGAATGCGTTGACCGCATCGGGCAGGCCGCCTACCAGCAGGTACTTGCGGAACAGGTCCATCATCTTGTTGTGCATGGCCTCATCCAGTGTCTGGCGCGCCTGGAATTTTGCGCGCAGGGCCGCGATGGCCATCTCGTTCAGGCCATTGGCCAGCAAAAATTCTTCCAAGTCCAGCGGGTACATGCGCACTTTGCGGATGCTGCCCATCGGGATGGAGGTCGTCTGCGCCAGCGTAACCCCCAACAGCGAACCGCTGGCGATGTAGGTGAAACGCCCGTCCTGCGCCAGAAATTTCAGCAGCGTCAAAAGCTGCGGATACTCCTGAATTTCATCGAGAAAAACCAGGGTGTTTTGCTTTTCTTTCATTTTGTCGCCGTGCAGCATGCTCAGCTGGAGGTAAAAATCTTCCACCGAACGGGTCTGGGCGAACAGGCGTTCGCCCAGCGAATCCTCCACCATGTTGACCTCGATAAAATTTTCAAACAGCTGCTTGCCCACATAGCGGATGATATAGGTCTTGCCCACCTGGCGCGCCCCGTCCACCAACAGGATGCGCGGGTCCTGCGCGCGCAGGTGATCTTCAATTAGGCGGGAAATTTTTCGATACAGCATGGCACACCTCACAAATGACTTTTCAATAGAATTATACAGCGGTTTTAATGACATTTCAATATAATTAGGTCGCCTATTTCATGACTTATCAATGATTTTGTATGAGGACTCGCGCCGGGTGTCTTGGTTTGGCGGGGGAAACAGGGCCGTTCTCGCAGTTGGAACAGCCAAGGATAGGGCAAGCAGACGCAGCTCGAATAACGATATCCGGTTTATAGGTTTGCAAATACTGCGTTTTAGCTGCTTTCCTGCCGCCCGGCAATCTATACATCCTACAAGCACAAATGATATAATAAACATTATAGCCTATCGAATACACCCGTCTCCAGGAGGTCCCCCATGAGCGAAGAATGTCTGATCTGCGGCGCGCCGTTGGAATATCTCGAACAAAATACGGTGATGGAGTGCGCCATCTGCCACAAGAAAGAACCCAGCAAGACCCGCTGCGTCCATGGCCACTATGTCTGCAGCAACTGCCATACCCAGGGGCTGGACAGCATCTTCGGGCTTTGCCTGGCGTCCGACTCCACCGACCCCATCGCCCTCATCCGGCAGATGATGGCGATGCCGTTCTGCCATATGCACGGCCCAGAGCATCACGTGATGGTGGGCGCCGCGCTGCTGACCGCCTATAAAAACGCGGGCGGCGCGCTGGACCTGGAACCGGCCCTGCAGGAGATCGCCAGCCGCGGCCGGGCTGTGCCGGGCGGGGCCTGCGGATTCTGGGGTGCCTGCGGGGCAGGCGTCAGCGCCGGACAGTACATGGCCATCGTGACCCGCTCCACGCCGCTGGCCGCCGAGCCCTGGGGCCTGAGCAACCGCATGACCGCCCGGGCGCTGGAAGCCATCGGCCAGGTAGGCGGGCCGCGGTGCTGCAAGCGGGATTCCTGGCTGGCGATCCTGGCTGCCATCGACTTCACACGGGAGCAGCTGGGCGTGACGATGAAGCGCAGCGTGCCCACCTGCGACTTTTGCGCCCAAAACAACCAGTGCATCGGCAAGCGCTGCCCCTTTGCGCCCGTCAACCGGCGCAAACCCAAGGTGGCCTTCATCTGCGTCCACAATTCCTGCCGCAGCCAGATCGCCGAGGCTCTGGGCAAAGCCCTGGCCGCCGATGCCTTCGAGAGCTACTCCGCCGGGGCCGAGGTAAAGCCGCAGATCAACCCCGATGCCGTGCGCCTGATGAAGCAAGTCTACGGCATCGACATGGAAGCCTCCCAGCACAGCAAACTGCTGACCGACCTGCCCGCCGTGGACATCGTGGTGACGATGGGCTGCAATGTCCAGTGCCCGGCCCTGCCTTGCCGCCACCGGGAGGACTGGGGCCTTGATGACCCCACCGGGCAGAGCGATGCGGTGTTTTTGGAGACGATCGAGCAGATACGGGAGAAGATGCTGGATTTGAGGCGGAGGGTGATGGAAGGAAAGCTGGGGTAAGCGGCATATTTATCAGAGGAGACGCGTCCTGCCATCCATCTTATCAATTCCACTGGCATTAAAGCAGTGCACATCGCCATTAAGCAGCAGAGCCAGCCCGGCTTGCCGGGCTGGCTCTGTCTGTGTACAACATTTTTTCAAACAGTGAAGCGCAGTATGCCAGCGCACCATTTTGCCTGCGCACCATTAGGATACCTTGTCAAGAATAGCGCAGAACGGTAACTGGGATATCTGGGTAAATATCGGCCAAATTCAATTTGATATAATTGACGATTTTGTTGAGGAAGTCCGTTGAGTACCCCCGTCCGCGGACATCCAGAACGATCTCTTGTGTGGAACCTGAAGGAAGATGGAGAAGGCGATCCGAAATTTGACGCCGTAATTCTTGAATCAGCCCTCCCAAAGAAGACGAACTTTCCAGATTGTAGTTTTTTACTTCCTTGGCAAGTACCGTACCGTCTGGATTGCGGACAACGACATCCGGGCGAGTAGACCCCCCGGTGCTCATGGGGACTTCTTGATGGTCAAGATAAGCAACTTGCTCAACACCGCCATCCGTTAATTCAGCAACTTTCTGTTCGGACTGCCGAAATGTAGGCTGCACCCTGGACGACCGGTAGATAGACAGAGCCTTGGAGCCACCGCCCACTACTGCGCCTGCAATGGCCCCCCATTTGAAGTTCTCACTGCCAGCCAGAGCAGCCGCTTCTAAAGCTTCTTCCATGTCACCGGTTTGATATCCCCGTACAACGCCTGCAGAAATTCCGCCGAGTGCAGCAGAGGACAGCGCAAACGATGTGCCTGTTTTGGCGGCGGCAGTAAAAATCAGGTTAACTGCGGTCGGGACACCGGTTCCAGCCGTAAGGCAGGAAACTGTAACGCAGACTAAAATCACACCGGTACCGATCGCCACATCTTTGAAAATCTCTTCTATAGAAGCATCCTCGATTGCCTGTAGTTCCTGTACGGTGGTCTTTCCGTCTTCGCCCAGTGTAAAGACATAGCGCGTCCCCTGGAACTCGTCATCCAGCTCAGCCAACGTGTAGCCAAAGAAAATGTTGGACTGCGAGTTATAGTTGATTTCCTCCAGATATTCTTGAGAAACGTATGCAGTGGTGATGTTGTCAATTCGATAGTCGTCACTGCTGAAATTGGCAGTCAAATCTGCATACACCGCATCTTCCACGTATTGCAGAAGATTCGGGTCACTCAGAGAGTCAAATTTAGGCGGCTCTGTCTCCAGGTCCAGACTCTCAATCGACACCTCTCCTTCCTGCATCGGCGTTGCGGTGGCAGTGGGCGCGGCGGTCGGCTGTGCCTGCCGCGAGGCAGGCTGACTGCAGCCGGCCAGGAGCATGGCCAGGCAAAGGAAAAAAGCAAGAATCCGTTTCATTTCTGCCCCTCCTTTTCCCTCTCTTCCGCCTGTGAATTTGCTTTGTCTCTGCGCCGACGGAAGGCAATCCCCCCGCCGACAACGGCAACACAGACGATCACTGCTAGCGCAATGCCTGCCGCTGGGAAAACAACCCCGGGTTCGGGTTCCGGCGCAGGTGTGGAGGTGGCTTCGGGTTCTGCCTCTACCGTTTCTGCCGGGGCGGCGGACGGTTCAGGCAAAGCGGTAGGTATAGATGCGGCCTCGGCCAGCTGGATCGTGCCATCCTCCTGGATGGTGGCCCCCTCGGCTATCAGCTCATTGATCTCGGGGATGGAAAGACCAGTCGTCATGTAGGCGCGCAAAACTTTATTGGTGCCAACGTAGATCTTTTTGGTGGTGGTCTGGTCGGTGTAGTCGTTATGTACTGTGATTGTGTAGATACCCTCATCCGTGTACTCGGCGCCATCTCGGGCCGGGCCGTTGAAGCGAGTATCCTCCACCAAGCCATCGGCGCTATCCATCAGGACTTCCCTCTTGATGTTAACTTTGAGATACCTAGACTTTGCCAAATCCAGACGGAACCCATTCTCGGTCATGGAGCTGTTTGTCAGTTCGCTGCCAGTGACAACGTCAAACGGGTAGACCATGCAATTGCCATTGCGCACCGAAAAGCGGAAGAAAATGCGATAATGCCCGATGGTGTCCAGCAGCTGGTCATCCGTGACCTCATAGTCCAGGGCCACCTCATAGTCGCCTTCCTCAAACAGCTGCACTTTGGTATCGGCGCCCACAGTGGTGTTGGCCTCAAGATAATTGGTGTAGATGGTTGGCTCAGAGCGCACATTGTTATAGTCGGTGTAACGGATAATCAGCGTACCGCGGCCGAAGTCGGTGGTGGGCGTCTCAAAATACTGGTCGGAGCCCTCCGCATCGGCGGTGATGCTCAAAGTATCTTTTCCGTTCAGGGCATCGATATTTTGATTCAGGCGGAACCACAGCGTGACCTGATCTCCGACGTTTTTCAAAAACACCGGGTCACCTGATGCATCGCTGACTTCCTCGGTGTAGCCGCTCACAAAGAAGTCCCCCAGTTCCCACCCGTAATGGACATCCCCCTTTTCGATCGGCTCCTCGCCGGAATAGGTGTCAAAATCCTTGACGCGCACCTTCGAGCCAAGTCGGTAAGTTTCATCCGGAACATCGGCCGCGCCGGTGTCGCGGTATGCATAGAACTCGTATACTTCGGCATATTTCTGGTATTCGTATTTGTCCGTGTTGACAAACAGGATATGGCCTTCCTCGGTGCGGATACGCAGCTCATAGGCAACGATCACTCGGTAAAAGCAGCCGTTGATCAGCTGCACATCGGAGGCAGAATAGATGGACTCGGTGCGAACGGGCACCGCCTCGAAAGCGTTGGTGATGGTACTGACCGTGATCCAGGTTTTTTGGTCTTTGGAAGTCTGCAGGACCACGGTGCCGTTCTGTACAGGCTCATCCAATGTCAGGGAATCCAGCTCCTTGCCATCGTCCTCGTACAAATGCCATTCGTCCGCACCAGCTTTCAGCTTGGCATCGCCATAGCTGTAGTAGAAGTCCAGCGTCCCGTCTGCCACTTCATAGGCCGGAACGTCGCCCTCAGTGTCTACATTGGCAATATCCCCGCTGATGGAAAACATACCATAGGTCTTGCCGGCTTCGGATTGGGCAAAGGAGCTGCTGTCCGAGAACTCATAACGACTGTCCTTGTCAAAGGTATAGACCCTGCCATCCACCTCCGTCTTACCGTCCTCTGCAAAAGCGGCATCAGGAAAAAGGCACAACAGCGCAAAAAGGGCGCCCCAGGCGAACAGCAATCGGGACACTTTTTGTTGGAACATGATGACCATGATTTCATTCTCCTCAATTCCATTGGACATCCGGCTGGCAAAAGTGGTTTTATAATTCTATTATATCAGGCTATATTGTGTCGGACAATCTTTCCTGAGTCTTTTATAGCCAATTTCATCCTGCGGAAACTGCGCTTTGGCGGTCAAAATCAAAGATCGGCGGACGGCGGAACATTTCCCTGTTTCAGACGCTTAAAATTGGCAAAGCATTACAGTGAAAAGCATCACTGCCCAATTCTGCGTAAGCCACCGTGCTTTCCACGCTGGCCTAAACAGAATTGGGCAGTGTTTTTGTATGGCCTTTATTGTGTCAACCGCGGCTGGCTTAATGATACGTCAGCGTTCCTCGCTTGACCGAACATTATCCGGTGTTTAGGCATGCGGCTATGCGCTCATTTACTTCAAAACAATCCTGCCCTGTTCCGTGGTTTCAGTCCCTTACCACAATGCAGTTTACTCTGCCCGAAATAGGCGTGCAGGCATCCAGCGCGATGATGCCATCCCCATAGTAAGGGGTAAAGTCTGAGTTATCGTCAAACTCGCCGCCCCGGCCTTCGTAATGCGCATGGCCGAAAGAGCAGTGCCAGTGGCCGCAAACGATTGTCTTGCCGGGTTCTGTCACACCGCCGTGGGCGGCTTCCATGCCGTTCAGCCATCGGGCAGCCTCCCATGCATCCGGCGTAGCATCCCGCCAGTTATCGAACGAGCCATATTGAACTTCGTGTCTTCCCAGCCGGGTGAGTGCACAGGGAATCCAGCCATGCACAAAAATGTAGTGCGGTGTTTCATAATAGTCCTGCATGGCCGGAATGAGCGTCTGTATGTAAGGTGTATGCAGAAATTCCTGCCCGGCGGCTTCCGGGTTGCTGAGCAGTCCCGCAACTGACATCCCGGTAAGCTGGCACACCGTGCCAACCGTTCCGTTGGAGTGGTGGTAGCTGCGCAGGTAGCCGCCCTGTGGCCAGGCATGCAACAGCTCCACGGCCAAATCTTCGTGGTTGCCGCGGATCAGGATGACTTCATCTTTTGCCAGTAGATCCAAGATAAATGTCTGAAGTTCTTTTGCCTGCTGCCCTCGGTCAAACAGATCACCGCAGACGACCAATTTGTGTGGTTCGCTATCCGTAAAGTAGCCTTGCTCGGTCAGGGCAGCTTGCAGTTCATCAAAATAGCCGTGGATATCGGCAACGACATAGTATTTCATGGTTGTACCTTGCAAATATAAGATTATCTACCAACAAGTTTACCAAAAAGCATCCCCAAAATCACTATATAGGAATGTTTTGGGCATATAAAGAAACCCGAACAGCGAAAGTCTCGCCTTGCAGGACTGTTCTTGAAATAAAAACTTTGTAACACCAACTGGACCTCTTGTAGGGGACCTCCACAGCATTCCAACAGTTGGCCTATGTCGGTTTTTGTAGTATAATAAAAACTAAATATACGCACCAGCCAGGACGGGGGACGACCATGCTGTTTCTTGACAATCTGACCAACACGGTTCGGGACGATCTGCGCAAGACGATCCGTAAGGGCAGCCGCGTTTCCATCGCAGCAGCCTGCTTTTCTGTTTACGCCTACCAGGAACTGAAGGAACAGCTGGAAGGCGTGGAAGAGCTTCGTTTCCTGTTCACTTCGCCCACATTTCTCAAGGAGAAAGTGCCCAAAGCAAAGCGGGAATTCTACATTCCGCGCCTCAACCGTGAGCGCAGCATCTACGGAACCGAATTTGAGGTCAAACTGCGCAACGAGCTGACCTTGAAAGCCATCTCCCGCGAATGCGCCGACTGGGTCCGCCGCAAGGTCACCTTCAAGTCCAACACAACGCAGGAGCAAATGCCCGGCTTTATCACGGTGGATGAAAGCACCTACATGCCCATCAACGGCTTCACCACCGTAGACCTCGGCTGCGAGCGCGGCAACAATGTCTATAACTTCGTCACCCGCACCGAGGCATCCGAAAACAGCAGGCAATATCTTCGCCTGTTTGATGAACTGTGGCGCGATGATACCCGCCTGCAGGATGTGACCGATGAGGTTCTCGAAAGCATCTCCACTGCCTACCGGGAAAACTCCCCGGAGTTTATCTACTTTTTCACGCTGTACAACATTTTCAGCGAATTTTTGGACGATATTTCCGAGGATGTCCTGCCCAATGAAGCCACCGGCTTCAAAAACAGCAAGATCTGGAATATGCTGTACAATTTCCAGAAAGACGCAGCCCTTGCCATCATCAACAAGCTGGAAAAATACAACGGCTGCATTTTGGCCGACAGCGTCGGCCTCGGCAAAACCTTCACGGCGCTGGCCGTAATCAAGTATTACGAGGGCCGCAACAAATCGGTTCTGGTGCTCTGCCCCAAAAAGCTGTCAGAAAACTGGAACACCTACAAGCAAAACTACCGCAACAATCCGTTGGCCGAGGATCGCCTGCGCTACGATGTCCTCTACCACACCGATCTGTCCCGCAGCTTCGGGCAGACCAACGGCATCGACCTGACACGGCTGAACTGGGGCAACTATGACCTGGTGGTCATTGATGAAAGCCACAACTTCCGCAACGGCGGCGAGGTGACCGGCGAGGAGGGCAAGGAAAACCGTTACCTCAAACTGATGAACAAGGTCATCCGCGCCGGCGTCCGCACCAAAGTGCTGATGCTCTCGGCAACTCCGGTCAACAACCGTTTCATCGACCTGCGCAACCAGCTCGCCCTGGCCTATGAGGGGGACGCCGCCGAGCTCAACGACAAACTGGACACTCAAAAGCCCATTGACGAGATTTTCCGCCAGGCGCAGAAAGCCTTCAACGCCTGGAGCAAGCTCCCTGCTGACCAGCGCACCACCGAGAAACTCTTGTCCATGCTGGACTTCGACTTTTTCACCCTGCTGGACAGTGTGACCATAGCCCGCTCCCGCCGCCATATCCAGAAATACTACAACATGTCGGACATCGGCCAGTTCCCCCGGCGGCTCAAGCCGATCTCGCTGCGCCCCTGCCTGACCGACCTGCCCCGGGCCATCAACTACAAGGACATCTACGAGCAGCTCAACGCGCTCAACCTCAGCATCTACACGCCGTCCAACTACATCCAGCCTTCCCGTCTGTCCAAATATATGGAGCAGACCCACAACAAGGGCAACAGCCTGACCCAACAGGGCCGCGAGGAGGGCATCCGCCGCCTGATGAGCATCAACCTGCTCAAGCGGCTGGAAAGTTCGGTCTATTCCTTCCGCCTCACGCTGGAACGCATCGACAAGTTGATCGCGGATACCATCGCCACCATCCAAAACTATCAGACCGGCGGGCAGGTGCTGGAACTGGACGACCTGTCGGCAGCCGAGGACTGGGATGCCGATGACCAGAACACCGACTTTTTCACCGTCGGCCGCAAGATCAAGATTGATCTGGCCGATATGGACTATCTGACCTGGCTGCGCGATCTGCAATCGGACGCCGAAACGCTGCAGCTGCTGCTTTTCATGGTGGCCGACATTACCCCGGAACATGACAGCAAGCTCCGGCAGCTGCTTGACCTGATCGACCAAAAAATCACCCACCCTATCAACCCTGGCAACAAGAAAACCATTATCTTCACCGCCTTTTCGGACACGGCGGATTACCTCTACCAGTACGTCAGCCAATATGCCAAGGACAAGTACAACCTCAACACGGCGGAAGTGACCGGCGATGTAGAGGGCCGCACCACCATCTCCGGCCTGCGCTGCGACCTGAACACCGTGCTGACCTGCTTCTCGCCCATCTCCAAGCACAAAGACGACCTGATGCCCGGCGATACCAGTGAGCTGGACATCCTGATCGCCACCGACTGCATCAGCGAGGGACAGAACCTGCAGGACTGCGACTACCTCATCAACTATGACATTCACTGGAATCCGGTGCGCATCATCCAGCGGTTTGGCCGCATCGACCGTATCGGCAGCAAAAACGCCTGCATCCAGCTGGTCAACTTTTGGCCGGACATGGACCTGGACGAGTACATCAATCTCAAAAGCCGTGTCGAGACCCGCATGAAGATCACGGTCATGACCGCCACCGGCGATGACGACCTGATCAACGAGGAGGAGAAGGGCGACCTGGAATACCGCCGCGCCCAGCTCCAGCGGCTGCAGCAGGAAGTGGTGGACCTGGAAGATATGTCCACCGGAATCTCCATCATGGATCTGGGCCTCAATGAGTTCCGCATGGATTTGCTGGAATACACCAAGACCCACAACGATGTCGAGACCGCGCCCCACGGGATGCACGCGGTGGTGCCGTCCGGGCCGGACACGCCGCCGGGCGTGATCTTCGTGTTGAAAAACCGCAACAACAGCGTCAACATCGACAACCGCAACCGCATCCACCCGTTCTATATGGTGTATATGGGGCTGGACGGCACGGTGCAGTGCGATTATCTTGACCCCAAAAAGCTGCTGGACACCCAGCGGCTGCTCTGCCGCGGGCAGGACAAGCCCATCCCGCATGCCTATCGGGTGTTCAACCAACGCACCAAAGACGGCCGCAGCATGGGCACCGTCTCCCGGCTGCTCAGCGAGGCCATCGACTCCATCGTGGACGCCAAGGCGCAGAGCGACATTGACAGCCTGTTCTCGCCCGGCGGCACCACGGCCTTGCTATCGCAGGTGTCCGGGCTGGAAGATTTTGAACTGATCTGTTTCCTGGCCATCGTCTGATGCAGGGGGAATCATCATGCTGAACTTGCCTGCTTCTGCCGCGTTCAATCGGCGCATCCCCAAGCAAAAGTTTTACGAGGAACTGCCCCTTCCCCCAGCCCTGCGCCGAGTGTTTGTCGGGCAGATCAACGCCATCTGGTGGCGCAGCAAGATCGCGCCCGCCACCGCCAACCTGGCGCCCGGCCGCACCGTGACCGAGCTGGAAGTGTTTGAGCTGCAGCTGGCCCAGCCATCTTTGGACGAGGGCGTGCTGCGTGCGATTGACAAGCGGATCCCCTACCCCATCCTGTACCTGCTGACCTGTGACGGCCGGTGCCAGGCGTGGATCGGTTATCAGCCGGCGGGGCAGGCCGGCGCACAGGTCTACTATCACACCGCCTGGCAGCCCCAGGAGGATTTGATGCTGGAATTGCGCGGCTTGGACACCGATGCGGCATACGAAAACTTTGTGCGGCAAATTGCCGGTGGTGCGCTGAATGCCCCGGCCACCGAACCGCTGCCGCAGTCCATCGCCCGCGACCAGCGCCGCCGCGCACTGGAAAAGCAGATCGCGGCGCTGCAAAACAAGATACGCAAAGAAAAGCAGCTCAACCGGCAGGTGGAGCTGAACCAAAAACTAAAGGAATTGAGGAAGGAGTACGAATTATATGCCAAATCAAATGAGCTTATCTGAACGGATAACTTACGCAACTGTTTTGATAAAATGTGAGTATGGTAGTGGAGTGTTTGGAAGCGGTACAGGCTTTTTGATGAATTTATGCAATGACAGGCAGACAAATAATTGTATACCTGTAATGATTACGAACAATCATGTGATTGCTAACGCCACAAAAATATCTTTTGAGTTTTGCCGTTCAACACTACAGGGAATACCAGATGACAGAAAAGCGTTTACTGTAACATATCAGAATAATGCTTATATGAATTGGATTCATCATCCTGATGCGAATATTGATTTAGTGTGTCTACCACTAGGGCCTGTTTTACACAAATTGCAGGAAAACAAAGTTGAAATATATACTACACCGCTTGACACCGATCTTATACCATCAGAAGCAACGTCACTTGGATTATCCGCAATGGAGGAAGTGGTTATGGTTGGGTATCCAATTGGGCTTTCGGATACTTTTAATCATAAGCCAATACTGAGGCGCGGAATCACAGCTACCCACTATAAAAATAATTACCAAGGGAAAGAAGAATTTTTGGTAGATATGGCATGCTTCCCAGGATCAAGTGGTTCACCAATCTTTTTACTGAACGAGGGCGCATTTCGAACTACGAATGGACTAGCAGTGGGGTCAAGAGTACTATTGTTAGGCGTTTTGTATGAAGGTCCACAATATACGGCACAGGGAACGTTAAAGTTTGCAAACATTCCTACAATGCCTCACTCTTATACCAGTATACCTACCAACTTAGGAGTAGCAATAAAAGCTTCAAAAATTTTGGATTTTGAACCGGTATTACAGAAATTAGAGAAAGGAGGCACCAATGGATAAACTACGCATGGAATCCCCGGACATGGTGCAGGGAAATGTGGAGAAGATTGCGGCGCTGTTTCCGAACTGTGTGACTGAAGGGCCGGACGGGCACGGCGGGCTGAAAAAGGCAGTTGACTTTGACAAGCTGCGGCAGATGCTTTCCGGCGACGTGCTGGAGGGCGACGAGGCATACGAGTTTACCTGGGTGGGCAAGAAGGCCGCGATGGTGGAGGCCAACAAGCCCACCCGCCAGACGCTGCGCCCCTGCCCGGAAGAAAGCAAAAACTGGGATACCACCGAGAACCTGTACATCGAGGGCGACAACCTGCAGGTGCTGAAACTGCTGCAGGAAAGCTACCTGGGCAAGGTGAAGATGATCTACATCGACCCGCCCTACAACACCGGCCACGACTTTATCTACAACGACCATTTCAAGATGGATAAGGACGAGTACGAACAACAGACCAGCATGTTCGATGAGGACGGCAACCGCAACTTTACCGAGAACACCGACGCAAACCCCCGCTTCCACTCCGACTGGTGCAGCATGATGTATTCCCGCCTGATGCTGGCAAGGAATTTGCTGACAGAGGACGGGGTTATCTTTATAAGCATTGATGATAATGAATGTGCCAATCTCTTGAAAATATGCGGAGAAGTGTTTGGTGAAAGCAACTTCGTGTCGGATATTTCCTGGCAAAGAACTTATTCCCCACGAAATGATTCAAAAGGCGTGGTAAGAGAGGTTGAACACATTGTAGTTTTTGGTAAGCAGTCTGCTTGGATGCCAAACTATTTACCTCGCACAGAAGAAATGGACTCAAAATATAAAAATCCAGATAATGATGTGAAACCTTGGACAAGTAGTGATGCATTTGCGTCTGATGCTGCAACTCACCAAGGAATGGTTTATGCAATACAGCATCCGTTTACAGGAGAAATGGTATACCCATATGTAGGAGCGCACTGGAGGTACCAACAAGATGCAATGCTCCAAATTATGAATGGGTGGACTTTATATACTTTTAAAGATTTGCATGATGAAGAAAAACGGGCAGAAATTTGCGGGTTGCCGTCAAGCGAAGTGCGGCAGGGCGTGAAAGCACTGGTTTTAGCTCTGCCGTTTGAGGTCGCAAAACAGCAGGCGCAAACGGTATTGGAGAGAGGCCAATGGCCGAGATTCTATTTTACGCAAAATGGAAAGGGAGGTATCCGCCGTAAAACCTATATAGACAATGTTGGCGGCAAATTACCTACAAATTTTTGGCCATATTCCGAAGTTGGTCATACAGATGAAGCTAAAAAGGAAATCAAAAATTTGTTTGATGGTTCAGCACCATTTGATACACCGAAGCCCGTTCGTCTACTGGATCGTATGCTGACCATCGCTACAGATAAAGATTCTATCGTTTTAGACTTCTTTTCTGGCTCTGCCACAACTGCCCATGCTGTTATGCGAAAAAATGCTCAGGATGGTGGACATCGAAAGTTCATTCTTGTGCAGTTATCAGAAAAAAGCCCTTCGCCCAATTACGAAACAATTTGCGACATTGGCAAAGAACGAATTCGCCGTGCAGGTGATAAAGCAAAAGAGGCCCTTGAAAAAGAGGGTATCGGAATTCGTAAATTGCATGAATACAAAAATAGGAATGGCTCTATCCAGGGGTTTAACTATTCCGAATGGGGAGACTCGCCGGAAATTGTAAAACAAAAAAAGCAGATGGCGGATGCTTTGGACACCGGCTTCCGCGTCTTCAAGCTGGATGATTCCAACATGCGGGATGTCTATTTCGCCCCGGACGACTATACCCAGGATATGCTCTCGATGATGGAATCCAACATCAAGCCCGACCGCACCGCCCTCGACCTGCTGTTCGGCTGCCTGTTGGAATGGGGCCTGCCCCTCTCGATGCCCTACCGCAGCGAGACCATCGACGGCTGCACCGTCCACACCTACAACGACGGCGACCTCATCGCCTGCTTTGATGAGAAAATCCCCGCCACCGTCATCGAAGCCATCGCCCGCCGCAAGCCCCTGCGCGCCGTCTTCCGCGACGCCGGCTTCACCACCAGCCCCGAAAAAATCAACCTGACCGAAATCTTCAAACTCCTCGCCCCCGACACAAGGATAAAGGTGATCTAATGGAAACCCAGAACGCATTACAAAAAGCTGCAATTCGAGAAGCTGCGGCTGATACCGCGTGTGCTTTATTGGGTTCTTGGTGGCCAATATTTGGAACGGCCTACACTGCAATCAATAGTGTATCAGATGTGATACTTAAATCGAAATTGGAACATATCTTGACGTCTCGTCCAGATATTCAAGACTGGCTTAAATGTGCGCCGCTTTTTCAAAAAGATCATCCACAATATCAAAAGAATGTGGAAAACTTAATCTACTCTATTGACGCAATCCGAGAGCAAGAATCTTTAGACATCTATGCCAATCTTCTTAGCGCATGGCAGCAAGAGTTGATTGATCGGGACATGTTTTTCCGTTTGGTTTGGTGCGTCTCGCAAATTTATAGTGCCGATTTGAAGGTGTTGGAAAGCCTGTACAAAAGGAAGAAAAAACTGTCTGGTGTAAGTATGCAGGTGCTTTATAACAATGGCTTGCTGGCAGGAAGATCGTATGCTTTTACAGGGGCAGGTACATCAATTGAAGTGTGGCTTTCTGCAAGCGGTCTTGCAATGCTGAGATGCGGATTGAAGTTAGATAATTATAGCGACTTCCCTGACTTTGACCCCAACGAAATCAACAGGGCTTTTTCTGATGTATAAAATACTTTATCATACAAAATACCCGTTTCTACGTTCTTTAGGATGTGACCACGATGAAACTACAATTCCGCCACCAAAAATTCCAGGCCGATGCGGCCAATGCTGTCTGCGAGGTGTTTGCCGGTCAGCCCAACGGGTCGGCCAAGTACCTGCTGGATCAGGGCAGCAGCGGGTATCAGGACCCGACGGTTGAGAGGATTACCTTTGACTCTATCGGCTGGGGCAACCGCAAGCTCGTGCCGGAACTGACGGATTCCGCCCTTCTCCAAAACCTCCGCCGCGTACAGCTTGCCAACGGCCTGGCCCCTTCCGAAAGGCTTGAGGGCCGTTACAACCTCACCGTTGAGATGGAGACCGGCGTCGGCAAAACCTATACCTACATCAAAACGATGTACGAGCTGAACAAGCGCTACGGCTGGAGCAAGTTTATCATCGTGGTGCCCAGCATCGCCATCCGCGAGGGCGTCTACAAATCCTTCTCCGTCACCCAGGAACACTTTGCCGAGGAATACGGCCAGAAGATCCGCTACTTTATCTACAACTCTTCCCAGCTGACCAAGGTGGAACAGTTTGCCTCCGAGACCGCCATCTCGGCCATGATCATCAACTCGCAGGCGTTCAACGCCCGCGGCAAGGATGCCCGCCGCATCTATATGAAGCTGGACGAGTTCCAGTCCCGGCGTCCGATCGACATCATAGCCAAGACCAACCCCATCCTGATCATTGACGAACCCCAGAGCGTGGAGGGCAAGCAAACCAAAGAGCGCCTGAAAGAGTTTCAGCCGCTGTTTACCCTGCGCTATTCCGCCACGCCCCGCGAAAGCTACAACATGGTCTACCGGCTGGATGCGATCGAGGCATACAACCGGCACCTGGTCAAAAAGATCGCGGTCAAGGGCGTCAGCGCCTCCGGAACGACCGCGACCGAAGGGTATGTGTATCTGGAAGGGCTCAACCTCTCTCACGGCGCGCCGAAAGCCAGCCTGCAGTTTGACATTCGCGGCGCTTCCGGCGTGCGCACCTGCACCCGCATTGTGGGCGAAGGATACGATTTGTACCCCAACTCCAACGAACTGGAAGAATACCGCGACAATTACATCGTCAAGCGCATTGACGGCCGCGATGAGTCGGTCGAGTTTCTAAACGGCCTCAAACTCTATGTGGGCAATGTGGTCGGCAAAGTCAACGAGGACCAGCTGCGCCGCATTCAGATCCGGGAGACGATTTTGTCCCACCTTGAGCGGGAACGGGAACTGTACCGCCGCGGGATCAAGGTCCTCAGCCTGTTCTTCATTGACGAGGTCAGCCATTACCGCCAATATGACGCCGCCGGGCAGGCGCAGAACGGCCCATTTGCCACGATGTTTGAGGAGGAATACAACGACATTGTCAGCACCCTGCCCATGAAGTTCGGCGAGGATGACTATGTTCAGTATCTCAAGGCCATCCCGGCCGAAAAGACCCACGCTGGATACTTCTCGGTTGATAAGAAAGGGCACATGACCAACAGCAAGCTCGGCGACCGCAAGGCCAAAACCTCGGATGACGCCGATGCCTACGACCTCATTATGAAAAACAAGGAGCTATTGCTGGACCTTGACCCAAAACGCTCCCCGGTGCGGTTCATCTTCTCCCACTCCGCCCTGCGGGAAGGTTGGGACAACCCCAATGTGTTCCAAATCTGCACCCTGAAGCAGAGCAGCAGCGAGGTGCGCAAGCGCCAGGAAGTGGGCCGCGGCCTGCGCCTCTGCGTCAACCAGGCTGGCGAACGCATGGATGCCAACCTGCTGGGGGACGAGGTACAGGATATCAACGTGCTGACCGTTATTGCCAGCGAGAGTTACGAGAGTTTTGCCAAGGGCTTGCAGCATGAAATTGCGGAAGCCGTCCCGGATCGCCCGCGCATTGTCGATGCGGATTTGTTCGAGAACAAACTGCTGCGCTCCGCCGCAGGCAAGACGGTTGCTGTGGACAAGGCGATGGCCAATGCGATCGTCTATGGACTGATCAAGCAGGATTATATCGACAGCCGCGGGACATTGACGGAAAAATTCTTCACCGAACGCCGGAACGGCAGCCTTCAATTTGCACCGGAAGCGGCCGGGTACGAGGACAGCGTCCTGCAAATTTTGAATTCGGTCTACAGCGACAAGGCTGTGACCATCGAGGACGCCCGCCGCAACAATATTGAATTACAGGTTGACCGCGACAAGCTGGCCATGCCGCAGTTTAAGGCGCTCTGGAAGCGCATCAACGCCAAATCGGTATACACGGTGGAATTTGACAGCGAAGAACTTGTCCGGCACTGCGTGGAGGCGCTGGATCGGCACCTGAACGTGCGAAAGATTTACTTTCGCGTGGAAGAAGGCGAGATGAACAAGATCCGATCCAAAGAGGCCCTCGAATCCGGGGAAGCCTTTCAGAGAACGGACACCGGCCGGTACAGTGCTGCGCGGCGCATTTCGGTCAACAGCGCCGTGAAATATGACCTGATCGGCAAACTGGTGGAAGAAACCGGCCTGACGCGCCACACGGTCGTGCAGATCCTGACCGGGATTCAAAAAGCTGTCTTTGACCAGTTCAAGGATAACCCTGAGGAGTTCATCCTCAAAGCTGCGCAGCTCATCAACGATGAAAAGGCGACGGCCATTATCCAGCACATTACTTACCACTGCCTGGACGACCGCTATGATACCCGTATCTTTACTGGGCCTACCATCAAGGGCAAACTGGGTGACAACGCAATCAAGACCCAAAAACATTTGTATGATTATCTGGTTTCGGATTCGCAGACAGAACGAGATTTTGCCCAGGAGATGGACGCCGCGCGCGAAGTTGCCGTGTATGTCAAACTGCCCGGCGGTTTTTACATCTCCACGCCGGTGGGCCGATACAACCCGGACTGGGCCGTCGCTTTCTATGAGGGAACGGTCAAGCACATCTACTTTGTGGCAGAAACAAAAGGCTCAATGCTATCGATGCAGCTTCGTGAAATTGAAAAGTCCAAAATTCACTGCGCCCGCGAACATTTCCGCGCCATCAGCGGCGGGGATGTTGTTTATGATGTGGTGGACAGCTACGAGACGCTGCTGGATTTGATGAGAAGATGATACTGATTTGCAATCACCTTTTGTGATATGTAAATAGACTTGGGTGGTGAATGGAGGCGTGTCAAATGCGTGTGAAGAATCCATTCGGAATGCGGAATGGGAAAATCGTTCTAATCCATGATCTCACCCCTGAAGAACGGGGCGCCAAATGCAACTGTGTTTGCCCACATTGCCATGCCCATTTTATCGCCAAGCTGGGGGATGTTCGTCAACCGCATTTTGCCCACGATGGAAAGCCTTGCGATTTTCAGGCAACCATTATGACATCGGTTTACCGGTTGATGTTTGACGCCCTGCAGGAGGATCCCAACTTTGCATATCCTTCGCATTATGGCCAGTATTATGGCTTTTCGCCCGAGCGCAAGGCATCTTTTCGTGACATCCGCAAATCCTGTAAGTTTTCCCCGTTAAAACGTAATGAAGATTGCGAGTGCATCATCCAGGGCCGTACCGTACAAATCGATGATATACAGATCCATAAAAACGGGAAAGGCGTGCCGGACGCCTTGATTTTGATCAAATATCCCTCGCACAAGTTGGTCCTTATTCTTGTGCCGCCTGCATCCATGTGTGCTTCTCCCGTTCCGACACCGTTCCAAGGACTGCCTACCATTGCCATCTATATGCCGGAAGACCTTTACATGATCCGCTCAGAGGAAATCAAGCCAGTTCTGCGTCGGTCATCGGCCAACAAGCAATGGGTCTACAACCGAAAAATTGATGCTTGGTTGCAAAACAAGCTGAATCAGCAGAACGACTCTTATGCCAAACGACAAGAGCAGCGCAAACAACAGCGTATCCAGTTGGCCGCAGCCTTTGCAGAAGAGCAAAAACGCCGCCAGCAAGAGGCTGAAAAGCAGGCCCGCCTGAGAGAGTTTCAGTTAAAACAAAAGCAGCAAAGGGCGCTCCAAAAGGAAACGTTACTGCGTGAATTCCCTAAAGCGTTGCGAAAAAAATATACACAGCTGCCCGATCACCCTATTGTGGATAGCTGTGGTACGGTTTGGTATTACTGTATGCTGTGCAAGCAGTGGTACCCCTCCACCCAAATGGCTGTGTACGGCGGTGTTGAAGAAGGCTGCCGGGGTACCTGCTCCCAATGCGGGCGTAAGGCGATATGGAGTTTGGAGCAATAAGATAATCGACCCCATGTGGGCGGGACTGCTGATTCAATGTGCCACCCTTGCAATTAAGCATATACTTTGACCCTGTGGCTTACACTTTAGTCAAATTTCCTTTCTCCACTCCCGCTTCGGCAGCCGTACACCTCCCAAGTCACTCGAATCCGGCCATTGGAGAATCCATTCAAAGTATTCTGCTTTGGTGATTTCCCTATCTCTATATTCCTTCTGGCGCTGCGCCCATTCCTGCAAAAAGGTGTTTAACATACCATTTGGACTCCAAAGCACAGTAACCGGGGTGTCCACCTCAAAACCTGTGCCAGTGACTGCATTGCCAGTAAATTGGATCGGCTGCGTCATACGGCTCACGGTAGTGGATACATCCACAGGCGGCAATGTTTGATCCAGCTGTGTGATATCGACCTGGAATACGTCTGTGTGCTCAAAGTCAAACCAGAGCAGCAATCTGAAAATATCGGTTGCAGATTTATCACTTACAAAAAAGTTTTCGACTTTTACGTCCAGCGCTTCCGCAATCTTCTGGAGCAGGTCCCCCTTCGGCACCCGATACCCCATCTCATACTGGGCGATACGGTTGGCGCCGGTGGCGCCGAGGCCGATGGCTTCGCCCAGCTCCTTCTGGGTCATCTTGCGGTGCTGGCGGATGCGTTTGATCTTTTCGCCGGTGGTCACTGGCTTGTCCTCCTTATCGTTCTCCTCATCATTCTCGCGCTGACGGTTTCCGCCGTCGGCGCGTTTTCTTATTTTATATATCTATTGTACCGTACACGTCTGCCTGTGGCAAGGCAAATTTTAACTTTTTTGCGAAAGCTATTGACATTCGCATTTAAGCGAATTATAATTTGATTATCAAATTTGCGAAAATATAATTCAACCAATCGCAATACATTACAGAAAGGAGATTTTGTCTACGATTATCCAAACTGAACATTTCTCTACGCCGATGGAGGGCCTGCCCCTTGCCCAAGCGCGTCATTTCTGAAAAGGAACTGACCGCCTGCTACGGCCTGATGTTCTCCGAGTACCCTGACATTGTCAACATCCGCCAGCTGCAAGCCATGCTGGGGATCAGCCGCCACGCGGCCTATGACCTGCTGGGAGAGGGGGAGATCGGCTGTATCAAACTGGGGAACACCTACAAGATCCCCAAAATCAACGTCATTCGCTATGTGTTGGAGGCCAGCGCGGCCCGGGCTGAGCGTGTCAGCCATGTTGCGCCACCTGTTCCCAGCCAGGGGGCGGCCTCATGACTGCCCGCGCCGCCTGCCACCGGCCCACCGCCCGCGCCCCGCCGCGGTTTTGCAGGGCATGGTATCCCCCGTGTGATACCACTTTTGCGGGGTGTGGAGGAGGTGGTATCACCCGTATGATACCACCTTGCCCCGGCCAGGATTCCAATAGGAATCCACCCTGGCCGCCGGATTTTCCCGCCTGGATTCCTATTGGAATCCACCCCGCAAAAAAACGCCGGTTTGCCCGCTTCCTACCCGGTAGGGGCCGTACCCGCACCCCGGCCAAAGCCGCCCTGTGTGCGCGGCTTTGGGCCGTTTGCGGGCGGCTTCACCCAACACACGCGAAAGGAATGTTGCTATGACGAATTTTGACGAAACCAAAACCATAGACGCCGAGACACTCTGGAATACCCCCATCCCGCCGGTGCGCTGGGTCGTCCCCGATCTGCTGCCCGCGGGCCTGTCCATCCTGGCCGGGGCCAGCAAGGCGGGCAAAAGCTGGCTTTGTCTCTGGCTCTGCCTGCAAATTGCCCGCGGCGGGCAGGTCTGGGGGCGGCAAATCTCTCCCCAGCCGGTTCTCTACCTGTGTCTGGAGGACACCTTCAACCGCATCCAAGGCCGCTTGCTGCAGATCGACGGCGAGGGCGGCAGCCCCAACCTGCTGTTCCAGACCCGCAGCGGCGGCATCGGGCAGGGGTTGGAGGCCGAGATCACCACGGCGCTGAAACACCACCCCGGCATCGGTCTGGTGGTCATTGACACACTGCAAAAAGTGCGCAGCGTCGAGCCTTCCGGCAGCGCCTACGCCGCCGACTACCGGGATATGAGCGTACTCAAACAGCTGGCCGACGCCCACCACATCTGCATCTTGCTGGTCCACCACCTGCGCAAGCAGGGCGCGGAGGACCCCTTTGCCCAGATCTCCGGCTCCACCGGCATCATTGGCGCGGCCGACACGATCTGGCTGCTGCAGCGCCAGCGGATGAGCCCCACGGCCCGGCTGCAAGTCACCGGGCGCGATGTGGAAAGCCGCGCGTTGACGCTGGAATTCAACGACTGCGTCTGGGACCTGCTGGAGGAAACGACCGACCGCCAACAGGCAGAGCGGGCCGTCCCCGCCTGGCTGTGGCGGGCCGCCGACTTTCTGGCCGGGCAAGCCGTCTGGCAGGGCACCGCCTCCCAGCTGCTGACCGCAGCAGGCATTGATGGCGTGCAGCCCAACCAGTTCACCCGCAGCCTGGTGCAGCACTACCACCAGGTGTTCGCGCCCTGTGGACTGCGGTTTGCCTCCAGGCGCACGGCCAATGCCCGGCTGCTGACCTTCACCCGTGACGATGATGACGGTGATGACGATACCGTTGCGCCATCCCCCACCGTCAGGGGTATCCCGAAAACACCGTCATCACCGTCATTTTGGACGCGGGACGGTAACGAGCATGGGCTTTGTGTTGCCACAGGGCAACCCTTCGCCGGGCCGGGCACACCCGGCCATATGGGGGCGCCCCCAAACCCCGTTGATCTGCCGGAGGCTGCGCAGTGAGAAAGCGCTGCGCCGGCATCAACCTGCGGGTGACGCCGGAGGAAAAGCGCCGCATGGCAGCGGCGGCCCGGCGCTGTGGGCTGAGCCTGTCGGAGTACCTGCGCCAGCGGGCGGTGGGGTATGAACCTCGCTGGCACCCGCCCGGGCGGCTGTTCGAGGCGCTGGCCGTGCTGGAGCGGCTGGCCGACCGCCTACCCGACCAGGCTGCGCAGGTCTGCCGGGCCGCCGCCGATGAGATCCGCGACTGCCTGCTGGAGGCAGACTGAATGGCCGTCACCAAAATTTGGCCGGTCAGGGACAGCTTACAGCGGGTGCTGGACTACGCCGCCACCCCCCAAAAGACCGCGCTGGCCGGGGACGGCCTGGCCCGGGCGCTGCACTACGCCGGGAATGACGCCAAGACCCGGCTGGCCGCCGCCGATATGGACGGCGAGCAGGTGCTGCTGGTCAGCGGCATCCACTGCCGGGCCGGGCAGGCCTGGGCGGACATGCGGGCGGTGCAGCGGCGGTTCGGCAAGACGGGCGGCACGGTGGCGCTGCATGCCTACCAGAGCTTCCGCCCCGGCGAGGTAACGCCCCGCCAGTGCCACGACATCGGGGTGGAGTTGGCGCGGCGGGTGTGGGGCGGGCGGTTCCAGGTGTTGGTCGCCACCCACCAGAACACCAACTGCCTGCACAACCACTTTGTCATCAACTCGGTGTCTTACGTGGACGGCAAAAAGTACGAGCAGCGCCGCAGCCAGTACGCCGAGCTGCGGGCGGCCTCGGACGCGATCTGCCGCAAGTACCGGCTGTCGGTGCTGGAACAGCCGGGCGGCAAGGCGTCCCGGGCGCTTTACCAGGCCGAGCGCCGGGGCGAGCCTACGCGGTACGCCCAGATGCGGGCCGCGATCCGCTGCGCCATGCGGGAGACCAGCACCGAGGCCGACTTTGCCGCCGTGCTGCGGGAGCAGGGCTTTGTCTGGCAGCATGACCCGCGGCGGAAATACCCCACGCTGCGGCCGGTGGACGGCGGCCGGGCAGTGCGCATCTACCGGCTGGGAGCGGACTATGACTGGCCCGCCATCTGCCAGGCGCTGGACGAAAACTACGACCGGTACGGACCGCGATTCTACGCCCACCGGCATGATCCGCGGTACACGCTGCGGCTGCCGGTGGAGTACCGCAGCCTGCGGCGGGCCAGCTGCCGCGGGCGCTGGCCCACCCTGTGGGAACAGGCCAAGCGGCAGAGCGGGCTGTGGCGGCTGTACATGTACTACTGCTACCAGTTGGGCATCTATCCCAAACGGCCGGTGCCGCGGGTGAACTGGCCGGAGATCCGGGCCATCTGGCGGGACATCGGCCGCAAGCTGGACGAGCTGCAGTTCGTCACCGATCACGGCTTCGCCGATCTGGGCGCGGTGCGCACCTACCGGCAACAGACGGCGGAGCACGTCGAAGTGCTCACCAAACAGCGGGATGCCTGTGCCCGGGCGCTGCGGCGCAAGGTCCCGCCGCCTGATGCCCGGGCGAAGCGGGACGAACTGACCCGGCAGTTGGCGGAATTGCGGCGGGAGGTTCGGCTGTGTGACCGAGTCATCGACCGAGTGACACGCACCCGTACCTGTCGGGAACAGCTTCACTTACAGACACAGTGGGAGCGGGAGCAGGAACAGGCCCGCCGTGCCAGATACCGCGGCCGGGAGAGGTAACATAAAAAACCGGGCGGGCACGTCCGAAGCCATTCCGACGTGCCCGCCCGCCCCTGTTTGGGGCTTTTGGTCATTTGTACCCAACGGCACACGGCCATCTTTGTTGGGTTTGGTGATGGATAAATCCATCTGTTGATGGTATCGTTGGTTTAAGCCGGAACGGCTGCCACAAAACGGAATAAACAGAGTAAGGAAAGGAGCGATGCTATGGTTTCTGGAAGATTACAAGAGAAGAACGGGTATTACTACATGGTCCTCAGTTACAAGGACGCGACCGGCAAGCGCAAGCAGCCCTGGTACGCCACTGGCCTGCCGGTGAAGGGCAACAAGCGCAAGGCGGAGGAGATGCTGCGGGAACTGCGGCGCGGATTCACGCCGCCCACGCCCGAGCGGGCCACCGATCTGAGCCCCGACATGCTGTTCAGCGACTACATGCTCTACTGGCTGAAGGTCGTGCGGGCCACGGTGGAGGAGACCACCTGGAGTTCCTATGTGCGCAACGTCCAGGGGCACATTGTGCCCTACTTTGAAGGGCGGGGCCTCACGCTGGCGGGGCTGCAGGCGCGGCACATCCAGAACTTTTACCTGCACGAGTTGGAAACGCTGAAAGCCACCAGTGTGCTGCGGCTGCACGCCAACCTGCACAAGGCGCTGAAATACGCCGTAAAGCTGGACCTGCTCCCCGGCAACCCGGTGGACAAGGTGGACCGGCCCAAGCCCGAGAAGTACATGGCCGCCTACTACACCGCCGAGGAGATGGAGCAGCTGTTCGAGGCCGCCAAGGGCAGCCCGCTGGAGCTGATCATCCAGTTTGCCGCCTTCTACGGCCTGCGCCGCAGCGAGGTGCTGGGCCTGCGGTGGGAGGCCATCGACTTTGCCGCCAAAACACTGACCATCCGGCACATCGTCACCACTGTCAGCATCGACGGCAAGAGCAAGCTGGTGGAGGCAGACCGGGCCAAGACCAAGTCCAGCCTGCGCACCCTGCCGCTGGTGGCGGCCTTTGCCGAGCGATTGCAGGCGCTGAAGGCGCAGCAGGCCTACAACCGCAAACTCTGCGGCAACTGTTACAACCATCGGTACGACGGCTACGTGTTTGTGGACGAGATGGGCAACCTGATCCAGCCCGACCGGGTATCCGATGGGTTTGCCCGGCTGCTGAAAGCCCACGGCCTGCGGCACATCCGCTTTCACGATCTGCGGCACTCCTGCGCCAGCCTGCTGCTCAAGCAGGGCGTACCGATGAAGCAGATTCAGGAATGGCTGGGCCACAGCGATATTTCCACCACGGCGAACATCTACGCCCACCTGGACTCCCAATCCAAGCAGCTCAGCGCCGCCACGATGGAGCAGGCGCTGGCACTGCCGGAGGAGCTGCCCCAAAGCCGGTGGTAATTTCTGCGTTATCTCATGCCTGGTTCAGAGCGCGAGCTCCCGACGCAGATCGGCAAGCCAGACAGGCGGCGTATCGGTGGCGGGCAGCAGTTCCCCGTTGCGGTAGAAAGCCACTACTCGGAAGCCGTTGTCGTTGTCATAGAAGGTTGCTTCGTTGCACAACGGCAGCAGCTTGCCCAGGTCCCGGAAACGCCGGGCAAACCGGCGCTCCACATCCCGGGTCGGGATGTCGTGACCGCCGCGGGCCACCCGATTGGCGATGCGGCGGACCGATTCCTCGGCGGTATCCAGGCCCACATAGTACAGCCGCACGGTATAGCCCTTGTCCCGGGCCGCGCGGGCCATCTTGCGGGAGAAGCTGCCGGAGAGGGTGCTTTCCTCGGTGAAGTCGATGCCCTGGGCCAGGCAGTCCTGCAGCCTGGCAACAGCCGCTTGGCCCCCGGCGTATTCATCGCCACCGTGCTGGGCAATGATGCGATCCGGGTCCACGACCATGCCGAGCAACGGTGAACACCCGGACAAAGCGCCGGACAAGCAGCTCTTGCCAACGCCGTTGACGCCACCGATCAGAGTAAAGACAGGCATATCGCGTCTCCCTTCCAAATATACAAAAATTCCCCTCAAGCAGTTAAGCTGAGGGGAAAAATGGCGGAGCATCAGAGATTTGAACTCTGGCGGCGCTGTTAACGCCCTATCGCATTTCGAGTCATTTCCCCCTTGTGATTTTTGGTGGAAATTAAGCGAAGATGGAAG
>ERZ1643246.485-NODE-485-length-51076-cov-35.690245_pt1 | contig 51076 bp, 49 predicted proteins | sample MGYA00579265_ERZ1643246 | MGnify/ENA primary metagenome ERZ1643246 (study PRJEB29033, sample SAMEA4952261) | chicken gut metagenome | biome: Broiler Chicken; feature: Gastrointestinal Tract; material: Caecum | place: Ireland | collected 2018 | study: Broiler... | reverse complement strand
GCGGCGTCCAGCGCCTTGGCAAAGGCCTTGAACATGGCCTCCAGCTTGTGGTGGTCGTTTTCGCCGTAAAGGACCTTCAGGTGCAGGTTCATGGCCGCCGCGTAGCTGACGGCATAGAAAAACTCCCGCGCCATCTGGGTGTCCATGCCGCCGCAGCTCTGGCCGGCAAAGGCCGCGTCGTAGACAAAGTAGGGCCGGCCGCCCAGGTCAACGGCGCACAGCGCCAGCGTTTCGTCCATGGGCAGCAGGCAGCTGCCAAAGCGGGCGATGCCCTGCTTGTCCCCCAGCGCCTGGCGGATGGCACCGCCCAGCACGATGCCCACATCCTCGATGGTGTGGTGGCAGTCCACCGCCAGGTCGCCCTTGCAGCGCAGCGTCAGGTCAAACAGGCCGTGGCGGGCAAACCCGTCCAGCATGTGGTCAAAAAAACCGATCCCGGTATCAATGTCGGCCCGGCCGGTGCCGTCCAGGTCGATGGTCAGCGTGATGTCCGTCTCCCGCGTTCTGCGTTCGACCGATGCCGTGCGTGCCATGGGCGCCCTCCCCCTTCTTCTGTGTCGGCAGGGGGCGTATCCGGCTCCCCCGAACTGCCGGAGAGATGCCAGCCATGCCCCTGTATGTTGGTTTACACCTCTAAATCATAGCATCTGCGCCGGGGCGCGTCAACCTTTCGCGGGAGTTTGTGCAAAATTGACAGCTGCCGCCCGCGATTTTGTGACAGTGTTTTCAAAGATAGTTTACGATTTCGCAACAACTTCTGTATGCGGGCGCGGTACAATATAGTACGCAGAGTGGCTTATCCTGCTTTTTCCGGCGGGGTCCGCGCCGCTCTTGCTTTTGCGAAAGGACATTGCAGGTATGAGCAAAATCATCGGAATCGACCTGGGTACGACAAACAGCTGCGTCGCTGTTATCGAGGGCGGCAAGCCGGTGGTCATCCCCAACGCGGAGGGCCAGCGCACCACGCCGTCGGTGGTGGCATTCACCAACAACGGCGAGCGCCTGGTGGGCGCCCCGGCCAAGCGGCAGGCGGTCACCAACGCGCGCCGCACGGTCAGCAGCATCAAGCGCAAAATGGGCGAGGATACCCGCGTCACCATCGACGGGCGGCAGTATTCGCCCCAGGAGATCAGCGCACAGATCCTGCAAAAACTCAAGTCCGACGCCGAGGCCTACCTGGGCGAGCCGGTCACCGAGGCGGTCATCACAGTGCCCGCCTACTTCAACGACGCGCAGCGCCAGGCCACCAAGGACGCCGGGCGCATCGCCGGGCTGAACGTCCGGCGCATTATCAACGAGCCCACCGCCGCCGCGCTGGCCTACGGCCTGGACAACGGCCGCACCCAGAAGGTGATGGTCTACGACCTGGGCGGCGGCACCTTTGACGTTTCGCTGATCCAGATCGGCGACGGCGTGGTGCAGGTGCTGGCCACCTGCGGCGACAACCACCTGGGCGGCGACGACTTTGACGACCGGGTGGCCGACTGGCTGCTGAAACAGTTTTCCGGCCAGTACGGCATCGACCTGTCCGGCGACATGGTCGCCATGCAGCGCATCCGCGAGGAGGCCGAGAAAGCCAAGAAAGAGCTTTCCAGCGCCAGATCCACCGACATCAACCTGCCCTTTATCACCACCGGGCCGCAGGGGCCGCTGCATCTGCAGGCCACGCTGACCCGCGCCGAGTTCGACGCCATGACCGCCGATCTGGTGGAGCGCACCGCCCTGCCGGTAAAAAATGCCCTGGGCGATGCCGGCCTGGCCGCCAACGACCTGGACCAGGTGCTTTTGGTGGGCGGCTCCACCCGCATCCCGGCCGTGCAGGCCAAGGTGATGCGGATGATCGACCTGGAGCCTTCCAAGAGCCTGAACCCCGACGAGTGCGTGGCGCTGGGTGCCGCCGTGCAGGCGGGCCGCCTGGGCGGCGAGATGATCTCCGGCGGGCAGGATCTGCTATTGCTGGACGTGACGCCGCTGACGCTGTCCATCGAGACGGTGGGCGGCGTGGCCACCCACCTGATCGACCGCAACTCCGCCATTCCCACCCGGTTTTCCAAGATCTTTACCACCGCCGCCCCCTTCCAGAGCACCGTCGAGATCAAGGTGCTGCAGGGCGAGCGGGAATTTGCCAAGGACAACAAGCTGCTGGGCACCTTTACGCTGCGGGGCATCAAGCGCGCCTGGGCCGGCGTGCCGCAGATCGAGGTCACCTTTGACATCGACGCCAACGGCATCGTCAAGGTCAGCGCCCGCGACCTGGACACCGGCAAGGAGCAGAGCATCACCATCTCCGGCAGCAGCAACCTGAGCGAGGAGGAGATCCGCCGCGCCATGCAGGACGCCGCCATGTACGCCGGCCAGGACCAGGCCCGCAAGGAGGCCATCGAGGCGGTCAACGCCGCCGAGTCCGCCGCCTACCGGGTCAACACCGCGCTGGGCAGCAAGACGGGCAAGGCCCTGCCGCGGGAGGAAAGGACCCGCATCAAGGACGCCGAGCGCCAGCTGGAGCGCGCCATGAAACACAAAAAGCCGGACAGGATGACCCCCGACGACACCGCCCAGCTGAACGCCGCGCGGGAAAGCCTGGAGGCCGTGGCCGCGCAGCTGGTCAGCCGCTGGGAGGCCGAGCAGGTCCAGCAGCCCAGCGGCAAGTAAAACAGGATCTGTGCCGTTTCCCGCCCTGCGGCGGCGACTCCCCCCACCGGGGACGCCGACGCAGGGTGTTTTTTGCAGGCCCGCTGGGGCTGGTTTTGCCTTTTTCCCCGCCGGCGGTGCATATTTTGCACAAAACAGCCCCAGTTCTGCGCGGTTCCACAAGAAAACAAAGCCGCAAAATTCTAACGAAAAGGCGGCATCTGCTGCGTTATCGGGCTTTGCGTTCCATACAGGAGCGCGGCAGCCCTCTGCCTTGCATCTGCCGCCTTTTCGCGATTTTGCGGTTCTTCGCAGTTCCTTCGGAACCTTTGTTTTCTTATGTCACTCGCGCTTTGTCTTTGCCATTTTGCCGAAAGCAGGCTACAATAGAAAAAGCGCAGCTGCCCCGCCGGGCAGTGCCGGGCTGTTTCTTCCGCCGCCCTGCCGGACGGCGCTTTCCACTTGATTTGCCAGGAGGTTCCTATGCCATACAAGATTCCTGCCGACAGCGTGCTGCTGCTGGAGGGCGGCGCCATGCGCGGCGTTTACACCAGCGGCGTGCTGGACGTGCTGATGCAGAACGATCTGTACTTTCCCACCGTGGCGGCGGTGTCCGCCGGGGCGCTGAACGCCGTCAACTACCTGTCCCGCCAGCCGGGGCGCAGCGCCCGCATCAACCTGCGCTACCGAAGCGACCCCCGCTATTCCGGGCCGCTGGCGCTGGTGCGCAGCCGCGGGCTGTTCGGGCTGGATTTTATCGTCAACGGCCTGACGGAAAAGGAGCCCTTTGACGCCGCCGCCTTTGCAAGCAGCCCCCAGCGGCTGCTGGTGGCCGCCACCAACGTGGACACCGGCAGGGCCGAGCTGTTCGAGAAAGGCAAGTGCAGCGATTTTGCCCGCGCGGTCATTGCGTCGGCGTCGATGCCGCTGGTCAGCTGGCCGGTCAAGATCGACGGCCGCCCCTACCTGGACGGCGGCTGCGCCTGCCACATCCCGCTGGACTGGGCGCTGGCGCAGGGCTTTGGGCACATTGTGGTGGTGGCCACCCAGGCCAAGGGCTACCGCAAGCCGGTGACCAGCCAGCGGATGGTGGACCTGTACAGCGATTTTTACGCCGCCCATCCCCGCTTTTTTGCCGCGCTGCTGACGGCGGACCTGCGCTACAACGCGCTGATGGACCGGATCGACCGGCTGGAAGAGGAAGGCCGCATCCTTGTCATCCGGCCCCGGCGGCCGGTGGAGGTGCGCCGCACCGAGAAAGACCGCGCCAAGCTGCTGGCCCTGATCAACGAGGGCCGCGAGGAAGCCAAAGCCGCCCTGCCCGCGCTGGAGCGGTACCTCTCCCGCAGTCTATAATGCCGCGGGTCCCATGCCCGCAAAGCATCGTCAGAACTGCAAAACAGGCATTTTACTTTGCCGCGGCCGCGCGGTAAAATAAAGACGAAAGGCCAGGGCGGAACCGCCTCCCGCCGGCCCGCAAACCGCTGCAGGTCGGCAGTTTGGCAGTCTGATCACAAAGGAGAGGGTTTTTATGGCAAACATGATCGAGCACGAGATTTTCTCCCGCGGCGAGAAAAACACCGCGTTTGCGCAGTATTTCATCGGCCAGTCCTACCTGAACATGCTGACCACCCAGGGCGTGGGCATCGGCAACGTGACCTTTGAGCCGGGCTGCCGCAACAACTGGCACATCCACCACGCCAAGGAGGGCGGCGGCCAGATCCTGCTGGTCACCGGCGGCCGCGGCTGGTACCAGGAATGGGGCCAGCCCGCCCGCGAGCTGCACGCCGGCGACGTGGTGGTCATCCCCTCCGGCGTCAAGCACTGGCACGGCGCCGCCAAGGACAGCTGGTTCGTGCACCTGGCCGTGGAGGTCCCCGGCGTGGACACCCGCAACGAGTGGTGCGAGCCGGTGGACGACGAGCAGTACGGCAAGCTGGACTGATTTGAGAAAAACCGTTGTCAAAACAATATGTAAGAACACGGCAGGCCCCGCGGGGCCTGCCGTGTTCCCGTTTCTCCAACATTTCACCATCCCGCGCGTTGCGGTTTGGGGCGAATGCGTATATAATAAATGGTGTGCGGCGGCGTGCTGCCCGCCGCTGCGTAAGCAGCACCGGCAAAATAAGAGGGGGGGCACCGCCATGGAACAGCAGCAGCGCACCGCCGGCGGCGTGACCTTTACCCTCACCCGCCGCTGGGTCAAAAACCTGAACCTGCGGGTGCGGCCGGACGGCAGCGTGGCAGTGTCCGCGCCTGCGCGCACGCCGCTGCGGGAGGTGGACGCTTTTGTGGCGGCCCACACCGCCTGGGTGGCCGGCGCGCAGCGGCGCATGGCCGCCCGCCGTGCCGCCGAAGCCGGCCTGCCCGCGCCAGATAAGGCCGAGGCCCTGGCCGGCATGCAGGCGCTGGCGGAACGCTGGTGGCCCGCCTTCGCGCCCCGCTGCGCCGGCCCCATGCCCAAAGTCCGGGTGCGGGACATGCGCACCCGCTGGGGCAGCTGCAGCCTGCGCACCCGCACACTGTGCTTTGCGCTGCGGCTGTGGGCCATGCCCGCCCCGGCGCGGGAGTATGTGGCGGTGCATGAACTCTGCCACCTTTTGCACCCCGACCACTCGCCCGCTTTTTGGGCCGAGGTCGCCCGCTGCCTGCCCGACTACAAGGCCCGGCGCGCCCTGCTGCGCGCGCCGCTGCAGCCGTAAACCGGGGCCGCGCCCCGCATTTTCCCCAAAAGGGAGGGACCGCTTTGTCCGACAACAAACGCTATTCCACGCTGATGAACAACACTCTGCTGTTTGCCATCAGCAATTTCAGCTCCAAGCTGCTCAGCCTGATCAGCCAGCCCTACCTGAGCTACGTGCTGGACGGCCCCGACGTGATGGGCGTGACCAAGCTGATGCAGCAGGTGGCCAACCTGCTGATCCCGGTGGTCAGCCTGGGCGTCAGCTATGCGGTCATCCGCTTTGGCCTGGACAAAGCCCAGGACAAAAGTTCGGTGTTCATGAACGGCCTGGCCACCATCGCCACCGGGTTTGGCATCATGGCATTGTGCTGGCCGCTGGTGGCGCTGATCCCCAACGCCGGCGAGTATCTGGTCCTGCTGTACCTGTGCGTGCTGATGAGCTGCCTGCGCACGCTGTGCACCCAGTTCATCCGGGCCAGGATGCTCAACCGGCTGGTGGCGGTGGACGGCGTTTTGACCACCGCCGAGCTGCTGGGCGGCTACGTGCTGTTTTTGAACGTGCTGGACCTGGGCGCCACCGGTTACCTGCTGGCCATGGCGGCCAGCGATGCGCTTTCCACCCTCTTTGTCTTTATCGCCGGCAGGTGCTACCAGTTTTTCGACATCCGCAAATTCAGCGTGCGGCTGTGGAAGGACATGCTGAAATACTGCGTGCCGATGATCCCGGCGTCCATCAGCTTCTGGGTCATCAATGCGTCGGACATGTTCTTTGTCCAGGCCATGTGCGAGGGCACCGGCGGCCGCACCGGCAACGAGTGGGCGGGCCTGCTTTCCACCGGCTATTTTCTGCCGCAGATCCTGACCATTGTGGGGCAGATCTTTTACGAGGCATGGCAGCTGTCTGCCGTCAGCGAGGAGACCGACCGGGAGGCCTTTTTCTCCAAGGTGTTCCGGATCTACGGCAGCGTGCTGTTCTGCTGCACGGCGGGCATCATCTGGCTGTGCCGCCCGCTGATGAACATTTTCCAGCAAAGCTACTTTGACGCCTGGCAGTTTGTGCCGTTTCTGGTACTCAGTTCCATGTGCACCTGCCTGAACCAGTTTACCAACAGCGTCTATGTGGTGTTCAAGCGGAGTTTCAGCTCGCTGTACACCATGCTGGCGGGCGCGGTGCTCAATGTGATCCTGAACTACTTCTTCATCCTGTGGATCGGCCCGGTGGGCGTCACGCTGGCCAGCTTTTTGTCGCTGTTTCTGGTGTTTCTGCTGCGCGCCTACTCCACCCGCGGGCTTTTGGAGATCGACTTCCGCCCGGCCTGGATGGGCCTGAACCTGGCCATTGTATTGGCCGAGATCGTGCTGCTTTACCTTTTCCCCGAACAGTCGCTGTGGCTGTGCGCCATCCCCACCGCCGTGGTCATCGCCATCAATTTCCGCGATGTGTGGCATATGGCCATGCTGCTTTTGGGGCGGTTCTTCCCCGCTTTGGTCAGGGGCCGCAAATAAGCGCCGGGCCGTGCGCCCGCATAACAGGCAAACAAAATCTCCCGGCAGGGGGCCTTTCGGGGCCGGCCCTGCCGGGAGATTTGTTTACAGCTTACAGCAGGCCGCTGTAGCGGACGGTGTTCCAGACGCTGATGCCCATAATGACCACCATCAGCCCGATGAACAGCTTGTCCACCGCGCGGTTGTCCATGCGGCGGCTGAAGAAGCGGCCGATCATGCCGCCGCCGATGCCGCCCGCCACCATCAACACCAGCGTCAGCACCTCGAACTCCGGCACGTTGCCGGCCACGATGGTGGTGAGCAGGTTGGTGATCTGGCTGAACAGGATGATGTACAGGCTGTTCTGGGCGGCGGTCTTGGTCTCCATCGAGAAGAAGTACCCCAGCACCACCAGGTTGATGGGGCCGCCGCCGATGCCCAAAAAGCTGGACATGATCCCCAGCGCCAGGCCGATCAGCACCCCCGGCGCAGCGCCCTGCACCCTGATGGTGCGGATGTTCGCCTTGCGGATGGTGTAGACCAGCGTGCCCAGCGTGATGACAAACAGGCAGGCCGCCTGCACCGCGCCCACGGTGTCCTGGTTTTCAAACAGGCCGCGCACCAGTGCAAACAGCTGCTGCCCGCAGACGCCGCCCACCGCGGCGCCCACCGCCAGGTAGGTACCGCTTTTCAGGTCAACGGCGCTGTCGCGGGAGATCAGCCCCTTGCCCACCGAGTAGGCGCTCATGGAAAGTACCGTGCACCCGGACAGGAAGCTGATGGTCGAAACGCTTGCCAGCCCGAACAGGTCCAGCACCGGCTTGATGATAACGCCGCCGCCGATGCCGCAGATGGCCCCCGCCACCGAGGCCAGCAGGCTGACTGCCAAAAACAGAAATTGCTGCATGCCAAAACGCCCCTTTTCTTTTTACATTCTCCGCCGCTTTCAGTCCAGGTCCCCGCCGTTGGAGGCAATGACCTTTTTGTACCAGTAGAAACTGTCCTTGCGCAGGCGGCTGTAATCGCCGGTGCCGTCGTCGTATTTCTTGACGTAGATAAAGCCGTAACGCTTGGCCATCTCGCCGGTGGAGGCGGACACCAGGTCGATGCAGCCCCAGGGGGTGTAGCCCATCAGATCGACGCCGTCCTTGACAGCCTCGGCCATCTGCTGGATGTGGCTGCGCAGGTAATCGATGCGGTAGCTGTCGTGCACGGTGCCGTCCGGCTCCAGCGTGTCGCGGGCGCCCAGGCCGTTTTCCACCACCATCATGGGGATGTGGTAGCGGCCGTAGATCTCGTTCAGGCTGTAGCGCAGGCCCTGGGGGTCGATCTGCCAGCCCCAGTCGCTGGCTTTCAGGTAGGGGTTGCGGGTGCCGCCAAGCAGGTTGCCGCCCACCGCGTCCGCGTCGGTGTGGGTGGTCTCGCAGCTGGACATGTAGTAGCTGAAGGTGTAAAAGTCGACGGTGCCCTCCTTCAGCAGTTCCAGGTCGCCCGGCTCGATGCGCAGGGTCACGCCCAGCTCCTGCCACAGCCGCCGGGCAAAGGGCGGGTACTCGCCCCGGACCTGCACATCGCCGCAGTACCAGTTGGAGACGTTCATCTGGCGCTGCGCCTTGAGCACGTCGGCAGGGTCGCAGGTCAGCGGATAGGCGGCGCCGAAGGCGATCATGTTGCCCATCTTGAACCGGGGGTAATGCTCGTGGGCATACTTGACCGCCATGGCGCTGGCCACAAACTGGTGGTGCAGCGCCTGCAGGCGGGCCTGCGGGTCGTCGGGGACCTCGGCGGTGGAGCCCTCGTACCCTTTCAGGGTGCCGGTGGACAGCACCGCCCCGAAGGCGGACATGGCCGCGTTGATCTCGTTGAAGGTCAGCCAGTATTTGACCTTGTCCTGGTAGCGGTCAAAGATGGCTTTGCAGTAGTTCATAAAGTAGCCGATGACCTCGCGGCCTTCCCAGCCGTTGCACTTTTCCACCAGGGCGTAGGGCAGCTCATAATGGCTGATGGTCACCAGCGGCTCGATGCCGTGCTGTTTGCAGCAGTCGAACACCTTGTCGTAGAAGGCCAGGCCCGCCTCGTTGGGCTTCTCCTCCATGCCGGTGGGGAAGATACGCGTCCAGTTGATGGAGGTGCGGAAGGTCTTGAAGCCCATCTCGGCAAACAGGGCGATGTCCTCCTCGTAATGGTGGTAGAAGTCGATGGCGTCGTGGCTGGGGTAGAACTTGTCCGCCCGGATGGTGGTGGTGACCCATTTGGGGGTGGTGTAGGTGCCGTTGGTGCAGTGGTCCGGCACGCTCTCGCCCTTGCCGTCCACGTTCCAGGCGCCCTCGAACTGGTTGGCGGCGCAGGCGCCGCCCCACAGGAAATCGTCACGGAAAACGCTCATGTTCGGTTACCTCCTTGCCTGGCAGGGATGCCAGTGCAGCAGCCGCTGCAGTTTGTTTCTTTGCTTTAATTTATAGTATAGACCATTCGCCCTGCCACTGCAAGACCGCGGGGGCCGCCGCATCAAAAAAGGCCGGTCCCCTTCCCCGCCGGGCGGGCGGAAGGGGCCGGCGATGCGGTTTGGCTGCCGCGTTCGGGCAGGCTGCCGCTCAGCCGGGCAGGCCCAGGCGGCGGAATTCCTCCTCCGGTGCGCCGGCCGCCCGCAGGGCTGCGGCCAGCCGATGCATCCAGGTCTCTGCCAGCGCCGTATCCGAGATGCGGTTATCCTGCTGGCCGGGGTCGTCGTCCAGGCAGTAAAGCCGGTCGCCAAACTGCGCCACGTCCAGCAGCGGGGTCAGCGGCATGCGCAGGCAGGGCAGGCCGTTGGCGTAGCGGCCGGGCCGCACCAGCTCCGCCGCGTCCAGCTGCGCCGCGCTGAAATACCCCCGCATATTGGTGGGCATCATGGTGTAGTCATACATCTGCACCTGCGGGTCGGCAGTGGCTTTCATCAGCACGGCGGCGCCGTCGGTGCAGCAGGTGTACATGCCGTGCACGCCAAACAGCACCGTGCCATGGCCGGGCCGCCCGTCCCGGACTGCCGGCAGCAGGCTTTGGCCGTCGGTCTCGCCCAGGGCGGCCGCATCGTAGCCGTACAGGTCCAGCAGCGTGGGGGCAATGTCCACTGTGGCGCACAGCGCGCTGCACGCGCCGCCCCCCTGCTGCCCCGGCAGATGCAGGAAAAACGGCAGGTGGACCATCTCGTCGTACAGCGGCATAAAGTTTTTGCCCAAGAAGTCGTGTTCGCCCAGCAAAAAACCGTGGTCGGTGTTGACGATCAGGGCGGTGTCCTTCCACATATCGTGGCTGTCCATAAAATCCAGGATCTTTCCCAAATGGGCGTCGCACATGCTCAGCAAAGCGGCGTACTCTCTGGCGGCATCCTCCAGGTCCCGGTGATAGTCGCCGCCGGGGACCCTGCCGTAGCGGGGCCAGTTCAGCGTTTCCTGCTCCGGCAGGCCGTACAGCGCCCGGTAGTTCTGCGGCACGTAAAAAGGCTCGTGGGGGTCAAAGCATTCGATCTGCAAAAACCAGTCGTCCCGGTCCGCGTGCTCAGCCAAAAACTCCAGCCCGGCGCGGACGGTGCGGGTGCCGGACATTTCGTCCTCCGTGCGCTGGCGGGTGCGGTTGCGGTAATGCTGCTCCACCGAGATACCGGCTTTGTTCAGCGCGCTGGCCCGCGGCGGGATCTCCGCCCGGATGTCGTGGGCCACATAGCGGTCGCCTTCCTGGCCGCGGAACCCTTCCCAGGTATCGTAGCGGTTGTGATAGGTCGCGCCGCCGTCCTCCCAGTAGTGAGAATGGTCGGTGCACAGATGGCTGTACACCCCGTTTTGGCGCAGCACCTCGAACACCGAGCGGTCGAACGGCTCCAGCGGGCCCCAGCCGCGGTGCAGGAAATTGTATTTGCCGGTATGCAGCTCCCGCCGGGCCGGCATGCAGGGCAGGCTGCCGCTGTAAAAGTTGTCGAACCGGGTGCAGTGGTCTGCCAGGCGGGCAAAGTTGGGCAGCTTTGTCCAGTCGCAGCCGTAGTTCGGCAGAAATTTGCGGGTCAGGGTATCGAACATGACCATAACGGTACGCATAGTCCGTTTCTCCTTTCAGCAGAGTGGTACAGCAGGAATGCCGGGGCAGCGGCGCCGCCCCGGACATTCGGCCTCAACGGCCCAGTTTCTGCTTGACAGCCGCTTTGGACTGCTTGGCATCCTGGACGGTGACGCCTTCCTTGTCTTTGTAGAAGATCATGGTCAGCACAAAGCCCAGCACCATGGCCGCGCCCACCGCGATGAGCACGCCGTAGAAAGACATGTCAAAGCCTTCCGGGTTGATGTAGGCCGGGAAGGCAAACAGGCCCATGCCGCCCATGGTGTACATTTTGACATCCAGCAGGCCCATGATGGCGCCGCCCACGGCGGCCGAACCCAGCGTAATGAAGAAGGGGGTCTTGAGCGGCAGCGTCACGCCGTAGATGGAAGGCTCGCTGACGCCGAAGAAGCTGGAGATGGCGGCGGGCAGGGCAGCCTCGCGGATCTTTTTGCTGCGGGTCTTGATGCAGACCGCCAGCACCACCGCACAGGTGGTAAAGGGCACCGCCTGCATGCAGCAGATGACGTTTTCAAACCCGTTGTTCATCAGGTTGCTGATCTGGATGGGCACGATGCCCTGGTGCAGGCCAAAGACCACCAGCACCTGCCACAGGCCGCCCACCAGCGCGCCGGTCAGCACGGGGCTGAAGTCATGCACCGCCATAAAGATGCCGCCGATGATATCGCTGATCCAGTTGGCCACAGGGCCCACGGCCAGCAGCGTAAGCGGCACGGTGATCAGCAGCGTCAGGGCCGGGACCAGGAACATCCTGACAACGGCGGGGATGACCTTTTTGAAGAACTTTTCGATCTTGGAGCCGACCCACACGGCCAGGATGGCGGGGATGACGGTGGAGGCATAGCTCATCATCAAAACCGGGATGCCGGCAAAGGTGGTGGTGACATTGGTCTCGAAGATAGTTCCCGCAAAGGCGGTGAACAGCGTGTCCGCCGAGCTCAGCGCCGTAATATTGGGGTGGATCAGCGAAGCGCCGATGGCCGCGCCCACAAACTCGTTCATACCGAATTTTTTGGCGGCGGTGTAGCCCACAAACACCGGGAAGAAGTAGAAGATCACATCGCCCACAGCGTTGATGATGATGTAAGTGCCGGAAGTGGTGGTGATCAGGCCCAGCGCCCCCAGAAAGACGCTGAGGCCCTTCAGGATACCGCAGCCGCACATCAGCCCCAGCAGCGGGGTAAAAATGCCGGTGATCAGGCTGACCGCCCGGTCAAACAGGCTGCCTTTCCCGCCGTTGTCGTCGGCGGGCACCTCGCCGCCGCCCGCCAGACCGCCGGCCTTGAGGACGGCGTCGTAGGCGTCCTCCACATCGTTGCCAATGACGACCTGATACTGGCCGCCCTTCTGGATGACATCAATGATGCCGTCCCGATCCTTGAGCGCCTGGGTGTCCGCCTTGCTCTCATCCTTGAGCTTGAAGCGCAGGCGGGTGACACAGTGGGTCAATGCGGCGACATTCTCTTTGCCGCCCACGTGTTCCAGAATAAATGCCGCCAGCGCGGGGTAGTCCTTTTTCGGCATGGTACAATTCCTCCTGTCTCGCAGCGGCGGGGGCTGTATTCCGGCAGCCTGCCCGCCGCGGTAACGCACATTCGGTTCCGGGGCCCTGGGACCTTTTCTTGCAAGACCACTATACCACGCACCAACGCGGAATGCAATCCATTTTTGGACTAAAGTCCATTTTTCAGCGTTATTTACAAGGTAATTCGTCTATTTTTGGACATCTTGACCAGACTCCCATTCCCGCTGCCACCAGGCCGTTACATTGCAAGTTTAGAGAAAAAATTCTTTTTTATCGTGTATTTTATCGTTTTTTGCCTGTTTCCCGGTATCCATCGTTCCACGCGGTCCGCTTGCGGCAGGCGCCATTACAGGCGAAGAACGTCCGGTTTTGGACGCCCTCGTTCACATTTTCGGACGTCCCGCCTTGGACTTTGCTCCATCTTTCTGCTATACTATTATAAATCAATAAAGCGTCCGCCGCATCCCCGCAGCGTCGGGCGCCAGAAAGGAAGCTGCCCGCCATGCCGGTACTGGAGACCCTGCGCCAGGCGCTGCCCGAACTTTCCAAAAGCGAGCGCCGCGCCGCCGACTATCTGCTGCAATACCCCAACGATATGCGCCGCATGACCTGCGACGCCATTGCCGCCGCCAGCGGCTCTTCCCGCAGTGCGGTGATCCGCCTGTGCCAGAAGCTGGGTTTCCGCGGTTATGCCGAGTTCCGCTACGCCCTTCTCAACGAGCCTGCCGCCCCGGTAGCTCAGGCGCAGAACACGCTGCAGCTCTATCTGGATGAGCTGCAGCGGCTGCAGCCGCTGGCCGGTTCCAAACCGCTGGACAGCCTGGCCGAGGCCATCCTGCACGCCGGCCATGTGCTGGCGCTGGGGCAGCTGCATTCCGGCATGTCGGCCCAGCAGATGGCCTTCCGGCTGAACCGCTTTGGCCTGGACTGCCACGCGCTGGCGGACACCACCCTGATGGAAGGCTACGAGAGCATCCTGAAAGCGGGCGACGTGGTGGTGATCTTTTCCATCAGCGGCATGAACAGCTACGAGGACCTGACCCTGCATTACCAGCACAACGGCGTGCGGGTCGCCCTGGTGACCATGACGCCCCAGTCCGCCCTGGCCCGCCTGGCCGACGACGTGTTCGTCCTGCCCCGCATCAGCCACGCCCCCAGCGAGCATCTGCTGGACGACGCCATCACCTTTTTCGCCTTTATCGAGCTGCTGGTGGAGGCCCTGTACCGCAAACGCTCCCAGCAGGGGGCGGAAGGGTGAGCGCCGCGCCCGCAGGCAGGCTGCCGCGCAAACGGCGACGGATTTTAACTTTTTCGGCAGTCTGCGGGGGCTTACTGCCGCCTTTTTTCGTCCCGACTCTCCGCCCCACAAAAAATAAAAGATTTTTTCTTTCTTAATGCGGCTTTAATCTTGACAGGGTACAATACAGTCACAACAAACAAAACCGCAGCGCCAAAAAGGCCGGAGTGCAGCTCCCCTCCGCCGCCCGGCCCGGCGCATCCAGAAGAAAGGAAGATTCCCATGAAAAAGACGACCTTGTTTGCCCCCCTGGCACTGACCCTGGCCCTTGGCCTGATGACCGGCTGCACCGCCGCCGCCATGAACAGTTCCTCCGCCGCCGCTGCCTCCGATGTGGCGCCGGCGGGGTCCCCCTCCAGCACCGTCTCGGCCGGCATTGCCGGCAGCGCCGGTTCGGACGAGTACATCGCCCAGGCCGACGCTGAGAGCATCGCCCTGACCGACGCCGGCCTGACCGCCGACAGCGTCAGCGGCATGTACGGCCGGCTGGACTACGACGACGGCCGCGCCGTCTATGACATCGAGTTCTGGACCGCCACCGCCGAGTACGACTACGAGATCGACGCCGTGTCCGGCGAGATCCTGTCGATGGATCAGGATGCCGAGAATTACACCCCCGCCGCAAGCCAGAGCGGCAGCGCCTCCGGCGAATGGATCGGCGAGGACGCCGCCCGCCAGGCTGCGCTGGCCCACGCCGGCCTGGCCGACGACGGCAGCGTGCAGTTTGTGCATACCGAGCTGGACCGGGACGACGGCCGCACCGTGTACGAGGTGGAGTTCTGGACCGGCAGCAGCGAGTATGACTACGAGATCGACGCCGTGACGGGTGAGGTGCTGCACTACGACTACGACGCCGAGTATCACCAGGCTTCTGCCGGCAGCGGCAACACCATCTCGGCCGACGACGCCAAGGCCGCCGCCTTTGCCCACGCCGGCGTGGCCGAAGCCGACGTTACCCGGCTGAAGATCGATCTGGACGAGGACGACGGCCGCCTGGAGTACGAGCTGGAATGGCGTGTCGGCGGCACCGAGTACGAATGCACGGTGGACGCCTCCAGCGGCAGCATCCTCCACTTTGAGATCGACGACTGAGTTTCCCCCGCTTTTTCCCTGCCCTGCCGCGCACCGCCCTGCCGGCAGGGCATTTTTGCGTCCTGTGCCGCCCGGCCGCCCTTTTTCCGGCCCGGCCGCTGTACAACCCCGGCAAAACGTGGTATGCTAGAAAAGCAAACACCATGTATCAGCGTGTCGAGAAACTCGACACGCTGCAAAGAGGGCAACGCTTCGACTGGCTAACGCCAGCTCGGCGCGTTTCCCCCTTTGGAATCCCCTTCGACAAAATTTTACGGCAAATCGCGCACTCGTCGCAATGCTCCTCGCACACAATTTGCCGCAAAATTTCCCTGTTGGTGTCACCGTCGTCGGCGCATGTCCGCCGACGGCGACGGATTTTATACTTTTTTCGGCGGTCTGATGTATATCTGTATGATTCTGCATGGCGGCAGGACGCAACATGGAGGTGGGCGAATGGGCCTGTGGGAGGACGCCAAAAATATCCGGGACAAGGACCCTGCGGCGCGCAACGTGCTGGAGGTCATCATCCTGTACCCCGGCTTTCATGTGCTGGTCACGCACAAGCTGGCGCATTTTTTGTACCGGCACAAGTGGTTTTTTGTGGCACGGCTGATCAGCCAGCTGTCCCGCCACCTGACCGGCATCGAGATCCACCCCGGCGCCAAGATCGGCCGCAAGCTGTTTATTGACCACGGCATGGGCATCGTGTTCGGCGAGACCACCGAGATCGGCGACAACTGCACCATCTACCACGGCGTCACGCTGGGCGGCACCGGCAAGGAGACGGGCAAGCGCCACCCCACCCTGGGCGACAACGTGCTGATCGGCGCGGGGGCCAAGGTGCTGGGCCCGGTGTACATCGGCGACAATGTGCGGGTGGGCGCAGGCAGCGTGGTGCTGAAGAACCTGCCCGCCAACGCCACCGCGGTGGGCGTGCCCGCCGAGATCGTGCGCATCAACAACAAAAAGGTCTGCCCTGCCGACGACCTGGACCAGCAGGACATCCCCGACATTTTCGAGCAGCGCATCGCCAGCCTGGAAGCCCGCCTGAGCCGCGCCGAAGCCCGCCTGCAGGGCGAGTATCCCCCCGGTCCCGGCCAGCTGGACACCCCGCCGCTGCGCCGCCCGCCGGAGAGCGGCGGGCAAAGCGGCCAGTGACCGCCCGGCCTTTGCCCCGGTGCGCGCCGGCGCTTTCCCCTTGCATTTTTGCGGCAAATCCGCTATGATGTTCCCGATGCGCCGCCCCGCCGGGCGGACATACAGTGAAATTTCCTGCGAAAGAAGGAATCCCCCATGGCAGAATTCAAATACGAGATCACCGAGCGCATTGCAGTGCTCTCCACCAACGCCCGCGGCTGGGAGCGCCAGCTGAACATGATCAGCTGGAACGACCACGAGCCCAAGTACGACATCCGCGACTGGTCCCCCGACGGCAGCAAGATGAGCAAGGGCATCAGCCTTTCCCACGACGAGATGGCCGTGCTGAAGGACATTCTGAACGAACTGGAGCTGTGATGGAAGACTATCGCAAGCAGTTTATCGAGCTTTACAACGCCAACATCACCCGCCCCGGCGCCGACCGCCTGCTGAAATGGCTGGAAAGCACCGACTTTTTTACCGCGCCGGCCTCGACGCGGTACCATGGCGCCTGCCAGTGCGGGCTGGTGATGCACAGCATCAACGTCTACCAGGCCATGATGCAGCATTTTTTCACCGAGGGCGAAAACGCCGAGAGCTACGCCATCTGCGGCCTGCTGCACGACCTGTGCAAGGCGAACTTTTACAAGGTGGGCACCCGCAACGTCAAAAACGACGAGACCGGCCAGTGGGAGAAGGTCCCCTTTTACCAGGTGGCCGACCAGCTGCCCTACGGCCACGGCGAGAAAAGCGTCTACCTGATCGAGCATTTTATGCGGCTGAAAACCGCCGAGGCCATTGCCATCCGCTGGCATATGGGCGGCTTTGACGACGCGGTGCGGGGCGGCAGCCATGCCGTCAGCGACGCCTACAACAGCTATCCGCTGGCCGTCAAGCTGCACATTGCCGACCTGACCGCCACCTACCTGATGGAGCGGGGCACCAGCCAGGTCGAAAACGGCCACGGCCCCAAGTGAGCCTGCCCGCGCCGATCCAGCCAATCTAGCCAATCTAAATCGAAAAGAACAGACCGCCCCCGGCGGCAAGGCTTCGCACCTTGCACCGGGGGCGGTCCACTTTTTCAGGGTCCCGGCCGGATATCCTGCGCCCGGTCACAGCCGGGGCTGCCAGCGCCACAGCTGGCCGCTGAAGGGCGCCAGCGCCAGCGCAAGCCGGCCGGATGCGTCCACCGCGGCGGTCTGCGGCTGCTGCGGGCGGGGGCTGCCGCCGCCAAAGCACTGCCAGTCGGTATCCAGCAGCAGTTCGGCCCAGCCCTGGCCGGGCAGCGTCAGCGGGCAGCGGGCAGGCGCATCGCCAAAGCAGAAAGCCGCAAACACGCAGCTCTGCCGGCCGTGGCGGATCAGCGCAAAGGTGCCGTTGCCGGCGCTGTCGCAGTCCAGCCAGGCAAAGTTGTCAGGGTCAAGCTCGCCGTCCCAAAAGGCGTCCAGCTGCCGGTACAGCCGGCCCAGCTCCTGGCGGAAGTGATAAAAGCCGTCGTGGTTGGGGAAGCGGAACAGCTCCCAGTCCTGGGGGCGGCTCTCGTCCCACTCCCGCAGCTGGCCGAACTCGTTGCCCATAAAGTCCAGCTTTTTGCCGGGGTGGGCCATCATGTACAGGTACAGCGCCCGGCCCTGGGGGAACTTGCCGTCATAACCGCCGTTCATTTTTTGCAGGATGGTAGCCTTGCCGTGGACGTTCTCGTCGTGAGAGAAGGGCAGGATGTAGTGCTCCTGGTAGTTGTACACCATCGAGAAGGTCAGCAGGTTGGGGTTTTGGCGGCGCTCCTGTGGGGATTTCTGGAAATAGTCCAGCGTGTCGTGCATCCAGCCCAGGTCCCACTTGTAGTCAAAGCCCAGGCCGCCGTACTCCACCGGCGCGGTGACCTTGGGGTAGGCGGTGCTGTCCTCGGCGATCAGCATGGCGGTGGGGTGGCGGGCCTGCAGGCCGGCGTTCATCCCCTTCAAAAACTCCAGCGTGGTGCCGTTGACGCCGCGGGCCGGGTCGCCCTGCCAGTAGATCAGCCGGCTGACCGCGTCCATCCGCAGACCGTCGGCGTGGAAGCACCGCAGCCAGTAGTCGGCGCAGGACTGCACAAAGCAGCGGATCTCGCCGCGGGAGTGCATAAAGTTGCAGCTGCCCCACTCGCTGGCGCCCACGTCCCCGGCGGGGTACTCGTACAGGGCGGTGCCGTCAAAGCGGCGCAGGCCGTAGTCGTCCACCGCAAAGTGCACCGGCACAAAATCCAAAATCACGCCGATGCCCGCGTTGTGGCAGGCGTCGATCAGGCGACAGAGGCCCTCCGGCGTGCCGTAGCGGCTGGTGGGCGCGTAAAAGCCGGTGATCTGGTATCCCCAGCTGCCGTCAAAGGGGTGCTCGGCCAGGGGCAGGAACTCGGCGTGGGTGTAGCCGTTTTCCAAAAGATAGCCGGGCAGCTCGGCGGCCAGGTCGTCGTAGGTGTACCAGCTGCCGTCCGGGTGGCGCCGCCAGCTGGCGGCGTGCAGCTCGTAGATATTTAAGGGGCTGTCAAAGTTTTTGGTGCGGGCGGCCATCCAGGCGCCGTCGGTAAAGGCGTAGTCCGGCAGGCCGGCAATGATGCTGCGGCCGTCGGGGCGCAGCGTCATGGCAAAGCCGCAGGGGTCGCAGTGGTCCGTCACACTGCCGTCCGCCCCGGTGACACGGTAAAAATAGGGCATGCCTTTCTCCGCTTCCGGGCAAAGGCAGCTCCACACGCCGCTGATCTCTGTGTCGCGGGCCATCGCGGCGCCGTCGGGCGCCCAGTCCCCCACCACCTCCACCTTTTGGGCCGAGGGCGCCCACACCGCAAAGCGGGTCCCTTCCGGGCCGGGGTGCGCCCCCAGCACCGTGTAGGCGTCAAAGGCATGGCCGGTGTAAAAGTCCATTGCTTGCATGGGATCAGGGCTCCTTTTGTACAGGGTCAGGCACGGCCCGCTGCGGCTGGACAGGCGCCGGGCCGCGCCGTATAATAAAGGTTAGATGCGGGGCGTCGGCTGTGCGCTTTCCCCCGCTATTTAGTATACACCGTGTTCAATCTTTTGCCCACCGTCAAATTCCGGCATCTGTTGGATAACCAACGGCTGTAGCAAATTGTTGGAAGGAGCCTTGCCATGGACCTGCGCATCCAAAAAAGCAAACAAGCCATTGTGGACGCTTTTCTGACGCTGCGTGCCCGCAAACCGCTGGAAAAGATCACGGTACGGGAGCTGTGCGACAAAGCCATGGTCAATCGCTCGACCTTTTACGTCCACTACAAGGACGTGTACGACCTGGCCGACCGGCTGGAGGAGCAGGCCGTGCAGGAGATCCTGGCGGCCATCCCCCACCCGGAGGCGGCCCTGCAGGACACCGCCCGGTTCACGCGGGAGCTGTTCACCGCCTTTGCGCCCCGGTCGCAGCGGCTGAACGTGCTGTTTTCCGGCAGCCGCAGCGGGCTGCTGATCACCCGCATCGCCGCCGCGCTGAAGGAGATGATCTTCCGCCAGCACCCGGAGCTGGAGCAGGACCCGGTGTTCCAGATCTCGCTGACCTTCCGCATCTACGGGGGCTACTACACCTACCTGGAAAACCGCCGCTACGGCGAGCAGCTGGTGGTGGAGACCATCAGCCGCCTGACCGCGCCGGACGCCATGGGGTGACCCATGCGCAAAAACAGCGCCCCGCCTTCCCTGCTGCCTGCGGGCAGAGGGAGGGCGGGGCGCATATTTCAGCGGGATGGCGGCTTACAGGTGCAGCACCAGGCGGGCAAAATTGAAGTAGATCAGCAGCGTGGTGGTATCCACGATGGTGGTGATCAGCGGCGAGGCCATCACCGCCGGGTCGATGCCCACCTTGCGGGCCGCCACCGGCAGCACGCCGCCGATCAGCTGGCTGAGCAGCACGGTGCAGATCAGCGTCAGGCTGACGGCCAGCGCCACGCCGGCGCCCACGCCGTCAAACCACAGCAGCTTGGCAAAATTGCACACCGCCAGCGTCAGGCCGCACAAAAGCGAGACGCGCAGCTCTTTCCACAGCACTTTCAGGATATCGCGGGGCGCGATGTCCCCGGTGGCCATGCCGCGGATGATGGTGGAGGTGGTCTGGCTGCCCGCGTTGCCGCCGGTGTCGGTCAGCATGGGGATGTAGGCGGTCAGCGCGGTCACGGCGGCCAGAGCATCCTCGTAGCTGCGGATGACCAGGCTGGAGAAGGTGGCGCTGAGCATCAAAAACAGCAGCCAGGGCGCACGGCTCTTGTACAGCTCCCACAGGCTGGCCTTGAAATAGGGCTTCTCGGTGGGGGCCATGGCGTTCATCTTGGCAATGTCCTCGTTGACCTCGTCCTGCAAAATGGTCAGCGCGTCGTCCACCGTGACGATGCCCACCAGGCGTTTTTCGTTGTCCACCACGGGGATGGCCAAAAAGCCGTATTTTTCAAACAGCTGGCTGGTCTCCTCCCGGTCGGTGGCGGTGGTGACACTGACCACGTTGGTGTCCATCCGGTCCGCGATGGGGCGGGACGGGTCCTTTTCCAAAACCAGCGTCCGCAGCGAGACAACGCCCGCCAGCGTCCGGTCGGCATTGGTGACATAACAGTTGTTGATGGTCTCTTTGTCCACGCCGTTTTCGCGGATGGCGTCCATTGCCTGGCTGACGGTCATGTCCGGGCGCAGCTCCATGAACTCGGTGGTCATGACGCCGCCGGCGGAATCCTCCGGGTATTTCAGCAGCTCGTTGATCATCTGGCGGGTGTCGGGCGACGCCTGGGCCAGGATGCGCTTGACCACGCTGGCGGGCATCTCCTCCACCAGGTCGGTGGCGTCGTCCACAAACAGCTCGTCAATGACCAGTTTCAGCTCCCGGTCGGAAAGCCCCTGGATCAGCGCCTCCTGGGTGTCGGCCGTCAGCTCGGCAAACACCTCGGCGGCCAGGTCTTTGGGCATCAGCCGGAACAGAACCGGCATTTTCTCCTGGGGCAGGTCCTCAAACACGGCGGCCAGGTCGGGGGCGTTCAGCGTTTCCATCACGTCCCGCAGGCTCTGGTACTTTTTGGCGTCGTCCAGATGGGCGAGCATGTTTTTCAAGGTCTGGATCGCGGTATCGGACATCGGGCATACCTCCTTCTTGGGGCAGCCGATGCCGGGGCGCGCATTGCCCGCCCCCCACCGGGACAGTCCGGCGCAGGGCAGGCAAAGAAAAAGGCGCGTCACCAAAGACGCGCCGAAAACCAGGCCGACGGGGAATCATTCCCGTCCGCCCGTCGCCGTGCGTCTGTGGTCAAAACAGCGGCTGCCGTATGATTTTGTGTACATCGACTACTGGGACTAGCGGGATTTTCCACGTCGTACCACCTGCCTTTGTTGTTGGTATGGAAAGCGGGATGTACGGCCGCTTCCGGCCCTATCGTACCACCGGAAACAGCAGCAAGTCAAGCCGTTTTGCCTATTTTTTTACTTTTTGCGCCCCGGCGCAGCCGCAGGCAAAATGCCGCCGCACGCCTTGCAGCAGCCGGGAAAATGGGCTACAATAGAAACGGTCCCGCGGGGCGCGGCAGACCCTGCCCGCAGCCCGAAAACGCACAAGGGCGGGCGCTATGCCGGCGCCGGCACGGCGCCCCATGTCCCGCGGCCGGAAAGAGGTTTGTGCTATGATCCAAGGCGTGATTTTTGATATGGACGGCCTGATGTTCGACACCGAGCGCATCTGGGCCACCCTGTGGGCCCCTGCGCTGGAGCGGCTGGGGCAGCCTGCCCCTACCGAGGCTTTCGTCGCCGGGGCCCGCGGCCTGGCCGGCGAAAACATGCTGCATTACCTGGCGGAAAATTACCCCGCCTGCGACCCGCAGCAGCTGCTGGACGCGGTGAACGAGCTGGGCCGCACCGCGCTGGCCAACGGCGCGCCCGCCAAGCCGGGCCTGTTTGAACTGCTGGACTGGCTGGAGCAGGCAGGCATCCCCCGCGTGGTGGCCAGCTCCAGCACGCGGGAGACCATCGACCGCTACCTGCGCATTGCGGACATTGAGCGGTACTTTGCCGCGCGGGTCAGCGGGCAGGATGTGGCGTTCTCCAAGCCGGACCCGGCGGTTTTTCTGGAAGCCGCCCGCCGCCTGGGCCTGCCGCCCGAACACTGCCTGGTGCTGGAGGACAGCTTTAACGGCGTGCGGGCCGGCCATGCCGCCGGTGCCGTGACGGTGATGGTGCCCGACCTGACCCAGCCCACGCCGGAGATCCGCGCCCTGTGCACCGCCTGCTGCAAGACGCTGCTGGACGTGCGGGACCTGCTGGCAGCCGGCCAGCTGTGATTTTGCCCTGCTCCTGGAACCGGTCTGTTTTTTGCAGGAAAAAATCGAAAAAAATGCTTGACATTACCCCCCTGCTGTGCTATTATACTTCTTGCACCTGCGCTGGTAGCTCAGCTGGATAGAGTGTCTGACTACGAATCAGAAGGCCGGGGGTTCGAGTCCCTTCCAGCGCACCACAACAGCCTTATCCGAACTCAGTTTTCTGGGTTCGGATAATTGCTTTTTATACTGCATTTTCTTTGATGATACGGCAAAAAGCCGGGACGGACGACTTCTCGTTTGGAAGCGTCCGTCCCGGCTTTTTGTGTACCCGCATCGCCTGTGCGGCGACCGTGCAGGCTATGTGCGATGGTAATGCGGTGAAAATGCGAGCCTTTTGAGGCAAAAATCTGTGAAAATTCTGTGATACTTAGCGGAACTTTACGACAACAAAGTCAGGCATCCGATTGGTAACCGCTTTCTGGGCATTAAAAGTGTGAGAATTCTGTGAAAGTTTCCCGCTCGCTTTTAGCTTTTGATATTCGGCCATATTTTTCTCATCTGCAAAGTATTCCTCAATGTATGGACAAATGAACCGTGCAAACTGCTCCAGGTTGGCGCGGGGAATCCCGCAGACCATATCGGAGCATTGATCCTTTTTAGACTTTCGCGGCATAAGTACCTCCTGATTACTGGGACGTGGGGTCGTGCTGCGCGTGAATAAACGCACGACCGAAAAGCTGCTATTTATGCAATCATTGTAGCAAGAATGCAGTGCAGGAAAAAGTACGGGAATCCAGCAACTTTTCTGCGGTTTTTATGCTGCCCTTACTCGCGCCATTGCGCCACCTCTGTGGCTGAGAACCCGGTCAAAGTGTTCCTTCCGCAATCCTCCTTGCGGAAGTGGATGCAGTGCAGACGCAGTTTGTCATCCAGGTAGAAAAAGTAGGGGTACAGACCATCGTCGATCTCCAGAACTTCGCGGGGATACAGCGGAAAGCCCAACCTGTCTGACAGGTTCAGAAAACTCACCTCATTTTGGAACTCCTCGGCGCTAATGTCTGTGTGGCTTTCGTAGCAAACGGCATAGTCTGTGGCAGAGACGTATGGTTCCATACCTCTTTGCCGGAGCAGGCTTTGCAGCAATTCGGTATCCGGGTTCTTATAATGGTAGACGCGCGCGGCACAGGGCGTGATCTTTCGGGGGCACCAGGCGGGAACCTTCTCTTTTGGGTCTTTCGGTTTGAATACCCTGGGGCGCTTGCCGCCTGTGCAGTAGTGACTGAATGGGCGCAAATAAACTCCTTTGAGCTTTGTCCCGCAGGCTTCAGCGTGTCGGTGGTGATATGGGCAGAATGTGCATTTTGGCTGGCGGACTTTTACTTCTAGCATGATGACCTCCTTTGTCACGGAAGAGTTTCGATGGCATAAAGCAACCGCTTGGCGTGTGCTTGATACTGCGGCATAAACGGCTGGCTCAGGTCATAGCCTGAATACAGGTGGTACACCATTAACGAGACAAGGCGGTCCCGCCGGGCTTCAGGCAGCGAACGGATCGTCTCCCCCAGCAGAGGGATAAAGGCGGTTTCAGCCTTTATATACTCCTTGTCCTCGCGGGTAAAATGATCCCGCAGCCAGTTCCCGACATGGATGCGCCCGCCTGCCCAGTGATGCGGCAGTTCGGTACACAGGAAATATTCAAAGCTGCGGCCGTTGCGGCCATATTCCACGGTGAAGGGGTACAGGCGGCAGGTATAGGGATGGGCCCCATATACGGTACAGCGGTTTCCTTCCAGGAAGATGCAGGCATCCCCTGGCCCTTTTGTTTTCAGCACGAAGATGGAATACCCTTCTTCGGTTAATACGATGGGCTCGCAGAACTGCGTGTACAGTTCGAGAATGTCGGTATACTGACGCCCCTTGCCATTGAAAAACTTGACAAGACGAAACGCATCCAGCGGCGTTACCATGACGGAATCCTTGACGTGGCGGCAGCAGCGGCCGCACTGTTGACAGTGAAAGTCGATGGTATTCTGGGTACGGACAGGCAAAATGTTTGTCTCGAAATCCATAAATGCGGACCTCCTTGTTCTTTGTACATAGAAAAAGAACCCCGGCAGTGTACTGCCGGAATCCTTTACCTGTTGCATCTGGCGGGATGATGTGCCCCACACAGATACGGCCATTCTTACTATAAAATGATGATGGGTGCCTGGGCACCGCCTCCTTTCTGCTATCTGGCGTATACAAAGAAAAAAGCCAGCAGACGGCGCCGCTACAAGCGGCGTCCTCTACTGGCACGGCGTACAACTTTAACAACGTGTGCGCATAGCGCACAAAGAACATTATAGTATTACATTACCTGTTTGTGCGGTCATTGTCAATATGCAGTTACCGCTTGCGGTGTCCCCAAAGGGCTGATGACCTTCATGATATGCTGGCATCTTCGTACATTTTTGCACATTGTGAGGTTTGACAACCCCCGCGAACCATGCTATCATATACCCATAGTTGATTTTTGTGCAGGTGCCAAGCGCCCAATGCACACGCAGTCTATATTGCATTTGTGCCAGTAGTGTCAGTCTGCCCTCAGCGGGCAGCAGACTCTACTGGCTTTTTTGTTTTCCGGGATTTTCCCCGGACTTACAGCGAGAATGACTACCGTTCATGGCTCCATGCCATGATCCCAGGTTTTTAGCCTGGTGGTCATTCTCGCTTTTGTTTTTTGCCAAAAAGCCCTATAGGCTTTTGGAATAGATTTAAGAAAGGTGGAATTTTCGTATGAAACAAACACTTCGCCCCAAAGCACAGGTGCGCCGCCGAGCGTCTGTGCCCCAGAATCAAGCCCGCCGGTCGGACTCTCTGCGCACGGCCAATAACCGCGCCGCGTTGGTACGCCTGTACCGGAGACGCCGGGTGCGGCTGCAAAGCCGCCGGAGGTCTTGACCATGCCGGCGGACAGTGCCGGCACCCGGCAAGAACCCGAAGTCCTGGTGGACACAGCCGGTTTATCAGAGGCAGAGTGGCTGGCCTGGCGGCGCAAAGGAATCGGCGGCAGTGACGCCGCAGCTATCCTTGGAATTTCGCCCTGGCGAACCGTCCGCGACCTCTACGATGACAAACTTGGCATTGCCTCCGCACAGGATGATTCCGGCAACTGGGTCGCACTGGAGATGGGACATCTGCTGGAAGATTTGGTTGCCCGCATCTTTTCCCAAAAGACCGGGTACCCAATATTCCAGATCAAAAAGATGTTCCGCAGCCCCAGGCACCCCTGTATGTTGGCCGACGTGGACTACTTTGTCACCCTGCCGGACGGCAGCACAGCAATTCTTGAGATCAAAACGACCAACTACAATGCCAGGAGCCATTGGTGGGATGGGGACGCGCCCATCGTCCCTCCCTACTACGAGAGCCAGGGCCGGCACTACATGGCCGTCATGGACCTCGACCGCGTATTTTTCTGCTGCCTGTACGGCAACAACGAGGACGAGGTGGAGATCCGTGACCTGCACAGAGATTTGGCCTATGAGCAGGAAATGATCTTTCTGGAAGAATCCTTCTGGAACAATCACATCCTGACCCATGTGCCGCCGCCCTACACCGAGGACGGTGAGCTAGTGCTGGCCAGTTTGCAGCGCCGGTTTGGCGCTGGCGATGAAACATTGCCGCAACAGCAGCTTGGTAGTGCCGAAACCACCGTCCTGAATAAGTATTTGCAGTATCAGGAACAGAAGAAGGCCCTTACCATGCGGGTCAAAGAAATTGACCGTGTAATGAAGCGGATGCAGGGACAGATCGTCGCTGGTATGGGTGCGTGTTGGACGGCAGGCTGCCAGGATGCTGAAATGCAGTATCTTGTCAGCTATCCAGCCGTTCGCAGGCCCATGATCGGCAAGGATGCCCTGGAGCGACTGCATCGTGACCACCCGGAAATTTATGAAGAGTATGTCACGGTGTCGGAATCCCGGCGGTTCAGTGTAAAGCAGATTCCGCTGCCGAACACGCAACATACAGCAGCATAAAGTGAAAAGGATGTGATGAACGGAATGTCTTACAGTGCTTACGATCACGATTATTTGGAAACTGCCGATCGCATAAGAATCGAAAGGTGTATCTATTTTCAAAGCGATAACTGCAGTATTTCCGAATTGGTCGTGCTGCCTTTGGCGAAGTTGGTTGTTATGCGCAGGGAAAGCGCCGATGCCGAGCAGGAAATATATGATCGGTTGAAAGAACAGGCTTCCGCTTGGGAGAAACAAGCCGGAAAGACCCTCCTGCTTGATCGGGCCATTGAATATAAACGGGCGCCATATTCCGAACACACGGCCAACCAGTGGGTAGCGCCAGACAACTACCGCCATGAGCGGAGCAATGCTGTTTATCGGATGTCATACGCTATTTCCGAAAATACCCGGTATGACAGCGAAATGCAAAGAACCATCACATACTCCTGGTCGCTGCGCTGGGGCATCTATACCAATGCTCCGGGGGGATGCCAGCAAGCAAAAATTGCTGGGCAAGAACGCAAAGTCTTTGCCAGCCGGGAAGCTCTGGACAAATATCTGCACGGCCGTATCAAAGCCTATCAGCATTTGTTCACTGAAATTTTTCCACCCGTCCCGCCGGAGTATGCCGAATGTTTTAAGGTAAACGGCTGCCTGCTACCTGATTATGTGGTTGAAGGACAGGAAGAAAAACGGCCGGGCCATTCGCCAATGGCTACAAAATCCACCGCGATTTAAGAAAGGAAGTGCAACGGCGTATGCCATACCACGGTACCTATGATGGCACCATCTATTTTAATGAAGCAAACCACTTTTCCATCATCGTGGTCAGAACTCAAGACCCGTCGATCCCAGCCCAAGCCCGCAACGCCGCGCAGCTCCGCGGCCGCTGGCACAAACCAGGTACCAACCTCTTTGTGGCGGTGGGCCACGACCTGCCTCGCACGAGCGCGGTGGAACTGGAACTGGACGGCGAATGGGTCACCGGCAAACACGGGTGTCAGCTGCAGGTGGAACAATGGCGGGAGATCGTCAAGCAAACGCCGGAGGGCATCCGGGCCTATCTGGGTTCGGGCCTTATCAAAGGGATCGGCCCCCAGCTCGCGGATGCCATCGTGCACCGTTTTGGCGCTGATGCACTGCACGTCTTGGAGCATGACCCCGAACGTCTGACCGAGATCCCCGGCATTACCGAGCGCAAGCTGGCCGATATCCAGGCATCTTACGCCGAGAGCCGCGCCCTGCGCGACCTGATGAGTTTGCTGGGCCCGTTCCAGGTCACACCAGCCACGGCGGTCAAAGTGTATGAGTTCTTTGGCCCTACCTGTGTGGAGATTCTGCGCAGCCGACCTTATGAGCTGTGCCGCATCTCCGGCTTCGGCTTCAAACGGGTGGACGCCATCATCCGAAAAACGGACAAGCGATTGGACACACCCGATCGCATCCAGGGCGCACTGATGTATGCGCTGCAGGAGGCCGGCACCCAACAGGGCCACCTGTATCTGCCGCGAACAGAATTTCTGCAAACGGCGATGCAGCTGCTGAACAGCACTGTCCCGCAGCCGAAACTGCACCTGCACACCGACCAGGTGGAAGCCGTCCTGCAGGACGCGATCCTGCACGGCGATCTGGTCGCCAACGAGGACGCCATCTACCTCGCCAGGGTGTTTGCCCGGGAGGACGAAACAGCCCGGAGGATCGCCCGGCGGCTGATCTGCCCCGACCGTACATTCGATATTGAAGAAGCATTGACCAAGGTGAAAGAGACGCTGGGCATCTGCCTGTCCTCCCAACAGGAGCGGGCGGTGCAGGCAGCTTTTCACCATTCGCTCAGTATCATCACAGGTTCGCCCGGCACCGGCAAGACAACAGTGCTGCGGGCCATCATCGAAGTGTTCCGCTGTATCTGCCCGGACAAGAAGCTGCTGCTGATGGCCCCGACTGGCCGTGCCAGCCGCCGTATGGCGGAGAGCACCGGCGTGACGGACGCCAAAACCATGCACAGCGCGATGGGCCTGGGCGGTGAGGAAGGCGCAGTTACCGACAAAAAGGTCAAGTTGTTGGATGCCGATCTGCTCATCGTAGACGAGTTCTCGATGGTGGATATGTGGCTGGCACAGCAGATGTTCCAGCGCGTCCGGGCTTCCTGCCGAATCGTATTGGTGGGTGACCCCGACCAGCTGCCGAGCGTCGGCGCCGGTCAGGTGTTCGCCTCGCTGATCAAAAGCGGGCAGATCCCCGTCACCGTGCTGGATCAGATCTTTCGCCAGTCCAAGGACGGCCTGATTGCCTACAACGCCAAATTCATCAACGAGGGCAGCACACGGCTGTACTACTGGCAAAGGATTGGATGACGTTGCGCTGTTCCCGCGCCGACCGCAGCATGAAGTTGATGGGCTCGACCTCCAGAATCTTGATGTACCGGCCATCGGTGGTTGTCACGATACCATTCTCAATTTTGGCGATCGGCAGCAGATCGTAGAGAGTCTGGCTGCGGGCCAGCTTGCCGGGGGTGGTGCTGCGCTTGCGCACCGTCTTGGCTCCCTTGGGCAGCCGGGCCTCGTCCTCGTAGTAGACGACGCGGTATTTCCTGCGGTTGATGAACCGCAGATGCCGCCGCTTGTTGGCTTCGAGGTTGCCCTCCACGGTGGGGGTGACGATGCGCCTGCGCCGCAGGAAGCGGAACCAGTGGGCCAGGAACTCGGTCAGGCTGTCGCCCTCAATGCCCACGACGGCGAAGATCGCCAGCGGCAGCGAGATGACAATGACGAGAATCAGCCGCCAGTTGAAGGGCAGTGGCAGGTACATGAGCGGGATGCCGGTGCCGGCGGCCAGAACGGCGGCCTCCACCGCATTGCGCAGCCGGATGCTGCCACCGAAGATCGAGCCCGTGTCGATGAAATTCTGCGGGATGAAGTAGACATCCCGCCGCTCACGCTCCGCCAAAGGCATTCCTCCTCTCAGTTAAAATGGATCTATGTCAATGCAGATACTGCTCCGGGTCTGTGTACTGCCCGTTCACGATGAAGCATATATGCAGGTGGTTGCCGGTGGAATCGCCGGTGGAGCCCACCTCAGCGATGGTGTCGTACTTGCTGACCGTCTGGCCAACGCTGACCAATAATCGGCTGCAATGGGCATACAGCGTGCAGATGCCGCCGCCGTGGTCGATGACCAGATAGTTGCCGTAGCTGGGCGAGGTGGTGGCCGTGATGACCGTCCCACTCTGCACCGCCAAAATCGGGGTGCCGTAGCCATAGGCAATATCCAGGCCATTGTGGTTGGTTGTGTCCTTGCCGGGCAGGCCGACATCCGGCCGTTTGCCAAAGCGCGAAGTGATGTGGGAACGCCAGGCGGGGTCGTTGAACGGGTTGCCGAAATCGCCCTCGGCCACCGGCACGGTGCTGCCGGCGGTCAGATCGTTGATCTGTTCGAGAATGGAAATGCCCTCGCGCTCTTCGATCTCCTGCAAGTACAGCGTCAGGTTTTGGGCGTAGTCGCTGGCAAAGGCACGCTCGGTTTCATCCAGCTGCCAGATTGTGTCTGCAAAGTAGTTGTCGCCTGCGTAGGAGATGGTGTAAGTCGTGTAATCGTGGGTTTCGGGTACTTTGGTGGGTACGCCGTCCACGATCTTGTCCACCATCTCGATCTTGGTCTCGGTCTCGGCGGTGTAGCTGTAATACTCGTCCTGGTGGGCCTTGACCTGTTCGGCCAGGTCGTCGATGCTGATGGACTCATAATCGGTGGCACCCATGTGGGCGCAGTACATCGAGAGAATTTCAAGCGCGTTAAAGGTGACCTGCCCGCCCACAGGGTCCACGACCTCGGTGGAATAGCGGCCCTTGCTGTCCTCCTCGATCTCGGCCAGAACATCCTCGTAAGCCGTTTGCAGCACCGCGCCGATGCTGTTCTTGATTTCGATGACATTTTCGGCGATCTCCATCTCATCGGTCAGGACGGTGTCGCTGGGGGCCAGCAGACTGCCGAAGACCACGGCGGGCAGCGAAAGAATCAGCAGCACTGGCAACAGCAGTACCACCACAATGACCGTGGCGGCCTGTTTGTGGTATTCCTTGACAGTCTGGGCCGCCGCGCCCGCCGCACCGCCCGCTTGGGCGGCCTGCACGATTTTGGCGACCTTGCTGGCGGCACGGGCGGCGTCGGTCAGCTGGTCAAGGCTGTCTCTGCGTTCATCCGCCACGGTTCTGCCTCCTGGCGGGGGCTTTGGGCAGCGCGGCGACCTTGCGCTCCTCGTACTGGTAATGGCCGCGCTCGTCTTTGGTGGTGGGGGTGCGCTCTACGGCCGAGGCGGCGTACACCTTGTACCACTGTTCGCCGTCCCGGGAGGTCTGCACGGTGTAGTGCCCGCTGGGCCGCTCGAACTGCCTGGCGTTGTACATGGCGAACTGAATCTGCCCGCAGCCCGGGATGATCTCCCGCCCGGTGATCTTGCCGCCGCCGATCTCCACATCGGTGGTGCGGTTGCCCATCTGGCCCAGCGCCACCCGCTGCAGGGCAGCCTGCTGGAGACTGGAAGAGGTGGGGATGGTAGCCGGGGAGGCTGTACCGCCGGAAGCAGCAGGTCCGCTGCCAACGCTGGCGGCATAACCGGCGGATGTTTCACCCGCGGCAGCCCCCGCGGCCTGGGCAATCTCTGTTTCATAGCCCGGCGAGACCGGCACGGCAGTGTCGCCTTCGAGTGCCAGCGGGCTGGTGGGAATGGGCGCATCGGCGGGAATGTCTGCGCCAACGTCATCCAGGACAGCACCGTCCGCCGAAGCAGGGATGGCCCCAAAGCCATCCGCGGAGAAATCGGCGGCAGCATCCGCACTCCCTTGAGCGGGCGCCGGGTCGGGCGTCCCGGCAAAGTAGCCCTGCATGGCTTCCTCGGCGGCCGCGCCGTGGATGGCGCCGGGCGTCTGCCCGGTGGCGACAGAGCCGATGACCCGGCTGGCAAATCCATTGTCCTGGCCGAGCGTACTTCTATATAGAGAGGCACCAAGGCCGGAAGTGATCCCGCCGCCACCCGAACCGCTCATGGAAGCGGCCGTGTCGGTCTCTAGCTTGGAGCTGACCATCCCGGCCAGCCCACCGGAGAATGCCGAAGCTGTGCCCGCCCCGGCTGCGGCGCTTCGGCTGCCCGCGCCCGGCATCTGGCCCGAAAGGACGGCCTTGCCTGCCTGCATCCCGCGCAGCGCCATGAAGGCTTCGGCCAGGATGGAGCCGGGAGCCCGCCCCACACCGAGGCCCATCGCCTGGAGGATGCTGTCGAGCTTGGTGCTGACCTTTAAGAAAGCGATGGCGCAGAGGAACCAGACAAACAGGTTGCCGGATACCACTTCCTTGCCCTGGCTGGCGACGGCAGCTTCCACGTCGGCTTCCGACACAGCCAGCGCGGGCAAGGCCCAGCAGACTGCCATTGCGGCCATACCGGGCAGCAGAATGACCTGTTTTCGCAAACTTGATTTGTGCATAACGCCTCCTTACAACGCCAGCGGGTTCGCCAGAAACTCGGCCACCATGTTGGTGAACAGCTTGAGACACCAGGCGTTCATGATGAGCAGGAACAGCTGGCTGGCAAACACCCGGCACCAGCTCTTGAAGATGTTCGAGGTGCTGCGCGAAGCCCCCAGCGCAAACGCCACCGGCGCGGTGAATACGAGAATGCCCAGCGTGATGTACCGCTCGGCGGCCTCCAACAGCAGTTTGAGATAGTTCCACGCCAGGATGATGAGCAGGATCAGGGCGATGAGGGCTACCGACCCGTTGGCGATGACGCCGATGATGACCAGCAATATGGAATTGAAATTGCCGAACTGCACGGCAGGCAGGGCGCTGTCCACGATCCAGCTGTAGGGCGTGCCGCCGATGGACAACGCCAGGTTGACGATGTCGTCGGCGTACCAGATGCAGAGCAGAAACACACCGCTGCGCAAAAGCAGTTTGACCGGGTCCTCGGTCTCCACGTCCAGCCCGGCACCGTAGTTTTTGAACAGGCACCAGATCAGGTTCAAGAGCAGCAGCCCCACGCCGATCCAGACAAAGATCTCGTACATGGTCTCTGCAGCCGGAAAATACCGCTTGAAGGTGTTCATATCGCAGCCCAGCGCCCCCAGCACCGAGGTGGAAATCAGGTCGAGCAGGTTCGTGACCTGGGTGGCCAGCCACTCGACAATGCCGTCTAAGATTCCCATGCGCGGCCTCCGTTACGGGGTACCGGGCGTCCAGGTTCCACCGGAAAAGAACGGCGTGATGTAGGCCATAATGAAGCCCAGCCCGTTGAGGATGGCCCAGGTGATGACGATGCGCTTGAGCCATGCGCGGCTGTCGTCCACCGTGCGGCCGTTTTTGGAAAAGTTCATGAGCAGCAGTGCGACCGAGGCACAAACCACCGCCGTAATAGTGGAGATGGAAACGATCTGGGTGTAGACGTCCTGCATGATCTCGGATGCCTTAGTCCAGACGGTCGTGCCGGATGCGGCGCTGGCGGGCAGCATGGTCGTACCTGCCACGAGCAGGCCGAACGAAACCTGATCCGCCAGGCGCATGAACCTGCGCACGGCGGATTGGGAAAATTTGAGCAAATGCATGGATTCCTCCTTTGTCAAGGCAAAATGGCATAACAAAAGGCGCCCCCTCGGTCGTTTGACCAAAGGGACGCCGTTGCGGCTTCGCTTGCTTTTTAAGCCGGTATCATTATAGCATGGGTGGATTGCAGGAAAAAGGACGCGGGTTATATAAATACTGTGCAGATTTTGCGCAAAGGATGAAACGAGGATTGAAGTCTGCTTACGCAATGATTCTAGCTTTTGAGCCCCTCCCTACGAGCTCGTAAACGGTATCCAACTCCCATTATAGTTTCCAAATCCTTGTCGAGCAAAAGTTTTTTGCGTATGGTACAAACATGGATGTCCACGGTACGGGTTTTAAGGGTGGCTGGAGTGCCCCAAACCTCGGACAATATATCTTGTCGGGCAAGCGTTTCCCCTATGTGTTGAAGCAGGTAAATGAGCAGGCGGTACTCCATCTGTGCAAGATGTACAGGCACCCCTTGTACCAGAACTGTATGTGCCGTCGGTTCTATCCGAATAGCACCATAGGTGATTTCATATGAATCACCATGCTCCCGCATCTGGATTCACTCCCTTCAATTCATATGTATCCCGTAACAAACCTGACAAAAACAAGGTGGTCAGAAGTACGACAGCTAACAGAAGTAGGGCAATCCATTCGTAACTGTAGGGCAAGCTCTCGCCGCTGTAGCCTTGCGTCGTCAGCAGGGCGGCGGCGTGGAACAGCGGCCAGAAACCCAGCCACTCAATGCCGCCCTCCATGCCCGAAAGGCTCAGCAGCGCCGGCAGGCAGTACCCCACAGCGCTGACGAACAGCGCGGGCAGCAGGTTGCCGAACGCCTGGCCGAGCGTGAGGGTAATCGCCCCCATACACAGGCAGGCGGCCGCCCGGCAAAGGAACCAGAACAGCAGCACGTCGGACAAGGTCACAAACGCGGGCAGGCTTTCAAACTCTGCAATGCTCATCGCCGGGGCAAAGACGGCGGGCAGGCCGTAGTCCCGCAATACCTGAACAAGATGCGGCAGGCAGGACGCTGCCGCGATCGCCACCGCCACGCCGGCGCTGATTGCGAGCTTGGCCCGCACCGTGCGCTTGCGGCCGAGCGGCGTCGTGCAGAGGATCGCCTCCATCCCGCCGCGGCGCTCCATTGAGAACAGCCCCGCAAAGCAGAGCGCGCAGGCCAGCCCGGCCAGCAGCGTATCCTGCACATCGGCCTGGCCGGTGAAGCCGAACAGCTCCTTGTACCCGCTCTCGTAGACGAGCCAGGCGCCGGGGTGCTCTTTCAAATAGTAGTTGATGTTCTGGTTGACGATCTGGCTGTAGGCGCTGTACTTTTGTTGCAGCGAGCTGAACGCCAGCATCGCGTCGCTGGACAGCTCCCCGGCCGCGACCTTCCGCTGCGCCTCGAGCATTGGGGCGAACTCCTCGCCCTGCTGTTCGAGCCAGTCATAGCTCTCCTGGGTGAACGGTCCGGAGATATGTTTGATGTAATAGGCGTAGTAAATCTCATCCGGGCCGATGTAACTCTCGGCGGTCACCCCCTGGTAGATGCCGAACCCGACGAAGGCTGCGAGCACGAGCGCCGCGCCGTTGAGCACAAGCAGTTTGCAGGCTTCCTCTTTATAGACGGATGTTGCCCTTGTTTTGTGCCGCAGACCCAGCGCAAAGCCGCGTTTGGCGGCGGGCAGCAGCTGGGCGCACGCAAACACCCAGCAAAAGCCAAACCCCAGCGCCCCGCCGTACAGTGCCGCCGCCGTCCACTCGACGAGCGGCAGGCCGATGGGCGAGCCGAACCAATAGAGGTTGCGGTAATTGCCCAAAAGCTCGTTGGTTTGCAGTAGGCTGGCGAGGTTCGCGTACTTGATCACATTCAACCGGCTGGTGGCCGGGATCGCGGCGCGGATGCCAAACATCACGAGCGGCCCGGCCAGGGCGGCGGCCCAGCCGGCGGCCGCGCGACGAGCAACCAGCGCCGCCAGCATGACCCACAGCCCCATGACGAACGCCCCGACCCACTTGGCCAGCAAAAACCGGAACAGGTACTGCCCAACCGTGATCTGCATTGTGCAGCGCATGAGGGCGGGCACGCTCTGAATTGTGCGGGTCAGCGGGCCGAGGCCGAACGTCGCGGCGCAGTAGACGAGGTTGACGCCGTACAGCAGCGCCAGCACAGCCAACAGCGACAAGGCAAACGCCCCGAGCTTGGCCAGCGCCGTTTGCAGCCGCCCGCCGGGCAGCGAACGCACCAGCGACAGCAAACCGCTGTCCCGCTCCTGCCGCACGAGCAGCAGCGCCAGCACCAGCATCGAGGCCAGCAAAATCAAATCGGTGAAGGCATACGAAATCGCGGTGTACAGACCTTTTTGCGGGTAATAGTCGATGGCCGTTTCGCCTAAACCAGCGTACACTGCCGCCGTAACTTCAATATTTTTCAGATCATACCCGGTCTCGTCGTTCTGGAAAATCGAGATGCCCGCCAACTGCCCGGCCTTGGTCTGCACACTGTCGAGGAAGTCGCCGTACCCGGCCACCGTGTCGTACTCGCTGGCCAGTTGGGAGAGCAGTGCATAATCCAGAGACAGGCTGTCGGTGTACAGCGTGTAGGTTTTGTCGAGGTAGGTCTGTTCCCAGGCGTCGAACAAATCGGCGTTTTGTTCACGGTAATATTGCAAGGTCACGCTGTTGCCGTAGGCGAGGTCACGGTAGTAGTTTTCGAGCCGCAGCAGCGATTCGGTTTCGTCGAGCTTTCCATGAAGAAAGTCGCCCTTGGCCGCCATGTCCGAACCCCGGGCAGCCAAATCAGCCCCCACGGCGCGGTAGGCCACGGCGGGGGGCTGGTTGGCGGTGGGGCGGGTGCCCATCCAGAGTAATAGAAGGTTGGCGGCCACAAGCACGGCCAGCAGCATCGGGAACACCCGGTTGCCCCAGACCTTGCGCAGTTCGGCGGTGAGCAGGCTCATTTTCCGTCCCCCTCCCCGAATACCGCGAGGTACACGTCCTCGAGCCCCTGGCCGGGGGCGTACTTGGCGATGAGGTCCGGCACCGGCGCGGCGTCGACGATTTGCCCGGCGCGCAGCAAAATCACCTCGGTGGCGACGGTCTCGACGTCGCTGACGACGTGGGTGGCGACGAGAATAATGCGGTCGGCGGCCATATGGGCCAGCAGTTCTCGCAGACGCACGCGCTCCTTGGGGTCAAGACCGGCGGTGGGCTCGTCCAAAATCAGCAGCTTGGGGTCGCCGAGCAGCGCCGCGGCCAGCAGCAGCCGCTGCTTCATGCCGCCGGAATAGGCGGACAGGCGCTTGTCCAGCTCGGCCGAGAGATTGACCGCCGCAGCCACGCGGTCAACCTCGGCCGGGACTATTTTGCGCGGCAATTCTTTGAGCGCGGCCATGTAAGCGAGAAACCGGCGGCCGGTGTAGCTGTCGTACAACCCCTGTTGCTGGGGCATATACCCGAGCACGCGTCGGAAGCGGATGCCCCGCGCGGGCTTGCCGCACCAGAGCACCTCGCCCGAATCGGCCGCCAGCGTGCCGGTGATGATGCCGATCAACGTACTTTTGCCCGCGCCGTTGGGACCCAGCAGGCCGTATAGGCCGGGGGTGAGGGTGAGGGAGATACCGGCGAGGGCTTGCTTTTTGTGGGGGTATGAGTTGTCCTTTTTGCTGAACACCGCCCAACCGGACGTAGTCTGTGCGTAAGTTTTTTCGAGGCTGTCGATGGTTAGTTTTTCATCCATAATATGGACCCTTTGGGTTTGTACACGGGGGTCAGAAGGCAAACCGAATCGGTTTCAGTGCTGCGGCGTTGGAGTTGAGATAATCTTCCTGCGAAATCAGTGAGTAAATATATCCGTAATGATACGCTGTCTCCTGCACTTCACTATCGGTAATCAACAGGACATCGTTTTCTGTTTTCCCTAGCATAGTCGCCATCCGACGATCAGCGCTGACCTCTTGGCGAATAGTAAGCGGCTTCAATTCGCCGGTTTGCACATTGACGGCATAGCAGCAGTCTATTGCAACCGGGTAGGATACACCCGGTTGATTCTCATAATACCGCTGCGAAAGAAGGAACCAATCTCCCATTTTGCCATCCAGATAAGCAGATACCGCACCCTCGTCGGGTAACGTGGCAAGCTCAGTCGCTGTACCATCCGGCAGCGAAAGCCTCATCACTTTGCGACTGTCGCAGTCAAAGTAGTAAAGCCCATCATCACATAGCAAATCATAAATCCGCCCACTGTAGGTGAGGGTTCCAACAGGTTGTGCGCCTCCTACGGGGATTATCGTACATGTATACTGCGTGGAACGCTCAACCTCATCAGCGATATCGGCCCATTCCTGTCCTGGGAAATCCGCCTCTGACTTTTCGGTATACTGTTCACGCAAAACACAATAGCCGTTTTCTGTGACCCCCATAAAAACTGGTTCTGTCCCGCCAATTTGTACAGCACGCTCATAAAAATCGGATCGTTCACCAGTATCCAGGTCAATCAATACAAGTTTGAGGGTTGCGTTGCTGTCCTCGATGTCGTTCGGATTGACAACGTTCAGCGCGCAAACAAGCTGATTCCCGTTGACCGCAAATACATTTTTCAAACGCTCGTTGGTGGCAAACTCCACCAGTGTATGCCGATCACTGCCATCCAGGTTAGCGGCATCAATGTGGGGCGTTGCACGTTCCGGAGCCTCTGCTCCATAGGTAATGTGAACAAGAAGCAGGTGATCACCACTTACTAAGGGGAAGTAGCTGCCTTCGTCAAGATCAATCCAGGCAGTGCAACCTTCGTGGTCATGTGTACAGTTCGGCGCGGCACACAGGTAAACCTCCTGTTGTGTAGCATAGTCAATGTAAAAAATGTTTGTACCAATTGATTCGTCAGTGAAGGTTTCATAATACCCCTGTTCACTGCCACAGCCAAGAATAGAGTAGAGTTCGCGTGTTAAGGTTGTGAACCCCGTAGCAATAGGTTCGGTCACACTTTCTGGAACGGATGGAGATGCCTCCGATGTAGGCGCTTCGCTTGTGACGGAGGCAGAAGAATCTGACTCTTTAACATCATATTGAGGCGAACATGAAGTAAAAACACATAAAAGCCCGGCCATTAGAACTGAAACCAAAGCAATAGGCTTGCTGGGTCTTGTCATGAATTATATCCTCCCTATAGAAATAAGGATCAAGCGGCTGGGGCCAGCGTATAGCTGACTCCAACCGCATGATCATGAACATAATCAGCGTGGACCGGAAATGAGCGTAAGCGGTTGCTTACACAGGGTTTTCATCACGTTAATCCTCCTTTTTCATGAGATTTTATGATTTGGGTTGGTTTCGGGGCGGAAACCATCACCTGCGCGCCGGTGATGGCTTTTACAAGTCGTGGTCAGTTCCCGGGATCGCTGACCCTTTCCTGTAGCTATACGATAGCACACTGCGCACAAGTTCGCCACAAATCGTGGATAACTGCAAGAAATCGTCGCTAAATGCAAAATCGGATGCGAAGTATCGCATCCGATCAGGTCCTTATTTCATAAATTGTGAGATCAATCTAAATAAAACATCCTGTTCTTCTGGTGTAGGAACAGGTGCTGGTGGGGAGCTTGCGTGATTGTGTTTGCGCAGCAAGGCTACCAATTCAGTCAACAGCTGGATTTGATCCTCACTTAAATCCTGAAGTGTCAGTGTCTTTGACTTTGTCCCCATAGCAAGATAATCTAAAGAAATATCGAATATATCCGCCAAGGCCGCAGCCGTTTCCAAGTTGGGATAGGTTCGGCCGGTTTCGTGCTTCCCCAGCGCAGATTGGCCAATCGACACGTTCTTTTGGGCAAGGCGATTTTCCACCATGCCCATCGTATAGTTCTTTTCGTGTCGTAACTGCCGAAGCCGCTCACCGAATGCAAACAGCATGCAAATGTCTCCCCTCCCACTTATATACATCTATATTACAAGTTGACAGCAGACAAAAAGACGTATAAAATGATTTGAATCTATTCATTTGTCCGATTTGCGTGGAGACGTCTTGACAGAAAAAGGAGGGTCAGCTATTGTGATAAAAAAACGAGTAGACGCGGATCAATATCCGCAGGAAGGGATATCCATGTTACATATCCTGATTTGTGACGATGAGCCGGAATTTGCATCGCTGTTAAAAGCGAAGATAACAGGGCTGCCCACCTACTCACGGCGGCGAATGAGCATCGAATGCGTTACGGACCCACGGAGCATCACGGTGCAGATGGCGCGCGATATGGACCTGATTTTCCTCGATATTGATATGGGAAATGTAAACGGAATCCAGTTGGCTGCCAAGTTCCGCGAAGTACGCAAAGACAGTATTCTGATTTTTGTCACCAATTATGGCGAGTATGCGGCAGAAGGATATGAAGTGAATGCTTTCCGCTTCTTGCCAAAGCTGCGAATAGACGAGAAACTGCCGGATTATTTTGAAAAAGCCGTGGCGGCATGCCAGGCGCATGCGAGAACGCTGAATCTGATCTGTGATGGCGAAGAAACCTCTTTAGCCATTGATACGATCATTTATGTGGAAACAAAGTCTGGCCTACTGATTTTTCACATGGATGAAACAGGCCGGCCGGAACGAAAAAGCAGAATGACAATGAGAAAATTGGAAGAAATGCTGGCCAATGAAGGATTCTTGCGTATCCACAGCAGCTATTTGGTAAATATGGCGTACATTGAGCGTTTGCTGTCTAGCGGTGTTACTCTACTTGACGGGAAGTTCCTGATGGTCAGTCAGCACAATTACCCCGAGATTAAGAAAAAATATCTGGAATGGAAGGGGCTCGGATGAAATGGGTTACGCTTTGAGTGTTATATTGACGAGCCTACAGGCATGGGCGTGTTCGCTGTTATTCGATGTGTTCTTTGAGAGAAGGTACACGGGCAAGAAGTTTTATGCTTTGCTGGTACTGTGGATGGCGGTTATGATTGTGGTTGCCAACATACTCCAAAACCGCATCGGCGCTCTGTTGTTTTTATGTGAGATTGCTGCCTTTTATTTGATGAATGTAACGCTGTACAAGGGTTCCTGGGACCGGCGAATCTTTGTGACAGTCACACAGTATGCAGGCGCTTTTTCAATCTCTTACCTCACACAGCTGCTGTTTGCATTTGTTATGTCCATTTCATGGGAAGAATTGGTGAATCAAAGAGCTTTGTACACTGGCGTGCTGTTCATAAACCTCATTGAGTTTTTCAGCCTTCCTCTCATCCTTCGCCGCTTCCATTCACCGCTTACGGAACGCGCCAAGCCGCATGCCTGGGTAACACTTGGCGTATTTTTCCCGGGATGCACGCTTTTTATCCTTTTCATGAGTAAAGTCGGAGACCCGACCAATACTGCCTGGCTTGTTTGTCTCGCTGCCATGTGCATCGTTGATATTTCGCTGTTGTTCCTGTTGGATCAGTTAGAAAGCGGGATTCAGTCGAGGGAGATGTTGGCCGTCACTCGGCAGCGCGCCGAAACACAAGCGTCGAACATCAAGGCACTAACAGACTCTTACTCAGCCCAGCGCCGTCTGACCCATGATTTTCGCAAATATCTTTTTACACTGTCCAATATGCTTGCGCTGGGTAAAGTAGAAGATGCGAGCAAATACTTGGAACAATTGAAAGTTCAACAAACCGAGCGAATCTTGCTCGTCAATTCTCATCATCCGACGATCGACGCTATCCTCAACCAAGCAGGTTATGAAGCGCAGTCAAACGACATCGATATTCAGTTTGTTTTGAACGATCTATCAAAGGTGGGTATCCCTGTGGTGGATCTTACCGTTGTTATGAGCAATCTGTTGGATAACGCGATAGAAGGCTGTCAGAGACTTCCGGCAGATCAAAAGCGCCGGATTCTGGTCAAAGCAATCTACACGGAGGCGCAGCCAAATTCACTGTTCTTCTCAGTAATGAATTCAAGCTTGCCGCTTACGATCGTAGGTGATCATCTTCCAAGTACTAAGCATCCGCCTGAATTACATGGCTACGGTCTGCCGAATGTTCTATCCATCCTGAAATCGTATAACGCCGAATATGTGATGACCTGCGAGGATAGACATTTTTTGTTTGCCGTTGAATGGCCGGATGTCGCACTTGAAAATGATGAAAACCGCAAGATGCCGGTAGCTCTTCAGAATCCCTAAAAGTTTGCAGTTACAGAGCAAATCTTGCACTTAGCGCAACTTTTTGGGCATTTTTACTCGGATAATGATATACTCTACATAACATAAAGAGCAAGGCAGGTGGGCGGCAGATGGAGCAGGTGGTCAAACACATGACCCATTGGTTACTGAAAAAGCATTTAATCGTACCGGAACAGTCGGAATGGTGCCATTATATGCTGATGCAATCCACGATGAGCATTCTTTCGCTTTGCCTGTTACTCGCGGTAAGCGCCGCCATTGTTGGTGTATGGGGGTCTGTGTTTTATACAGCAACTTTCCGTATCTTGCGTCAACGCACAGGCGGTTATCATGCTCGTACACCGCATGGATGCCTTTTGGTTTCATTCGTGTTGCAGGTTCTGTTTTCGTTACTTGCAGCAGCAACAAAAGATCTCTACGTTTTGACAACGGTTATTCTTTTGTCCGAAGTAGCAATTTTTCTGTTGGGACCAGCAAACCATCCCGAGTTGCATTTAAGCGCCAAAGAATTGAAAGCGGTAAAACCCAGAATGTATGTGCGTCAAGCCACTATGTTTTTGGCTTATGTTGTAGCGCTACTGGCGCATCAGGGGATGGTTGCCAGTTGTATTGCGATGGCCACCTTTGCGGTTGCGATACTTTTGGCTGTTGCGCACGTTGATGACGGTGAGATACACCGTTTCAAAAAAGAACATGTAAACCAGGAGGAGGTTATCAGGAACCATGAATGAGAAGGAATCCTTGATGCACAAGGCAACCCGGAAAGCCCTCGATGTTATGATCCATCGCACCTACGACGGCTGGCCGCCGAATTCATTTTGCGGAGTTTACCAGCCCCACCGCCCCGAAAAGCCTCTACCTCAATCCCCGGAGAGTGGCAAAAACAAGGATCCACTCTAATTCCCCTATGTTTTGCGCCCGCCACACCGTAAAAGTGTGGCGGGCGTTTTGTAATCCTCAATCGTATCAGCCAAGCCCCGGAAGCCGGATAAGTTACTGAAAATCAGTAGAAATCGTGAAGGGATTCCCTCAAACAGCGCGTGAGATAGGGTTCCGTTTTATGGTTTGTACTTGCTTTGAAACAATATGACCAACCGATTTTGCCTCTAAACCTACCTTTCGTGCCAAATAGATTGACCGGGCGCCAATACATTGATAAACTTTCCACAATGGATAGAGAAATTTGTGCCATTTGCACAAAGCCGACACTTTTTCTAGCTTTAAAATTATTGGGTCGATACACCCCGTTGATCGGACGAAAAATTCATATCATTCTCCTTTTTTATATGAAACACTATTTCGACAGATCCGAAATGAATGTGATGATCCGTTATATGTCTTGTCGGTGCTTATGGAACGAAAGGCATTAAGCTTGGAAAAATAAAGAAAGAAGGATGGAGGTTCACCATATGCAAACGCCTTTGTTTGAACTCTTCCGCACGATCAACAGCTATTATATTTACGATACGAACAAAAATCAGATCTACCCCATCTCAAAAGAGTGCAGTGACACTCTCGGCAAAGTGAAGCGCGGAGAGCTTTCGGTACCGCAGGCTGCGGCCGAATCTGACGAAATCAGAGATTTATGTGCGCGTGGACTGCTTTCGGACAATCGCGTTGAAACCCTTGAACATCCGTATACGCCGCTTCTGCATCCGCTTTTGAATCGGCGCATCCAGAAGGTCACTTTGCAGCTGACGCAGAACTGCAATTTCCGTTGTTCCTATTGCCACTATACATCCAACACCGGGAATCAGCGGCTCCATGCCAATCGCAAAATGCCGCTCGATATGGCAAAGGATGCGATCCTTTTCCTGCGCGAGCACTCGGTGGATACGCCGGAGGTTTATATCGGCTTTTACGGTGGCGAACCGCTGCTGGAGTTTGATATGATCGAGGAACTCGTTTCGTTTGCAGAGAAGGAATTAGCTGGCAAGAAAATCAATTACTCGCTCACAACTAATGCTGTCCTTTTGACGGATCGCATCATACAATTCTTTATCCAACACAATGTAAGCGTCCTTATCAGTCTGGATGGCAGTAAGGAATCGCACGATAAGAACAGAGTATTCGCGGCGACCGGAAAGGGCACGTTCAATTCCATTATTCAAAAATTACATGAAATCTCTGTGAAGTATCCTGATTACTTCAAGAAAATAACGATCAATATGGTCATGGACCCCAGTGTTGATTTTGATGTCTATTCGGCTTTGTTTAAGCAGTATCCCTTTATGAAAAAAGTCCATGTTACGTCTACTATCATTGACGACATGGGTTCTGAAACCCCAAATGTCTATACAGAGGCATTTACCGCAAAAAATCGTTATCACACGTTCCTGAGATATTTGAATGCATTCGAACGTATACCGAGCAACCTGTGTTCATATGTGCTCTCTGGTTCGCTACAGGATACCGTTTTGGCCGTTTCGGGACGAGAGAAACTTCCCCAGAGAGCAGTTCCCAGCGGCCCATGTGTACCGGGTGAAGTGCGGCTGATGGTTACGGTGGAAGGGAAATTCATTCTCTGCGAGAGAGTTAGCGAGGTCTCCGAACCGATGTGTATCGGCAACATAAAGGATGGCCTGGATTTTCAAAAGATATATAACCTCATGAATGTTGCACAAACAACAGCAGAGCAGTGTCGCAACTGCTGGGCCTTCTCGCTCTGCAACCTGTGTGTCAAGTACTCAGACAAAGATAATAGTCTGTCGCCCAATATTCGGTTGAGCTATTGCAAAATGTCTAAAACCAGTGCTATAGAGACGCTCAGGAAAGTGGCGATGGTTCGTGAATTGACGGAATATTATGGCTACCCACCAATTATGTAAGGAGCGCGTGATTATGCACAAATTGGTAATCTATCCCTATTCTCCGTCTTGCTTGCCATTGTGCAAGTTTTTCCCGATTTTCCAGTCAAAGTACGAATTTATCGATTTGGTATCTCCTGTGGGTTTGAGCTTTGCCGGGCATGACGCAGGCTTTGCTGCCAATCGCTCGGATTTGGGTATCGTGGTACATGGCGACATAAGTAAAGCGCTGGACGAAGCAGATGAACTGCTTGTTCCGTTCGGTGACCTAAAGAATGATCCCGTTTTTTATGATGCGTTTAATGTAATGTGCCAAGCGGCAGAACAAGGGAAAACGGTATTTTGTGCACCAAGACTAACCCACAGTCAGTACAAAAAGTTGAAGCACGTTGCATCGTCTTTACATTACGGGTTTCACGAAAAATCCTATCGTGCGGAATATCGAACCACGAATATATACAAGCCCAGTGTACCGGTGGTTTTTGTGCATAATTTGACTTTGGAGGCCGACAGCTTTGAAGTTACGTTGTCGCTGACACAAAGATTCCGGCGGGATGGCGTTCGAGTCTCTGTGATCGGAGCACGCCCTGAATATAACTTCTTAGGAATGAACGGCTCATCTCTTCTTTTGAATTTTTTCTATGGAAATCAGCGGATTGATTCGGTCCCTGAGTGCATAAAAGCATTTCATCACTATCTGCGCACGATAGAGCTCAGCCAGCATCCCGATGTGATCCTAATCAATATACCCGGCGCAGCGATTCCCACCCCCAATTATTATAACGAAACTGGCGTATATCTTTATTTAATGTCTCAGATTGTTCGCCCAGATTATGCTGTTGTCTGTATGCCTTACGCCGACCTTACCGTTGACGCTTTTCAAACACTTCACACGAACCTGCAATTGAAATTCAGCTGTGGAATGGATTTGGTTCATTTTTCTAATAAAGTCTTGCATGTTGAACAAGCCCGTCACTCTGAGAAAGAACAGACGCTATACCTTCCAGAGCAAGAGATTATAAACAAGACGAAAACACTTCGAGAAACGGGGCTGCCATTTTATTCTGCGCTAATTGAAGAAGAAAAAGAATCTCTGTACCAGAGCCTTCTAAATAAACTAACCGTTGGATAGGAGGAAATTCTTGTGAGCAAAGACAAAATTAGCAATTCCTTGTTTGAGATTCTTCAAAAGGTTGTGTATTATACTCCACTCACCAAAGAAGCCTTTGAAAAAGGCACTAATGCTCCATTGACAGGTAATTATTGGGACCTTGATGCAGTTCAGATGGTTTATCTATTTTGTGAGGTTGAAAAAATGTTTCATATCCGCCTCCAGCCTAAACAGCTTACAAATTACCGGTTAAATACAATTCAGCAAATCTTAAATCTACTTGTCAATTATAGCCAGCAAGCAGAAATATAAAAGGAGGTTACCTATGAAGTTTCACAAACGGCCGATGGATGACCGCGAGAAAGCGTTCGCCATGAGCCAGGTTCTCGTTGACTGTGCTTGTAACTGCACCGGTCTCAAGTGCATTTGTCCCTCTATTCCGACCCATCAGGTCCAGTTGGATCAGACATCGCAAGAACAAACCAACACTCACATGCATACCGATCGTAATGCGATCAATTGGTAAGATATAACATCTTGCTTGCTGGCTAAATTGAGATAGACTGGAGGAGAGCAGTCTCCTCCAGTCCTATCTTAATTTGCGGTTATATAAACAGCGAAAAGTGATTTGGCCTAATTAGGCGTTTGTATTTTTAATCGTTTTTAGAAAAAGGAGTTCGATATGAGAACTGCATACAGTAAAATCTGTTGTCTTCTTTTGCCTTTTCTTCTCCTTTCTGCCTGCACCTCGGGCGAGGATACCCTCACTGAACCTGCCCCCATCGAGGTTCCCCCGCCGGTGGAGCAGACGAACGAGGGGCTGACGGTATTTTATACCGATTTTAAAACACCAGAATCCAATATTCTCGATGTAGCTGTAGCCCAGTATAAGGAACAGTATCCAGACCAGCAGTTGAACGTAGAAAAAGTCTTTACGGAAGGGCTGGTTGAGACACACACCGCCGCCTATAATCAGATGCTCACCGAAATTATGGCGGGTAGTGGGCCAGACTTGATTTTCTTTGCAAACTACTCGACCGGCAGTACCACGGATTGGGAAAAACTGGTTCGCCGCGGCGCGTTTGCAGATATGGAACCTTACTTTGAAACTGACAACTTTGACTGGTCTGGCTACAACCAAGCTGTTATGGACGGCGGCGTATATGATGGTCAACGCCTGATTATCCCGCTGGAATACAAAATTCCGCTTCTCTATACGTCCCAAACTGCACTGGATGAGACTGGCTTTTCGGTAGAAAACTGCGGCACCTTTGACGGTTTTCTGGACGAAGTGGAAAAGATGATGGCTGACCCGGAACAGACGCGGGATGTGTTTCGCACAAAGTTGTCTATCTATGACTTCGCACAGTATGCTGACATTCCCTATATTGACTATGACAGGCAAAAGGCGGACCTCTCTTTCCCGGAACTGGAACGGGGCGCGGAAATTTACAAAGCGCTTCCACGCATTATGGACAGCGATGACCTGCCTGGCGCAGCCGACATTCGAGACGGTAACGCTTTGTGGATTTATCCAAACGATCCCGTAAGAGGGTTCCTGTGGGGAGCAGGTCTTATCAACACCTATGACGATGTGGTGATGATGCCAATTCGAGATATGGAGGGCGGTATTCAGGCCGAGATCACCTTTGCGGTGGCTGTGAACAGCAGTAGTCCCAACCTGCAAAATGCCTATGAATTCATAAAGCTGCTGCTGAGCGAAGAATTCCAGAAGGATACCGTCCAGTATCGCTGGGCGAAGCTGTCTGTCCTGGATGCTGCTGTAGCGGAAAACTACCAGTATAATACTTGGCATGCTGAAGACGGGAAGGTTGAGCTTGAGCAAGATTCTTCCAATCTTGGGTTCACTTATATTGACCCTTCGCCGGAAGATTTTGAAGAAATGATGTCCTATACCAAGCAGGTCACCGGAACATTTTTCCGTTCTTCCGAAACGCAATTTATACAACTGCTGGGTGGCTACATCACTGATGAAACGTCCTATAGGGATGCAATCGATGCAGCCGAAAGCCAGCTAAACATCTACCTCTCGGAGTGACCTCTTCGTCAATTCATTTTATGGTTCTATATAAACATAAAAGGAGGAGTCCAATGAAATTTCAAAAAAGGACTTTAAGTGACCAGGAACTAGCATTCGCAATGAGTCAAACCCTTATCAGCTGCGTATGTGGCTGTGAACCTCAGCGCTGCGGCTGTCCGCCAATTCCAACGCACCAGATTCAAATGAATCAGTCTGATAAAGTGAATATGAGTCAAGTCGTGCATGTTGATCGGTATACTATTATGTGGTGAGATTTCGCCCGCTGCTTGTTGATTATAATTTAATCGACCGGAGTAAGACCTTCTCCTTCGGTTCTTGTGATTCTTTCTCGCCACAAACATTAGCACGCAATTGTATGTTAATGTTTGTGACATCCTAAGTCCTACGCAAATGCAACGTGCTCAAGGGAGGCTCTTATGCTCCGCAATCTATCAGAACTGAAAAAGGCAGTTATCTACTGCCTAAGACTTGCGTGGCAGTCCTCCAAGGGGTACACCTTACTGCGGCTGGCCGGGAATTTTCTGATTCCCGTTTTTACCATTGCTGCCTCCTATATTACAAAACTTATCCTTGATCTGCTGACGGCGGGGGGCAGCGGTATCGAAAGGCAGATCCTATTTCTGCTGCTGTCTGCCCTGCTCGTCTCCCTTGCCATCAATTTCCTTCGGCGCTTTACCCAGTACACGCAAACCATCCATAATAGCATCATTCAAAACCACATCAACCTCTCGCTGCTCGACGATGCGATTTCCGCTGACCTTTCTCTTTTCGACAATGCGCAGTTTTACGACAAGTTCACTGCAGTGCGGCGGGATTCCTATTCGCTCTCGTCTGTCCTTTGGAGCGTTCTCGACTGTATCAGTGCTATTTTCTCACTCGCCAGTACATTCGTCATTTTGGCCCAGCAGAACATCTTGTACGCGCTCATTATCACTGTCCTGGTCATCCCGCAGGCAGTTGCCAACCCGTATTACACCCGGAAGATCTACTACAACGATCTGGAGCAGATCAATAACGAGCGCAAAAAAGACTATATTTTATCTGTCTGCACGTCCAAATACTACGCGCAGGAAATCCGCTGCTGGAATCTTGGTCGGAGCCTGAAAGCAAAATATCAATTCCTGTGGGAAATGGTTTTGCGTGCCCGAAAGAAACTCTCATTCCAGCAGACCATTTCTGTTTTTTTGCTCTCGCTCCTTCCCGAGGCGGCTGTCTGCGTTATTTCTTTCCTGATTGCACTGCGGGTAATAAATGGCTCCTTGTCCATCGGCGATTATTCGTTCTATACGGGCATGATGGCGCAGATTTTGTCGAGTATGACGGTTTTCGCCACACACATGGTCACTGTGTACGATAACAAATTGAAAGTGGAGAACATGAACGCTTTCACCTCCAAATTCAATCGTACTATCATTTCCGGAGCAAAGCCGATCCAGCAAATCGAACAGATCGAATTTCGAGACGTTTGCTTTCAGTATCCGGGAACCAGCGCCCTCATCCTCGACCATGTCAGCTTCACCATCAAAAATAAAGAGACGGTCGTGCTCGTCGGGAAAAATGGTACAGGCAAGTCCACTCTCATCAAGCTGCTGTTGCGTCTCTATGACGTCACCTCCGGTACGATATTAGTAAACGGAGAAGATATTCGCAGCTACCGGCTGGAGGATCTTCACCGCTGTTTTGGCATCTATTTTCAAAATGCCCCCAACTTCTCTTTCACCATACGCGAGAACATTGTCCTGAACGATGACGATGATAAAAATGCTGCCTCCCGAATCCGAGATCTTCTTTTGGCTTGTGCCAGCGAGGATATTGTACAAGTCTGCCACGGAGATATGGATACATACCTGACCCGGATCTTCTCAGACAAAGGAATCGAACTGTCCGAGGGGCAGCATCAAAAAGTCGCCATTGTACGCGCGCTTTATCACGATGCATCCTGCCTGATCCTCGACGAGCCTTCTTCCGCGTTGGATCCTGAAGCGGAGCATCGTATCTTCGAAAGCCTGCACCAAGTAGCGAAAGATAAGCTCACACTGCTGACTTCTCACCGATTTTCCAATATTGATCTAGCGGATCGGATCATCCTGCTGGAAAACGGCCGAATCTTGGAAGATGGTACCCGCGATGAGTTGCTCGCCCAAAAGGGGAGCAGATTTGCAGAACTCTATGAATATCAGGCACAAAAGTTCCGCAATACACCAGAACAGTGAATCAATCGCTGCCATACGATGGGAGGTCTTTCCATGAAACTGAAAACACGAAACGCCCTGTCCGGGTATCTGCTGGCGCTGCCGTTTTTGATCGGCTTCGCCGGGTTTTACCTGATCCCCTTTTTGTGGAGCATCCGCTTCACCTTTACCAGCGGCTCGGGCGGCACCGCCTTTGTGGGGCTGCGCAATTATCTGGATATTTTCGGCAGCGCGGCCTTCCGGCTGGCGGCCCGCAACACATTCCGGTTCATCGTCATCGGCGTGCCGCTGCTGATGGTCTTTTCCTTCCTGCTGGCGCTGCTGCTGTTCGACAAGTTCAAGGGCGCGACCTTCTTCCGCTCGCTGTTCTTGTACCCGCTGGTGCTGCCCGCGGCGTCGGTGGTCATCGTCGTGCAGGCGTTTTTCTCGGACGGGGGGCTAGTCAACCAGCTGCTGTCCGCCCTGGGCCTGCCGATCGAGGACTGGATCCAGTCGGAGTACGCCTTCCCGATTTTGGTCGGGCTGTACATCTGGAAAAACTGCGGCTACGACCTGATCCTGTTTCTGGCCGGGCTGGCCGCCATCCCCAAGGAATACCGGGAGGCCGCCGCCAGCGAGGGCGCCAGCTACTGGCAGACCGTGCGGTACATCACGCTGCCGCTGCTGATGCCCACCTTCTTCTTTATCCTGATCGTGTCCATCATCAATTCCTTCAAGTCCTTCCGGGAAGCCTACCTGCTGGGCGGGGCCAACCCCCACGAGAGCATCTACATGCTGCAGCATTTCATGAACAACAACTTCCAGAACCTGAGCTACCAGCGCCTTTCGGTGGCGGCGCTGCTGGTGTTCCTGGTGATCTTCGCGCTGGTGCTGGTGCTGTTCCGCCTCAAAGCCCGGCGGGAGCAGTGAGAAAGGGGGAGTAACCATGAAAGCCAAACGATTCGCCCGCCTGCGGCTGGTGTTCCTCTGCTTCTTCGGCCTGTTTGTGGTGGTGCCGATTTTGTTCACGCTGGTCAATTCCTTCTCGACTGGCACGGCGTTCGGGCTCTGGCCGCAGCAGTGGTCGCTGCACGGCTGGTTCGAGGTGCTGATCCGCCGCCCGCACTACCTCGTCAAGTTCTGGAACTCGCTGTTTTTGAGCGTGGCCATCGTGGCCGGGCAGACGCTGGTTTCCAGCCTGGCCGGGTATGCGTTTTCCAAGTTCCGCTTCCCCGGGCGGGAGGCGCTGTTCTTTATCGTCATCATCGTCATGATGATGCCCTACCAAGTCACGCTGGTCTCCAACTATTTTGTCATCCGCGCGCTGGGGCTCATGGGGTCCTGGGCGGCGCTGATCATCCCCTCCGTCTTTTCGCCCTTCGGCGTGTTTCTGCTGCGGCAGGTGTTCGACACCTGCCCCGACGACATGCTGGACGCCGCCCGCATCGACGGCGCGGGCAACTTTGCGATTCTGTTCCGCATCCTGCTGCCCCGCAGCCGGGCGGGAGTGGTCTCGCTGGTCATCCTGACCTTTGTGGACGCCTGGAACATGGTGGAACAGCCGCTGGTTTACCTGGACAGCTCCTACGACTACCCGCTGTCGGTGTTCCTGTCCCAGATGGAAGGGCAGGACGTGGGCGTGCTGTGCGTCTGCGGCATTTTGGCTGCGCTGCCGGTGCTGCTGCTGTTTTTGTACTATGACCAGGATCTGGCCGACGGGATCTCGCTGTCGCAGATTCACTGAGATGGAAGGGGCAAAAATTGCGCGGTATACGCCATTTTGCCTTGGAATTTGCCCAAATTTTCCCCCGCGCCGTCGGAGCGCCTGTGCCCGCAGACGCGCGCCTCGTGCCCGGCCGCTGCGAAAACGGCGGCTTTGGGGCCGGCACACCCCGCCGGCGGCCGGTTTTTGACGATAGAGAGTTGAGGTGCTTTATGAATCGCAAACGAATTTTGCGGTGGGTGGCGGCGGTCTGCCTGCTGGTGCTGGCCGT
>ERZ1643246.483-NODE-483-length-51162-cov-8.616295_pt1 | contig 51162 bp, 51 predicted proteins | sample MGYA00579265_ERZ1643246 | MGnify/ENA primary metagenome ERZ1643246 (study PRJEB29033, sample SAMEA4952261) | chicken gut metagenome | biome: Broiler Chicken; feature: Gastrointestinal Tract; material: Caecum | place: Ireland | collected 2018 | study: Broiler... | reverse complement strand
AGATGACGCGGGGTGGAGCAGTCTGGAAGCTCGTCGGGCTCATAACCCGAAGGTCGTAGGTTCAAATCCTATCCCCGCTATTGTTTTTTAGTTACGGAAGTATATAGTGACAGGAGAATGCGGCGATGACGGTTCCCCTGTTATTTTTTTGCTTTCTGATGTGAGAATATATATGGTGGATACGGAGCGATAAAAATCTTTTTGTTATTCAAAAAAAGGGTGCGTCATGGTAAAATAGAAGAGGAATGTAATGTTGTACCACACAGAAAGAGGTGTGATATGAAGAAAAGATGTACATTATGCGGCGGAAAAGTTTTAAACGGTATCTGCAGTGAATGCGGTATGGATAACCGGAAGTCGGATGAGCAGTATAAGAAAATTCTGGAACAGCGGCAGGCGGAAAAGGAAGCCAGAACGCATGCTTTCCGGAAAGAGAAAAAAGAAGCCAGACAAAAGGTAATGAATGAGAAAAAGACTAAGTATTCAGGAAAGAATACCGGGCAGAAGGCAAAAAGCGGGGGGACCAGACAAACTTATACATCTGTGAAGAAGACAAATAAGAATACAAAGAAGAAAAAGGGAGTTTGGATCTGGGTTCTTGTGTTTTTGATCCTTGCCATGTTTGGAGATACTTTTCTGAATATCTTCACAGAGGTAAAAAACCGTATGGAAGAGGCGCAGGAGGCAGATTACGAGAGTACACAGTCCGAATATGATCCTTATTCTTATGTAGAAGAAGAGATCCGTTCACAGGGAGAGTACTGGAAAGAGGAATTAAGCGCCGGACTCTACGTAGTGGGTGCGGATCTGCCGGAGGGAGTATATACGATCAAAGGCGAAGAGGGAAATTCTTATAGTCTCTGGGACCGTGCCCATGGTCTTTCTGTCAATGAGTATTTTGGAACGGAAGACTATGAGGTGGAGCAAGAAGAAGGAGCTAAGTTGTTCCAGGGAGCATTGATCGAAGTGAACGGGATGTCACCGGTGATCTTTGAGACAGAAAATGGACAGACTCAGAATATGACCGCCAGAAAAAGCAACCCTCTGACAGAGAGTTTTGAATTCTCGGATACGGCTGTGGCAGGAATAGACTTTCCGGCGGGGACTTACGACGTAGAAATAGCGGAGGAGGGGTCTGCCTACTTCTCATATGAGATACAGACTGGAACCGAAGAATATGATTATCCAAATACCTTTTCTGCGCTTCTTAACCAGGAGAACTCTCCGCAGTTTCCGGATTACTGCACTTCCTATAAGAATGTTGTGATTCCCGAAGGTGTGGAAGTCAGCTCAGATGGAATTCGGACCAGGCTGACTCCAAGTGAAGGGATTACGACGGAAGATTATGAATCTTTTTACGACAATCTGACATAGGAGAAAGGACATGACGAAGAAAACAAAGAGAAAGAAAAGACCCATCGATTACATATTGACGGTGATTCTGATACTGGCAATTGGTGTTTTTCTTTTTGCGGCGTACAATCTAATCCATATTTATCTGGAATACAAAAAAGGAACGGATGAGTATAATGCGATTGAAAAGATGGCGGTGACAGAGAGGGAGCCAGACCAGCCGGATGAGCAAAATGAGGAGGAAGAATTTCAGCCTCCAATCCAGGTAGACTTTGAGGCGCTTCGGGCTATCAATGAAGATGTGATTGGCTGGATTTATGTGGAAGGTCTGGATATCAGTTATCCTGTGGTGCGAGGGATCGATAACGAATATTATCTGCACAGAACTTATGAGAAAACTTATAATTTCGCGGGAACAATTTTTATAGACTACGAAAACGAAGATGATTTTAATGACTGCAATACGCTGGTATACGGTCACAACATGAAAAACGGATCTATGTTTGGAACGCTTCGGCAGTTTTCTGAAGGAGATGCTTATGAGAAAAGTCACTATTTCTGGATGCTGACTCCGGAAAAAAACTATAAGTATGAAATTTTCTCTGCCTATGTGACAGCGGTGAACAGTGATACTTATACACTGTTTAAAGGACCAAGCGGAGAATTTCAGGAGTGGCTGACGAAGATGAAGAGTAACTCTGCTATTGATACAGGGGATGTCTCTCTGGATGCAGGAGATAAAGTTATGACTCTGTCCACCTGTACAGGGGATTCCTCTACAAGATATGTGGTACAGGGAAAACGATTGAACTGATACCGGAAAGGAGTCTGTTATGGAGAAGGAGATCGAGAAACTCCAGGAATTGATTGACAGCAGCAATCGAATTGTGTTTTTTGGCGGTGCGGGAGTGTCCACAGAGAGCGGCATTCCGGATTTTCGAAGTGTGGACGGGCTGTATAATCAGCAGTATGATTATCCGCCGGAGACGATATTAAGTCATAGTTTCTTTATGAGAAAACCGGAAGAATTCTACAGATTTTACAGAAATAAGATGCTCTGTGACACGGCCAGACCCAATGAGGCCCACAAAAAACTGGCGCAGTTAGAGCAGGCAGGCAAGCTGAAAGCAGTTGTCACACAGAATATAGATAATCTTCACCAGATGGCGGGAAGCAAAAAGGTGCTGGAGCTGCATGGGTCGGTATATCGGAATTACTGTATGAGATGCGGCAAATTTTATGATTTTGATTTTATGAAAAATACAGAAGGTGTGCCGCACTGCACTTGCGGAGGGATGATCAAGCCAGATGTTGTTCTCTACGAGGAAGCGCTGGATCAGGATACCATCTCAGAATCCGTGCAGATGATTGCACAGGCGGATCTTCTGATTATAGGGGGAACGTCTCTGGTTGTCTATCCAGCGGCTGGACTGATTGATTATTATCGGGGAAAACACCTGGTGGTGATTAATAAATCGGCCACACCCAGAGACCGGGAAGCAGATCTTTTGATTCAGCAGCCGATTGGATATGTATTTTCTCAGATTCATGTGAAGGGAGAATAAGAAAATATGGGAAAATTATATCAGGTGGGAGATATCATAACCTTGAAAAAGCCACATCCCTGTGGAAGTAAGGATTGGGAGATCCTTCGGGTAGGGGCGGATTTCCGTCTAAAATGTTTGGGATGCGGACATCAGGTGATGATGCCCCGCAGACTGGTAGAGAAAAATGACCGGGGTCTGAAGAAAAAAAGTGAAAATTAGAAATTCATGCTTTACACAGGCGGGGATTTATGCTAGAATTATCAATCGTGATATATTTTAAATATCCTTGCTCCCAGCACAGTCCGGGGGCCAGAAGACCGTAAGGAGGTAAAGAAAGCATGAATAAGTACGAATTGGCGTTGGTTGTGAGTGCCAAGGTTGAGGACGAAGTACGTGATGCAGTGGTAGAGAAGGCAAAAGGCTACATCACCCGTTACAATGGCACAATCACAGAAGTGGAAGAATGGGGTAAGAAGAAATTAGCTTACGAGATTCAGAAAATGCATGAAGGCTTCTACTATTTCATTCAGTTTGAAGCAGACGCAAATTGTCCTGCAGAAGTGGAAAGACACGTTCGTATCATGGACAATGTATTGAGATACTTAGTCGTTCGCAAAGACGCATAAGATTTCCTGGAATTTTGAGAAGCACCATTAATGACGATCTGTAGGAAAGATATGAGGTAGATACATGAACAAAGTAATTTTAATGGGCCGCTTAACAAGAGATCCAGAAGTTCGATATTCGGCAGGAGAGAATTCTCTGGCGATTGCCAGATATACTCTGGCTGTTGACCGCAGATTTCGTCGTGATGGGGAGGCGACCGCAGATTTTATCCCTTGTGTTGTATTCGGAAGGGGAGCAGAGTTTGCGGAAAAGTATTTCCATCAGGGAATCCGGATTGTGGTCAGCGGAAGAATTCAGACCGGAAGCTATACGAACCGTGAGGGACAGAGAGTCTACACCACGGAGGTAGTTGTGGAAGAGCAGGAATTTGCTGAGAGCAAAGCGGCAAGCGATAATTATGCGGCTTCTCATCCGAGAACTTCCGCACCGGCTCCGGAAGCACCGGCAGCACCGGATACTGCGGCTTCGATCGATGGTTTTATGAACATTCCCGATGGAATTGATGAAGAGTTGCCGTTTAACTAGGCAAGAGGACAATTTAGTGTAGAAGATACTGAAAGTTTAGAAGGAGGTTATACTCATGGCATATAACAGAGGCGAGAGACCAGATTCTCCAATGAAGAGAAGAGGCGGCCGCAGAAGAAAAAAAGTATGTGTATTCTGTGGTAAAGAGAATAATGAGATTGATTACAAGGATATCGCAAAACTGAAAAGATACGTATCTGAGAGAGGTAAAATTCTTCCGAGAAGAATTACCGGAAACTGTGCAAAACATCAGAGAGCTCTGACAGTGGCTATTAAGAGAGCACGTCATATGGCTATGATGCCTTACGTACAGGACTAATTTCATATTCATACAATCATTATCCCGTAATGGAAAAAATCCATTACGGGATTTTTTTTGCCCTAAAAATCAATTTTTATTGATTAAATTGATAAAAAATAAATGATCATTTAAATTTACACAAAAAAATGAGAAGATTTTGAGAAGATTCGACGAAATTAAACAATTTGATGTTAAATGATTGATTATATATTATATATAATATATAATGCCAAGTATAGAAAATATTATATAAATCAGGAATGCAATGGCATTCTTTCCGCGGTGTTTATGAGAGAACCATGGAAAAGCAAGATGGAAAGGAGGGCATTATGGCCAAACTTACAATTAGTGCAGAAAGGTGTAAAAGCTGTAAATACTGCATCTCAGTATGTCCGACGAAGTCATTGTCTCTGTCCGGGAAACTCAATGCAGCAGGTTATGATTATGTGACGGTGGATCACGAGAAATGTACACAGTGTGGAACCTGTTATCTGGTATGTCCGGATAATGTATTTGAGGTTGTTGAAGAGTAGGAAAGGGAGTGAATGACTATGAAGAAAATGTGGAAGGGCAACCATGCGATCGGTGAGGCGGCTATGCGTGCTGGTTGTCAGTTTTATGCAGGATATCCTATCACCCCACAGACAGAAGTGGGTGAATATCTGTCCTGGCGTATGCCAGAACTGGGAAGAACTTTTTTGCAGGCTGAGAATGAAATGTCTGCAATGTATATGATTTTTGGTGCCTATGCCTGTGGCATGAGATCTATGACCAGCTCCTCAGGACCTGGATTCTCACTGAAACAGGAAGGTATTTCCTATATGTGTGCGAATAACTATCCGGCAGTGTTAGTAAATGTTCAGCGCTGGGGACCGGGACTTGGAACTCTGGATTCTTCTCAGACAGATTATCTGAGAGATACCAGATGCGGAGGAAATGGAGATTGTCGTGTGATCGTGCTGACCCCCAACAGCATTCAGGAAACCATTGACTTGATCTATATCGCTTTCGATCTGGCAGAGAAATACCGCAATCCAGTTGAGATACTTTCAGAGGCAGCTCTGGGGCAGATGATGGAGGCCGTAGAGTTCCCTGAGTTCAAGGAGAGGACGGAAGACCTGGGATGGACCTGGGATGGAACAGACCGTGACCACGGCAGACTGGCCAATCCAGATAAACCTGGCGCTACAAAAGCAAAATACGAGCGGATCGAGGCAAATGAACAGAGATATGAGACTTATCAGGTGGAAGACGCTGATTATGTGTTCGTTGCATTTGGTCTGCCTTCCAGAACTGCGAAAAACGCAGTGGATATTTTAAGAGCGCAGGGAGAAAAAGTAGGACTGATTCGTCCGATTACTGTATGGCCGTTCCCGTATAAAGCTTTTGCGGAAGTGAATAAGGACGTGAAAGGATTCATTTCTGTGGAATCTACAGATGCAGGCCAGTTGATTGAGGACGTGGCACTGGCAGCGAAGAAACTGCGTTTCAACGTTCCGGTATACGGACAGTTTACCAATCAGCATATCCCGAAGGCAAAAGAAGTTGTCAAGTTTTATGAGCAGGTGAAAGCCGGACAGATTAAGGAGGTGTTCTAAATGGCAGTGTTAAGAAAAACACCGGAAATGGTGAGTATACCCAACAGTTTCTGCCCTGGATGCGGACATGGTATTTTGAACCGTCTGATCGCAGAAGTAATTGAGGAGAATGGATATGAGAAGAAGACAATCCTGACACTTGGTGTGGGATGTTCCTGTAATATGAACGGAAGCTGGAAAGGTGATAAGATCCAGACTGCCCACGGAAGAGGTGCTTCCACAGCCATGGGCGTCAAAGTGGCAAGACCGGATCTGCTCTCCATCGCTTACCAGGGCGATGGCGATGCTTATGTAATCGGTCTGGCTGAGACGATTAACGCAGCGTACAGAAACGAGAATATTACGGTATTTGTAGTAAACAACAATAACTTTGGAATGACTGGCGGACAGATGTCCTGGACAACCATGCCAGATCAGAAGACAACCACCAGTGTACACGGAAGAGATACCAATTGGACCGGAATGCCGATCAAGGTACCGGAGATGATTGCAACTATGCCGAATGTCGCATATGTGGCAAGAGGATCCGTGCAGAGCCCGAAGGAAATCCGTAAACTCCGCAAATATGTGAAAAATGCCATCGAGGCACAGCTGAACAATGAGGGATATTCTCTGGTAGAGGTTCTGGCTCCATGTCCAACAAACTGGGGAATGCCGGTTGACAAAGCACTTGCTTGGATGGATCAGGAAGTATCTTCCTACTACACCTTAGGTGAATTGAAAGAAAGGAAGGGTGAGTGAGTATGGAATTAGTATTCGCAGGTTTTGGAGGTCAGGGAGTTCTGACTTCAGGAATGATCGTAGCTGAGATGGCCCTGGAAGAGGGCAAGACAGTAACCTGGATGCCCACTTACGGTCCTGCCATGCGAGGCGGAAAAGCTTACAGCGTAGTAAAATACACCGACGGAGTGATCGGTGGTCCAGATATTGAAGAGAGTGATGTGCTGGTAGCAATGAATGGTCCTTCACTGGAGTATGCCGCATATCTGAAAGAAGGCGGAACACTGATTATCAACAGCGATGAGGTTGCAGATGATCTGACAGTGGAAGGAAATTTCAATATTGTCAGAGTACCTTGCATGGAACTGGCGATGAAGGCGAACAATCCGAAAGCTGCCAACATTGTGGCAATCGGCGCTCTGATTAAAAAATGCGGACTGTTTGATGCAGACCTTGCACGAAAAGTATTAAAACAGATTTTCGTCAATAAAGGAAAAGAAAAATTTACTGCGGCGAACGAGGAAGCATTTAACGCAGGTTTCGATTACGTTCAGTGAGAGTATGTGACGGAGGTATGAGATGGATATACAAAAACTGATTAAACCGAAGAGCATTGCGGTAGTGGGGGTTACAGACAAACCAGGATTCGGAAGAGGAGCTGCTCAGGGAGCTTTGAACAGCCGTATTGTGGAACATGCATATTTTGTACATCCCAAGAAGACCGAGCTTTTCGGGAAAAAATGTTATCCCAACATTTCTTCTCTTCCGGAAGTTCCGGAATGTGTGGTACTTGCGACGAACTGTCATACAATTCCAGGTCTTCTCGAGGAAGCCGGAGCATTCGGTGTGAAAGCCGCAGTGATTTATGCCAGCGGATTTTCAGAAGAAAACACAGAGGAAGGAATTGCTCTGGAAGAACAGGTCAAAGAAATTGCCAGAAAATATGATATGTGTATCTGCGGACCCAACTGTATGGGAATGCTGAATAATGTGGATAAAATTAATCTCTGGGGCGGACATACCCACTGGGATTTGGAAGATGATGCCCACGGCATCGCGATTATCGCACAAAGCGGTTTCATCTGTGCGGAGATTCTGAACACAGATTTCTTCAATATTTCCTATGCGATTTCCTCTGGAAACGGAAATATCGTGACTTTGGAAGAGTTCCTGGAATTTGTAGTGGAAGACGAGCACGTATCTGTTGTCGCCCTTTATTTGGAAGGTGTCCGTGATTCCGCAAGATTCTTAAGTGCTCTGAAAAAGGCGGCACAGATGCGCAAACCGGTTGTCATTTTGAAATCCGGAAGATCTGTGCGCGGAGCTATCTCTGCAGCTTCTCACACAGGCAGCATGGCAGGATCCAACAAATCCTACATGAGTATTTTTGAAAAATATGGTGTGATTGTGGCGGAAACTTTGGAAGAATTCATGTGCCTGGCTCAGACTTTGAGTGTATTGAATGGAAACTTCCCGACCAAAAAAGAGGTGGCAGTTATCAGCTTCTCCGGTGGAGAGAGTACTCTGAGTGCAGACATCGCTGAGGAAGTCGGCGTGGAACTGGCGGAGATTTCCCAGGAGACGAAGGATAAGTTGAAACAATACATACCGGCTTATGCCTCCGCAAAGAATCCTCTGGACGCTACCACAACACTGTTCCATGAAGATGAGAAGACAGTTGGCGTTCTGAAATCTTTCAACGATGATCCGGCTGTGGGATTGATCACAGTTGGTGTCAACGTGAAGAAAGATGACGATCTGACCACTTCTGATATGTGTAAGAGTATCGCACATGCAAAAGAGCTGGGAGTTACAAAACCAGTAGTTGCGATACCTTCTCTGGAAGGATACCGTTACCGTGGATCCAGAAGAATTCTGGAAGATGCAGGGGTTCCGCTGATGTCCTCCATGGGAACTTCCTTTACCGCATTGAAGAAACTGCTGGATTTCGCGGATTACGATTACAAAGAGCACAACCTGGAATCCTGTGTGCCGAAAGACCATGAAGGAGCAGAATCCTATGCGCTCTCTGAGTATGACAGCAAAGAAGAGATGAAACAGTATGGAGTTCCGGTGCCGGCTCAGGCGATTGCCAGAAGTGTGGATGAGATCCGCGAGGCAGTAAAAGGAATGAAATATCCGCTTGCTCTGAAGATCAACTCTTCAGAAATTCTGCACAAGACAGAGGCAGGCGGCGTGAAGCTTCATATTCAAAATGAAGAGGAAGCAGCCGCGGCTTACAACGAGATCATGGAGAATGTGGCAAGAACCAGCCCGGGCAAGAAGACCGATGGAATTCTGGTACAGGAGATGGCTCCCTCAGGTGTGGAGATCATCATCGGTGTGACCAACGACAAACAGTTCGGCCCTATGCTGTTGGTAGGTCTTGGCGGAATCTATGTGGAAGTATTTAAGGATGCAGCTTTGTATCCGGTTCCTCTGAACAAAGGGGAGGCCATGAATATGCTGAAATCCTTGAAGAGCTACAAGCTGCTCACCGGATATCGGGGATCAAAACCCTGTGACCTGGATGCTCTCACAGATATGATGGTGAAAATTTCGGATTATGCTTATGCCCACAAGGATGAGATCAAAGAGATGGATCTGAACCCGGTATTTGTATATCCGCAGGGTGAAGGAGTCTGCGCGGTAGACGCGTTGATCGTGAAATATAAATAAAGAAGCCAAAGAGACAGGGGGAATGAAAATGGCTGAATTTACAATGACAGCATCGAATGCGACAGGAAAGGGAAAACCAGATCCCAGCTTTAGTTCTGCTGGGGACGCAGGTACTGCGATTGCGAAGTACGGAAAAGAGAACGTGACAGATGCGACTTTGGGTGTCTTAAAAGACGAGAACGGAGATTTCCTGGCAATGCCTACAGTAGATAAAATCTATCGTGAGCTTCCGGCCAATGAACTGATGGATTATGCTCCGATTCCCGGACTGAAGGATTTCCTGGATGCAGCGATAGAGAGCGCATTCCGCGGACATCAGCCGAAGAATACCTACACAGGCGCTGTGGCAACTCCAGGCGGTACCGGTGGTGTTCATCATATGATCTTTAACTATGTGGAGAAAGGTCAGAAATTCGTGATTCCGAACTGGCACTGGGGTCCATACCGTGAGATTGCGGAAGAGAACGGAAGAGAATGGGAAATCTACCAGATGTTCGATGAGAATAACAATTTCTCAAGAGAAAATCTGAAAAATGCAGTGCTGAAACTTCTGGAGACACAGGACAGTGTTATGACGATCTTCAATACACCGGCTCACAATCCTTCTGGTTATACCATGACCAATGAAGACTGGGAAGATATCATGAACTTCTACCGTGAATGTGCAAAACGCCCGGGCAAGAAGATTATTATTCTGTGGGATATGGCATATACCGATTATGCCGGAGATCCGGATGAAGTCAGAGAATTCCTGAAATATTTCGATGATCTTCCAGAGAATATTCTCCTGGCAGTAGCTTACAGTATGTCAAAATCCTACCTGATTTATGGAATGCGTTCCGGTGCTCTGATCGGTGTATCTTCCTCAAAAGAAGTGGCAGATGAATTCGCCAATGTGAACACATTCTCCAACCGTGCTACCTGGTCAAACGGAAGCCGTGGAGCACAGAGACTTCTGGCAAATATCAAGGCAGACCCGCAGCTGGAAGCACAGATCGACAAAGAGCGCGCTCAGTTCAGTGAGATGCTGACAAACCGTGCGAAGATCTTTGTGAAAGAGGCAGCGGAAGTGGGTCTTCATATTCTTCCTTATGAGGCTGGATTCTTCATCACAGTTCCGGCAAAAGATTCCGCAGTACTGGCAGACAAACTGGCTCATCAGAACATTTTCGTGATTCCGCTCAAAGACGGTATCCGGCTGGCGATGAGTGCGGTGCCAACCAGTAAGGTACCGGGACTGGCCGGAAAGATTAAAGCAGTTTTTGCCGGACATGAAGTATAGAAGTGCGGGATGGGGTGTTTTTACAAAGTTAGTAACTTGTTGCTGAATTGAGGAGGATTAAGCGACTCGATTCCATATTTGTAAGAAAGTGAGAAGAAAATATGGATAGTAGAACAGTTATCATTGCAGTGGTTGCAATTTATTTTATTGCTTTGTTGGTAATCGGCTTTGTGACAAAGGGAAAGAACGAAGAGGTTGATGATTTCCTGGTGGCCGGCCGTAACGTAGGTCTGTGGGTGGGAGCCTTTTCCATCGCGGCAGTTCAGGTAGGCGCCGGAGTTATCATTGGCGGTGCAGAGACAGGTGCAGAACATGGTGTCTGGCCTGGTATGTACTACTCTTTAGGATGTGGCCTTGGATGTATTATAGCAGGTATCTTCATAGCAGGACGTATGAGGGATATCGAAGGCGTGGTGCCGATGGATTATTTCGAAGCCCGTTTTGGTAAATATAAAGTGGTTCGTGGCTGGGCTTGGCTGAGTAACGTGCCTTCCATGTTGGGTATCTTCATCTCCCAGATCCTTGCCTGTGGAAGTATTTTGTCCGCATTCGGACTTCCATTCTCCGCAAGCATCATTATCTGCGCACTGGTTGTCCTGGTGTCTGCGGTTATGGGTGGTATGTGGTCTGTGGCCATTGGAAATACCGTCCAGATGCTGGTTATCATGATCGGTATTCCGGTTGCGGCAATTATGACTCTGGTGAATTTGAATAATGCCGGTGTTCCGGTAGGAGAGATTTTCTCGATTCCGTTTATTCCGGACGGACTGTTCAGTACATTTATTTATCAGGTAACTCCGATGTTGGTGTCCATCTCTGTATCTTATGACGCATTCCTGCGTTATCAGGCGGCAAAAGATGTGAAGACTGCAAAATGGGCTTGTATCCTTGGCGGAATTATCACAATTTTTGTAGGTACCGCCGCTTCTATCGTAGGTACCGCAGGACATAGCCTGTTTCCAGAGCAGAGTTATGCCAATACATTTGCTTATACCGTAAGTGAGGTTTTGCCGGCACTAATTGCGGCAGTTGTGGTTGTGGCAGTTCTGGCAGCGGCGATGTCCTCCGCAAGTGGTCTTCTGATTGGTCTGAGCAGCTCCTTCTCTGTAGACCTCTACAAAGGTGTTATGCATCCTGACAAACAGATGAAAGATCTTCCGAAGGCAAAGACAATTGCGCAGGCAACAGTGGTGGTTGCATGTATCGTGGGTACTCTTTTGAGTTTTAAAATTGACAATCTGCTGGATGCGATCATTTTGTTCAACTATCCGTACATGGGATCTGTCCTGGTACCATTGCTGGCAGCTCTGTTCTATAAGAACGCTACCGTGAAAGGATGTTTTGCAGCAATGTTCGCAGGCGGCGCAGTCGGAACGGTATCCTTTGTGGGCGGTCTGGCCGGTTTCTTGAATCCGGATATGGGATTGTTCATTGCTTACCTTGTGGGTCTGGTTGTCCTGGTGATCGTAAGCTCCATGGATCCGAAGAAGTGCCCGATGGTAGATCATAAAGCTCATAAAGTATGATGTGTTTACCTCTAAAAATCAAAGAATAAAACCTTTGAGAAGTAATGGTATTTTGAGGGTGTAGAAAAGATTGCTGAGTTGTTTGAGATTGTTCAAGGACTCAGCAATCTTGCTTTCTGGAATTTTTAAAGAAAGGAAAAAAGTGAACATGAAAAAGACAGGCAAATTGCATTATGGCTGGATTTTATGCTTTACAAGCTGTCTGATGCTGACAGGAGGAGCCGGGATCGTGATCAACTCAGCGAACCAGTTTCTCAAACCAGTGACAGAAGCTTTCGGTATTTCGAGAGGGCAGTTTTCTTTTTATATTTCCTGTCTCTCAATTACATCCATGATTGTGAGCCCGTTTATCGGTAAAATTTTCAGTAAATTTCCACCGAAGAGGGTTGTGATCTTTGGAGGGCTTTTGATGGTATGCTGCTGGCTGGGATTGTCTGTGGCTCCGAATATTTATTTCTTCTATGTCTTAGGACTTTTGATTGGAACGGGATCTTCTCTGACAGGAATGGTCTGCGTCAGCATTTTGATGAATAACTGGTTTGTGGAACGAAAAGGAACTGCTATGGGAATCGCACTCACAGGAACGGGTATTGGAAGTATGATCTTCAATCCTCTGGCGAGTAAGCTGATTGTGGAGTGTGGTTATCAGGCGGCCTATCGCTGGCTGGGACTTATCTGTATTCTGGCACTTCTTCCTTACATGATCGCATTCCGCTATCAGCCTTCAGAGATTGGCTTAAAACCAGTGGGTGTGGAGCAGCTGACAGCCGGAAGTGACGGGAAAGAGGCTGTCCATGTAGTCACAGGACTTACCCGGGGAGAGGCCATGCGCCGGCCGGAATTTTATGCGGTGTGCTTCATTGCATTCGGACTGAGCGGAACCTGCCAGGGACTTTATAATCATTTGATGGCATATTTCACAGACATTGGTTTTGGACAGGTAAAGGCTGCGTCTTTTATCAGCATTATCGGTTTTACACTGGCTGTGGGAAAAGTAGGAGCAGGGTGGCTGAATGATAAGATTGGCCTGAAGAAAAGCTTTACGCTGCTGGTGGGATTGTCCGTGTTGGGAATGATCATGCTGAATTTCGCTTCCAGCGGCGGGGTGGCGATTGTGGCCTCCTTCCTGTTTGGCTTTGCAATGGCGGCACCCTTTGTTCTCTCGCCGCTTTTGACGACATTTACTTTTGGCTCCAAAGATTTTGCAAATATTTATGGTACTATTACCATTTTCACATTCCTGGGGCCGATTTTGATGCCTCCTCTGTCCGGTATGATTTATGATTTGAATGGAAGCTATTTCTGGGCTTTCGTGGTCTGCACAGTCATTGAGGCAGCGAGTCTTCTGATTGGACTGGTACTGCTGAATGGAGGCGGGTACGAAAAACTGCGGGCAGCGAAGGAGAGTTGAGATACAAAACAGTACAGAATACGTCTATATTTTCTCTTGAAAGAATGGCAGTTCTGCTGTACAATAGAGTAGAATTTTAGAGGAGGAAAGTGCGTATGGGGCTAGCAAAGGCAAATTTGTCAGATCAGATTTATGAGATGCTCAGGGAAGATATTGTACATCAGAGAATAAAGTGCGGAGAGAAAATGACGGTGAAGATGTTGGTGGAACGTTTTCAGGTAAGCGCCACACCTGTCCGTGAGGCTTTGGTCCGCCTCGCGCAGGAAAAACTGGTCACTTATCATCCCAACGCGGGTGCCAGCGTGATCGAACTCACCGACAATGATATCCGGGAGCTCTATGAATTTGTGGGAGATGTGGACAGTCTGGCAATTTATTACGCATCGAGGCATCCGGACAACGAGGAGCTGATAGAGAAGCTTAAGGAGAATCTGAAAAAGAGCCGGGAACTGATAGGAGTAGAGAATGCAGATATGTGGAACGCCTCTACCGATGAGTTCCATATGCTGTTTTTGGATTACTGCCAGAATTCAAGGCTTATGGAAGCTGCAGAGCGTGTGAGAAGCCAGCTGGGAATTGTGAGTAATCAATGTGGAAATTTTCTTTCTTTGCAGGAGCAGATCTGCCGATTTCATGAGGAAATCTTTGAGGCTTATGAGCGCGGCGATGTTCAAGCGGCGATGGATCTGATGAAGCAGCATATGAGTGAGTCTCTGATTGAGGAGCAACGTTTGCTGAGAGAAGAGGAAAAATAAAAGTGATACCTTTGTTTTGCGGGAAACAAAGGTATTTTTTTTGCAAAAGCATAAGAAATCTGGTATAATGAGCTGTATATATGGGATTTTACCGAAATGAAAATTTAAGTTGCTGAAGTGTGGGAAAAGTATGAAAAAAGAATTTAAATTACGGGGACAATTGAAGAAATTCATGCGCTGGCCGGTTTTTCTGTCCGTTCTTTTAATCGGCATGGATATTGGCGTGTATTTCCTGAATGTGAAAGCAGGGGTCCTGGTTACGGTGATTGTGGTTCTGTATATCGCCATCGCAGCGGCTCTGTACTTCTACAACAAGCCAATTATCCTCAATGAGCTGATCGATTTTGCCAATCAATATGATCAGCTGGAGCAGAGAATGCTGGAAAATCTGGCAGTTCCTTACGGCTTGGTGAACTCAGAAGGCAAGCTTTTGTGGGGAAACCGGAATCTCATGGAAATGCTGGGCAAGGACAAGGTCAAGAAAAGAGTCTCTTACCTGTTTCCGGAGATCACGGAAGACAACCTTCCCCAGGGAAAAAAGCGAGCAGAGATCGAGATTGCATATGAGGAGCGGATTTACAATGCGGTCATGCATCAGATTTCTCTGGAGGAGCTGGTGAATAAGACCGGATTTCTTGAGGCAGTGGGCGAGAAGCCGTTTATCTATGCGATGTATCTGTTTGATGTGACAGAGCTGAGTACTTACAAGAAAAAGAGCGAAGAAGACAAGCTTGTGATTGCGGAAGCTTATCTGGATAACTATGATGAGGCACTGGAGAGTGTGGAGGAAGTACGCCGGGCTCTTCTGATTGCATTGATTGACCGTAAGATTACGAAATATTTTTCGAATTACGGCGGTCTGGTGAGAAAGCTGGAGAAAGATAAATATTTCCTGATTATGCAGATGTCTTCTCTGAGAAAACTGCAGGAAGAACGTTTCCATATTCTGGACGAGGTGAAGACCGTGAATATCGGCAATGAGATGTCATTGACTTTGAGCATCGGAATCGGTGTCAACGGAGCCACCTACGGGCAGAGTTACGAGTATTCCAGAGTGGCCATGGAGATGGCGCTGGGACGGGGCGGAGATCAGGTAGTCATTAAAAATGGAAACAACATTACGTATTTCGGCGGAAAATCCCAGCAGATGGAAAAAGCGACGCGTGTGAAAGCACGCGTGAAAGCCCAGGCTCTTTCTGAGATTATCAGTACCAAAGAGCGTGTGGTGGTGATGGGACATAAGATCACGGATGTGGACGCTTTCGGAGCGGCTGTGGGAATTTACCGGGCGGCAAAGACGTTGGGAAGACCTGCCCACATAGTGGTCAATGATCCGACGACGTCCATCCGTCCTCTGATGGCCGGTTACCTGGAAAACCAGGATTATGAGCCGGACATGTTTGTCACCAGCCAGCAGGCAAAAGAGATGGTGGATCAAAGCACGGTGGTAGTTGTGGTGGATACCAATAAGCCAAGCTACACGGAATGTGAGGATTTGCTGTATATGACAAAGACCATCGTAGTTCTGGATCACCACCGCAGAGGCAGTGAAGTGATTCAGAATGCGGTACTGTCTTATGTGGAGCCTTATGCCTCCTCTGCCTGTGAGATGGTTGCGGAGATTCTTCAGTACATGTCTGATGGCATCCGAATCCGCAGTCTGGAGGCAGACAGCATGTATGCCGGAATCATCATTGATACCAATAACTTCCTGTCAAAGGCGGGAGTGAGAACCTTCGAGGCAGCGGCGTTTCTGAGAAGATGCGGCGCAGATGTGACGAGGGTGCGCAAGATGTTGAGAGATGATCTGGACTCCTATAAGGCGAGAGCTGCGGCAATCCGGGATGCGGAGATTTACAGAAATGATTTTATCATGGGCGTCTGCCCGAGCAAAGGGCTGAAAAGCCCGACCGTAGTGGGGGCACAGGCAGCGAATGAACTGTTGGATGTGGAGGGAATCAAGGCATCCTTTGTACTGACCAGCTATCACAATGTGATCTATATCAGTGCCCGGTCTATTGATGAAGTGAACGTCCAGGTGATCATGGAAAAATTGGGCGGCGGAGGACACTTGAATGTGGCCGGCGCTCAGGTCAGTGGTTATACGATGACAGAAACCCTGAATATGATTAAGAATATTATTAATGAAATGAAAGAACAAGGAGATTTATAATGAAGGTAATATTGTTGCAGGATGTAAAATCCTTGGGAAAAGCAGGAGACATTGTAAAAGTAAGTGATGGTTATGCAAGAAATATGATTCTTCCCAAGAAACTGGGTGTGGAGGCAACTCCTAAGAATCTGAATGATCTGAAGCTGAAAAAAGCAAACGAAGAGAAGGTGGCGCAGGAGAATTATGAGGCGGCTCTGGCTTTTGCAAAAGATCTGGAAGACAAGGAAGTAGTTGTAAAGCTGAAAGTGGGAGAGGGAGGAAAAATCTTCGGCTCTGTGTCTACCAAAGAGATTTCTGAGGCGGCAAAAGAGCAGCTGAATCTGGACATTGACAAGAGAAAACTGCAGCTTCCCTCACCGATTAAGATATTGGGAGTTACGCAGGTTCCGGTGAGACTTCACCCGAAGGTGACCGGACAGCTGAAAGTGTTCGTGAAGGAAGCGTAAGAGTAGGAGGAAGGCTGTATGGAAGAGGCTCTGATCAAGAGGATACTGCCTAACAGCCCGGAAGCGGAACAGTCGGTTATCGGGTCTATGATTATGGATCGTGAGGCGATTTTGATTGCCTCGGAGATTCTGACAGGGGACGATTTCTATCAGAACCAGTATGGAATTATTTTCGACACGATTGTGGAATTGTGCAATGAGGGAAAGCCAGTCGATCTGATCACACTCCAGGACCGGCTCCGGGAAAAAGATCTGCCGCCGGATATCAGTGATATGGAATATGCGAAAGATCTGCTTGACTCAGTTCCAACTTCTGCGAATGTGAAGTACTATGCTCAGATTGTCAGTGAGAAGGCGATGCTCCGCAGGCTGATCAAGGTAAGCGAGGAGATTGCCAATACCTGTTATCTGGATAAACAGAGCACTGAGGAGATTATGGAGGAGACGGAGAAAAAAATCTTCAACCTGCTCCAGAAGAGAACAACCAGTGAGTTTGTGCCCATTCAGCAGATTGTTCTCAATGCGGTGAGCAACATTGAGAAAGCATCGAAGACGAAAGGAAATGTGACCGGACTGCCTACAGGTTTTGTGGATCTGGACTATAAGACTTCTGGGTTTCAGAATTCGGATCTGATTCTGATTGCGGCGAGGCCGTCCATGGGAAAGACGGCGTTCACTCTGAATATCGCCCAGTATATGGCTGTGAAGAAGAATATCACAGTGGCCATTTTCAGTCTGGAGATGTCGAAGGAGCAGCTGGTCAACCGCCTTCTTGCCAGTGAATCCCGGGTGGATTCCCAGACCCTCAGGACTGGAAACTTAAAAGACGAAGACTGGACAAAGCTTGTGGAAGGCGCGGATATCATCGGGCGTTCCAACCTGATTATTGACGACACACCGGGAATTTCTGTAGCTGAGATGAGATCAAAGTGCAGGAAATACAAATTGGAACAGAATCTGGGAATCATTTTTATCGATTATCTTCAGTTAATGGGCGGAAGTGGCAGGACGGATTCCAGGCAGCAGGAGATCTCAGAAATTTCACGTTCTCTGAAGGCGCTGGCCAGGGAACTGAATGTGCCTGTAGTAGCGCTGTCACAGCTGAGCCGTGCTGTGGAGCAGAGGACGGATCACCGGCCGATTTTGTCTGACTTGCGTGAGTCCGGAGCCATTGAGCAGGATGCGGACGTCGTAATGTTTATCTACCGGGATGACTATTATCATAAGGACACAGCGAAGCCCGGCGTGGCAGAGATTATTATCGCAAAACAGCGAAACGGCCCGATCGGGACAGTGGAGCTGGTATGGCTCGCGAAGTATACACAGTTCGTCAATATGAAGAAGTAGATGAGAATTTGTCGATGAGATTTCATTGCAATCTGTCTCTCCTTTGTTATAATATTTTCTGAGGAGTGATGGTATGGGAGAGGAACGCTACACAGTCTCGCAGGCGGCGGAACTGGCGGGAGTTAAGCCTTATGTTCTGAGGTACTGGGAGGAAGAGCTGAATCTGCGGATTGCTCGCAATGAGATGGGGCATCGATACTACACCCGATATGATATTCAATTATTTCTGAATATAAAGGAGCTAAAGAAGAGGGGATTACAGCTGCGGGCAATCCGCGAAGTGATCCCCCGTATTTATCATCAGGCACCAGGAAGTCCTTACAGCAGGATTCAGCTGCTGACAACTGCGAAAAAAGAGGTGAAGGAGGAAGAGAAGGTGCCGGAGAAGATGGAGCCAAAAGACAGAATGCAGGAGTTTCAGATGATTTTGGATAAGCTGATTACTCTGGGGCTTCAGCAAAAAAGCCAGGAGGAGCAGCGCTGCAGAAGGCTGGATGAATCCATCCGCTGTCATCAGAGAGCGCGCCGTGAGGCGGCAGCGGCAGAAGAAAAAAAGAGCAGGAAAAAAATACAGAAAAAAGAAAAAGTATCTTAAAACGAAAAATGAGGCTGTGCACCGGTCGGTGTGACAGCCTCATTTATCTTTGTACATGTAAAACCGGCTGCGTTTTGGCAGCCAGCCGTTCAGGCTTCTTATAATTATTCGCCTGGTACGATAGCTTCGGTAGGACATGCATCTGCACAAGTTCCGCAATCTACACAAGCATCAGCATCGATTACATATTTGTCTTCTCCCTGGGAGATAGCCTCAGACGGACATTCTGCTTCGCAGGTTCCGCAGCTTACACATTCGTCAGTAATTACATATGCCATAGTTAGTATCCTCCTTTTAGACTTATTAACCACTTGGTTAATCTCATTCTAATATATCCATGGGCAGAATACAAGGGAAAATTTTATAAAAAGTGTACGAAAAACAATGCAAGGATGACTTGATTCTTGACTAAAAAGATTATATAATAAGACGAGCATATTTGATAATTTTTGTACAAAAAAGGAGGTAACAAATCATGGCACAGGTATCCAAAGATATGTTAATTGGAGAATTACTCCGTGTGGATCCGAATGTTGCACCGATTCTGATGCGTGCCGGCATGCACTGCCTGGGCTGCCCGTCTTCACAGATGGAATCTCTGGAAGAGGCTGCGATGGTTCACGGACTGGATGTAAATGTTCTGGTAGCACAGATCAATGATTTTCTGGAAAATAAATAAGAGCAGAAAGTATGCAGGGCAAACTGCCGATGGCAGTTTGCCCTTTTGTTTTGAGTTCTGGACTATAATTCTGAGAGTTGTTGAAGAGCGTTCTGGGTAAGAATGACTTCCCCGTGTTCAATCAGATGCGCCTCTCCAGCGTTGGAGAAAACTTTTCCCCGGCCATATTCAGAAAGAATATTGCATACTTTATTGAATTCTTCCGGTGAGTAGGAAGATTGATGAAGTACTAACTGATAATCGCCGCTTTTCTTATCTTTGTAAAGAGCGTTGACGCCTTCGTAGAACTGACTAAGACTGTGCGCGGCTTCTATGATCACATCCAGATCGCGGAAGCGGTAGAGATAAACCAGATTGACAGGCGAAACTTCCTCCTTTGGCGCGGAAGCCTTTGAAGAATTCTTGGCCTCAGGCTTCTTTCCGGAGTTCTTTGACCTGGCTTCGTAGAGTTTCTGGAAAATATCGATAATGCTGTCTGCACCGTCCAGCTGGAGTACCGTATCATTGGTACCGGAAGAAGGAGCGAATTTTGAGAAACGTGTATCCAGTTCCTCTGGATCTTCCACTTTGGTGATGATCAGGAGAATGCTTTCGGAATTCAGAGGAATTGCCTCAATCATGAGGGGAATATTGTCCGCCTCGAAACCGAATTGCGCATGAGCCTGCTGCATCATATCCCGGAACAGAGACTTAGCTTTTTCTGTGCCGTAAGCCAGCTCACTCAGGCGTATCTGGTGATTCTCAAGGTCTTCTCTGGTCAGTGTACAGCGAATCTGGTTGTCATTGATTTTTTCTATTTTCATAACATCACATCCTGTTCTTCGTCCATGACTCGAAAACAATTCTTTCATGTTATAGGATCTTAATGTTATTATATAACACATATCTTTCGTATGTAAAGTAAATCAGAAAACCAATTTATAAAATAAATGGAAAGAATCGAGAAAAATTTGCGCAAATTGTATAAAACAGTTGAAATACAGAAAAATCTGAGTATAATATAGTTTAGAAAAAGATGTGGTGCGGCGTATAGCAGGAAAGAAAGAACCAAAGTTGCATAATAATACATCTAACATTCCAATTGAACATATCTGATACTGCTGCAGGGTGCAGCATCGAAGATATATCTAGAATTTCTTACAGTGTTCTTACTGTGAATAAAATTCCCCATTTTTATTTTTCGTCTCGTCATATCTTTTTCTGGAACCTGTTGCAAGGTGTTTTCTAAAATATTCCAGGAAAGGAGGTCTTTTTATTTAAAATATGTCACGTAAACTAGATAAGCCTCTGAAAAAAGAGTTGGAAAGCTATCAGGAGGCAGGGGTCGCTCTGTGGCTTGACGGGCGGCCGAGTACACCGAAAAAGATTGCCAAGGCACATAAGATCGCGGAAGACGGGGTATATATGCGGGATTATGTGGAAGACGAGAAAGGAGAGATAAAAGGAATCAAATTTGACTTCATAAAAAATGAAATAAAATAAGGCTATGAGGACCTGCAAAGGATGAGAAAGTCCCCTTATACATAACCCCTTTGCAGGTTCTTTGCGTGCATTTGAAAAATTACAAAAATATTACAAAAAAGTGACAAAAATATATTAAAAAACGATAAAATGACAAATTTATACTGACGGGCACGAAAAATATGTTATAATGGGTTCTTAGGAGGTAAAACCATGAGAAGAAGAGGAACACCGGTTTTGATTGTTCTGCTGCTGATTTTTATTATTGGCGTGGCAGGAGTCATAACGATGTACGTGCAAAGACATACTCCTACCAAAGAGGAGATGGACAAGAATGAGTATTACGGGGAAATGGCAGAGGATGAGATTCCCCTTATTTTTGAGACAGAAATCCTGGAATCCAGAGGTCTTATGGAGGGGGATACGGCGTATCTTCCGCTGAGTGTGGTCAATCAGTATCTGAATCCGAAGTTCTACTGGTCGGAGGATGAACAGGAGATTTTTTATGCGCATCCGGAGGAATTGGAGAAGATTGCGCCAGATGACGGATCTGGACGGGTACTGTTAAAAGGGGATCAGGTCTATCTGTCTGTGGACTATGTGAAAGAGTACACGGACATGGATGCGCAGATGTATGAGAATCCTAAGAGGCTGGTGGTGAATTACAAGTTTGATCATCAGATTGTGACAGCCGAGAAAGAGGAGGCGGTCCGTTACCGGGGCGGGATCAAAAGTGAAATTCTGACTTCAGTGAACTCCGGAGATGAAATGTGGCTGATGGAAGAATATGAGAACTGGACGCAGGTGGCCACTGCAGACGGATACATCGGTTTCATTCCCAAAGATGCACTGAGCGATCCCAAAGATTCTGACAGAGAAGTGCAGTATACTGTGGAAGATTATACAAGCATTCACAGAGACGAGCCCATTAATATGGTGTGGCATCAGGTGACTTCCCGGGAAGCCAATGCGGCTTTCGATGAGGATATGGCAAATGTGACAGGGGTCAATGTGGTTTCACCTACCTGGTTTTCCATTGCCAACAACAAAGGTGATATCAAATCTTACACCAGCAAATCTTATGTACAGAAAGCACATGACCGGGGAATGGAAGTCTGGGGGCTGATTGACAACTTTGACGACAATGTCAGCACACTGAAAGTCCTGTCAAGCTCCAGTGCACGGGCGAGGATGATCAAGCAGCTGATGACGGCAGCCGGCAACTGCGGCCTGGACGGCATTAATGTGGATTTCGAGTCCATGACTGAGGAGACGATTCTTCATTTTCTGGAATTCCTGAGAGAACTCTCTATTGAGTGCCGCAGCCGGGGGCTGGTTCTGTCAGTGGATAATCCTCCGCCACAGAACTATACCACTTATTATAACCGCAGAGAACAGGCGTCTGTGGCAGATTATATTGTCATCATGGGATATGATGAACATTATAATGGTTCGCAGGAACCAGGGTCTGTTGCATCTCTGCCATGGGTGACGGAGGGAATCGAGGATACTTTGAAAGAAGTTCCGGCAGAGAAAGTGATTCATGGAATTCCTTTCTACACGCGTCTGTGGAGAACTGCTGCGGGGATTGTATCCAGTGAGGCGATTTCCATGCCGCAGGCAGAGGAAGTTATTAAAGTCCATAACGTGGAGACGTATTGGAATAAAGAAGTACACCAGAATTACGGCAAGTACGAAGATGGAAACGATGTGTATGAGATCTGGCTGGAAGATGCGGACTCGATTGCAGAGAAGGTGCAGCTGGTGCCCAAATATCAGCTGGCCGGAGTGGCAGCCTGGAAGCTGGGATTTGAAGATTCGAGTATCTGGAAGGTGATCTCGAAGAATCTGACAGCCAAGTAACGCAAGAGAAAGGGGTAACCATGGGACAGGAGGCTTTTAAGACAAGATTTATGGGCGGCTATGATAAAGATGACGTACAAGAGCAGATACAGCGGATGCGGGATGAGGCAATGGACGAGCAGGCGCGTCTGAAGAAAATCATTGCGGAGAAAGATTCAAGAATCACGGAATTGAATAAGCGTCTGGAGCTGAAAGAGGAGCAGCAGGAACGTCTGGAAGAGGAGATTAAAAATAAATATCAGATCTATATTGACAAGTATGACAGTATTGCGAAACTGGTATTTGAAGCCCAGGTGCGTGCGGATGATATGGTAAAAAACGCGACAGATGAGTGCGAGAAGCTGAGAAAGAAGACCTGGGCGGAATGTAACCGGATGCGGGAAGAAGCAGAGGAGGAAGCACGCAGAACGATCGACTCCATCCAGCAGGAAGTGGACGATAAGCTGGCAGAGGGCAAGAAGAGGTATGTGGCTGTCCAGAATGAGCTGAATGAGATTGTGGAGTTGATTAACCAGGCTCAGAAGCGGTTTATGGCATCTTATAAGGAAGTACATAATATCATCAATGCCATGCCGGAATCTCTGAGTGATATGGAATATGAAGAGGACGCAGAAACAGAAGTGTAATATGCTTAAAGATGCCTCCCGGGTCATATACTGAAATGAACAGACCCGGGAGGTGTTTTTCATTTGAAGAAAAAGTTGCTGGAACTGGGGATGGGAGTCCTTCTTCTGGCATGCTTTCTGGCGCTTTCCAGAGAAGCCGCCATGGTGACAGGGGAATCTGTGACAGGGACGATTCTGGTCGATGCCGGTCACGGGGGAAGGGATCCTGGAATGGTGGGCATAGACGGGCTTGAGGAGAAGAATCTGAATCTGGCTATTGCGAAGAAACTGCGAGTGTGTCTGGAAGAAAAAGGATACCATGTGGTAATGACCCGGGATACTGATGAAGGGCTTTACCAGGAAGATACGCAGAACCGGAAAGCACAGGATATGCAGAATCGGTGTGAATTGATTGCCAGGACGAAACCGCTTTTAAGTGTAAGCATTCATCAGAACAGTTACGAGGATCCAGAGGTAAAGGGGCCCCAGGTGTTTTATTATGAGCACTCTTCCCAGGGAGAAAAACTGGCTTCCTGCATTCAGGAGCAGATGAATACACAGCTCGACATAGAATCACCACGCTCAGTTAAGAGTAATGGCTCTTATTATCTGCTCAAAAAAAGCGAGGGGATTCTGAATATTGTGGAATGCGGATTTCTCACAAATCCGCAGGAGGCTGAGAAACTGCAGACAGAAGAATATCAGGAGCAGATAGCCAAAGCAATCACAGATGGAATTGTTCAGTATTTGGACACAGAATAACCTGTTCAAACACAAATTTTTTTGATATACTGACAAAGATAAAAGAGAAGGGGGCTGAGGGAAAAATCAGCCCTTTTGTGATTGCAGGAGATAGCAGATGTTTGGAATTATTTTTATTTGTGTGTGTATCGCAGTGGGAAAGATGTGGGAGGAGATCAGCGAGCCCATTCTGGAACCTGTGCTGAGGCGGATGAAAAATCCTTTCTGGGTTCAGAGCGTATCCTGGATCTTTCTGGGCTTTCTGAGTGTCTCCTGGCTGGTATACGTGACGGCCAGCCTGTTTGCCAAATACAGGCATCCGTTGAGATTCGGAAATGGAATTGTGCTCCCGCTGCTGGTTTTGGCTGTGCTGTGCTGGGAGTGGCACCAAAAAAAGAGGGGACAGAAGAAAAAACAGACATGGATCAGAGAGAAAAAACTGTTTCAGAAAGAATGTATATTTTTTCTGTTTGTGACGGTTTTCGCCGGCTGGTGGATGTGGTATGTTTTTCACAGCGAAGGAGGAAGTCTGTATGCAGGTTATACTGTTTTTGGAGATTTTTCACCCCACACGGCCATGATCCGTTCTTTTTCCTGGGGGAATAATTTTCCCACGCAGTATCCTTATTTCGGCGGGGAAGATATAAAATATCATTTTATGTTTCAGTTTCTGACGGGAAATCTGGAATATCTGGGAATTCCCATGGAAGTAGGCTTTTCCATTCTTGGCACCATGTTTTTCACGGCTATGGTCATCCTGGTCTATTCAGCTGCCCAATGGATATTCGGCGTGTTTTCTGTGGGTGTCTGTTCGGTAATTCTGTTGTGTTTTCGAAGTTCTTTTTCTTTTTGGCGGTTTGTGTGGGAACATCTTCAAAAGCAGGACTTGTGGGAGACACTCAGAACCAACACGGAGTTCATCGGCTATACGGCGAATGAGAACTGGGGACTTTGGAATCTGAATGTATATCTTAATCAGAGACATCTGGCTTTTGGCATGTGCGCTCTTGGCTTGGCATTGCTTTTGTATCTGCCGGATTTGGAAAAAGCATGCGGGGGTTCCCAGAACGGGCTCTCTTGGCTGAAGACATGCTGGTTTCATTGGGAGTCCTGGAAAAGCAGGAATTGGAAACGGGCTGTTTTTGCAGGAGTGATCCTGGGAGCATGTGTATTCTGGAACGGGGCGGTGGTGATTGCAGCTCTGCTGATACTTGCAGGAATGGGGCTTTTTTCCAGGGCAAAGCTGGATTATGCTCTGACTGCCGCCATTATCCTGGCGGCATCTGCACTGGAGTCTTCCTGGTTTATCGATGGAAAAAGCATGGATTTTCAGCTGCAGTTCGGGTTTCTGGCGGATACAGCTACTGTTTGGGGAGTGGTGAAATACCTTCTGGCATTGTTTGGCATATTTTTCCCGCTTCTGATTATCGCGGCTTTTGTGATCGATCGCTTTATGCGCTGCCTGCTGCTGGCCTTTACCTTGCCTCTGGTCTTTGCGTTTACTGTATCCCTGACACCGGATCTTGCGGTCAATCACAAATATGTGATGATTTCTATGATATTTCAGGGGATCTTTCTGGCATGGATTTTGTGGAGACTGTGGCAAAAAGATATGTGGAGAAAGACAGTGGCTGTGCTGCTGACATTCATGCTCACTGTCACAGGAGTCTATGATCTGGTGGTGATTTATAAAGACAACGATGCACAGCACAGTTTCCAGATTGCGAAGGACGATGATGTGACACTGTGGCTGAAGGAGAACACGGACAGCCAGGATTTGGTGCTCACACCCCAGTACAGTTTTACCCGGGTGACGGTGTCGGGAGTGATGATGTACTGTGGATGGCCTTATTATGCCTGGTCAGCCGGATATCCAACGGATTACCGGACAGCAGTGGCTCTGCAGATTTATCAGGAGACGGATGAGGAAAAACTGCAGGAACTGGTGAACCGGGAGGATATTACATATATTATATATGAAGAGAATATGGAGATTAATGGGGAAAAATGTTATGAGGAGACGATACAGAATACCTATCCTCTTGCATATACCTCAGAGGACGGCACTTTGAGAATTTATCAGACAGGGGAAGACGCCTGAGTAAGTTTTGAATAGATAGAAAGTTGAGTTGAAGAATGGGGAATGAAAATTTATTTATCGTGATGCCGGCTTATAATGAGGAGGCAAATATTGAGAAGGTGATTGCCGGATGGTATCCGATTGTGGAAAAAGTAGGAGGAAAGAGCTGTCTGCTGGTGATGGACGATGGCAGCAAAGACAGAACCTTTGAGAAACTGAAGGAATGTGAGAAACGATATCCACGGCTGATTGGCGTTACCAAAAAGAATGAAGGGCACGGTGCTACGGTTCTGGAAGCTTATCATTACGCCATTGACCATGGCGCCGATTATATTTTTCAGACGGATTCAGACGGTCAGACGGTTCCGGGAGAATTCTGGCAGCTATGGGCAAATAGGGAAAAAGGGGGCCTGCATATTGGTCAGAGAAAGACCAGAGAGGATGGAATATCACGAATCTTTGTGACACGGGTGCTGCGGCTGGTCTTGTTTCTGATCTTCAGAGTCTGGGCGGCAGATGCGAACACACCCTTCCGCCTGATGAGGGCTCAAGAGCTGGATGCGGTTCTGAAGAAAATTCCGGAGGGATTTAATCTGTCCAATGTGATCATGACGGTATTGTATGAAAAGAAGAAGGCTGTCACTTATTATCCAATCACCTTTCATCCCAGGCAGGGAGGGAAAAATTCGATTAATTTGAAGAAGATCTGCAAAATTGGATGGCAGGCGATCAAAGACTTCCGGAAGATCAGTAAAGTAATATAGGAGGAACAAACTTGAGAAAAACATGGATTGCGAAGGGAATTCTGGCGGCAGTGATTTTGGTGTGCGCCAGACTTCTCCTGGGAGGAGACAGCATTAGTTTCTATATCTGGTGGATGATGGCCGGGATTTTGGGACTTTTGTTCCAGCCATTGACTGCAAGATTATTCGAGGGTTTTGCAGATAGAGGCTGGATGTTCTCAAAAGTGTTGGGCATTTTGATTCCTGGTTATCTGACCTGGGTTTTGGTGGTGGCAGGAATTCTTCCTTTTACAGGAGCAGCCTGTATCGGTGTCACGGTAGTCTGTGCGTTTTTGCTGCTTTTTTGGTGTTGGAAAGATGCGAAAAAGGATCGATTGACTCTTCCGGAAGGACAGTGGAATCTGGTGTACTGGGAAGAAATGGTTTTTCTGGCGCTGTTTCTGGTGTGGACTTATCTTGCTGGTTTTCATCCGGAAGCTTATGGGACAGAGAAATTTATGGATTATGGTTTCATGGAAGCCATGATGAGGAGCTCTACACTTCCGGCCCGTGATCTGTGGTATTCCCAGGAAAATATCAATTATTATTACGGCGGGCAGTATTTTGCGGTCTTTCTCACGAAACTGACCGGGACACAGGTTGCAGTGACCTATAATCTGATGAGGACTTTTATCGCGGGGCTGATGTTCGCCCTGCCCTGTTCTCTGGTCTGGCAGCTTCTTCGTGAAAAATTGGGAAGTGACCTCAAAGGAAGGAAAAAGTGTGTGCCGCCGCTGGGAGGACTGCTGGCCGGAGCGGCAGTCAGTCTGGCTGGGAATATGCACTATGTGATTTATGCCTGGATCAGACCCTGGCTGGCAGATCTGGGTGTCGTCTCCCCCAGAGAAGAGTATTGGTTTCCGGACGCCACAAGATACATCGGACACGATCCGGAGACAGCGGACAAGACCATCCATGAGTTCCCCAGTTATTCATTTGTGCTGGGGGATCTGCATGCTCATATGATTAACCTGATTTTTGTGATTTTACTGTTGGGAATTCTTTATGCCTGGATGCGGCAAAGAAGGGCACTGAGTCAGGAAAAGTTTGAGTGCTTCGGAAAGAAACTGATCTTTCAGGAACTGCTTCAGCCGGGAATTCTCATGGCAGGTTTCCTGCTTGGAGTGTATCAGTGGACCAATTTCTGGGATTTCGTGATCTATTATGTGGTTACAGGGGGCGTGGTCCTGTTCGCCAATATTATTACTTATCAGGGCAGAGGAAAGCAGATTCTGACTGTGACGGCTCTGCAGGCGGTGGAAGTGATGGGAATTGCCATGGCGGCGGCTTTGCCTTTTACCTTATCTTTTGAGGGGATGACACAGGGAGTCGCGCTGGCTCAGAATCACTCTGCCTTATATCAGCTCTGTGTCCTGTGGGGACTTCCCACAGCGCTGGTTGTGATTTACATTTTGCGTCTTCTGTGGGGAAGAATGCGTCAGAAGGTCCATGATATTTTGGGAGAAATCACGCCGGCAGACTTGTATATTCTGATTTTAGGCTTGTGTGCCATTGGACTGATAGTGATTCCGGAATTGGTCTATGTGAGAGATATCTATGAAAATGGAAATGCCCGGTCCAACACGATGTTTAAACTGACTTATCAGGCATACTTGATGTTCGGGCTTAGCATGGCTTACATTATCTTCCGCTTTCTGGCTGTGTGCAGGGGAAAACTGATAAAAGCCACGGGTGTGGTGGGACTGAGTCTTCTGCTGATGACCACAGGGTATTTTGGAAACGCTGTGCGCCACTGGTATGGTGAGGTGTGGAGACCATCTCTCTATCAGGGGCTGAATGCCACGAGTTTTTTGGAGGTGGACTTTCCAGCGGATGCGGCGGCGATTCGGTGGCTGCGGGAGAATATCGAGGGAAGTCCCGTGGTACTGGAGGCCGATGGACTGAGCTATACGGAGTATGAGAGAGTCTCGGCGATGACCGGGCTGCCGACAATTCTGGGATGGTACACCCATGAACAGCTCTGGCGAGGAAACAATGTGGAAGATCTCAATGAAAAGAGTGCGGAGGTCCGGGAGATCTATACGTCCACAGATGAACAAAGAGTGAGGAGTCTGCTGGAAAAGTATGATGTGTCCTATATTTTTGTGGGCAGTACGGAATGGGATAAGTACGGCGGCAGTCTGAATGAGGAGCTGCTTCAGAGCCTGGGGACAGTCGTATTTCAGGATGAGGTCTACGGGACTTATATATTGCAGGTAGAGTAAATAAACCTGCCCGCACCGAGCACAGCCGCCTGTGGCGGCTGCTCTTTCCCGTTATATAAGAAATGAGGGGTACCGCTATGGGTGTGCGGTACCCCTCTTCTAAAAGAGAGAATAAGTGGTTTTGCTATAGATATTCTTTTTTGACCTTGGCTCCTACGAACTGCACGGCTCTTGATGCTAGAATTAAGGTGGGGTCTGTTTTGGGGTAATCAAACCCATATAGGTCGAAGGCGACGGGAAGCTCCGTGCAGCCTAGGACCAAGGTCTGTGCGCCTTTTCGGAAAAGGTCTTCGATAGTTTTTTTAGTTGGTTTTGTGTCAATCTCTTTGTTTCCGGCTTTGACGCCGTTGTAGATTAAATCCATAATATGTACCTGGTTTTCAGGAGGGGGCACCACAATAGAGATGCCCCGCTTTTTAAATGCCTTTTCGTAGACAGCGGTCTGAAGCGTTCCGTCTGTGGCCAAAAGCCCTATTTTCCTTAGCCCTCTGTCGGAAATGACTTTGGCCGTCTCATCAATCATGCTTAAAAAAGGGATGTCCACGAAAGGCAGAATCCTGTCATAAAAATAGTGAGCCGTGTTGCATGGCATAATCAGGACGTCGGCTCCGAGGCCTTGTAGGAGAACAGCGCTTTTTACCATCTCGGGAACCGGGTCTTTGCCATGACGGATGATCGCGTTGGTTCTGTCGGGGATCTCCGTGTTGCTGTCGATGCAGATTCGTACATGCTCTTGGTCGCAGCTGGCGTCGGTGATCTGTGTAATTTTGCTGAATAAGTCACAGGTGGCCAGCGGCCCCATTCCTCCTAGAATTCCAATTGTCTTTCGCATTTATCATCTTCCTCGGCTATCAATTAGGGTGTTGTCTATTGAGCAGTTTGCTTGGAGCTAGGCGGAAGCTTGCCTTCTTTTCGGTCCTCCATAAAGGAGATGCAGGCTGCGCAAGCCATATTTCCAGTGGTATTTACTGCGGTTCTTCCCATGTCTAAGATACGGTCGATACCAGCGACCAATGCGATGCCTTCCAAAGGCAGGCCTACAGACTGGAGAACCATGGAAAGCATAATCATACCGGAACCTGGGACACCGGCTGTTCCGATGGATGACAGGACGGCAGTGGCGACAACAGTGATCTGCTGAGCGAGATTTAAGTCCTGCCCGAAAATCTGTGCGATAAAGATGGCACACACACCTTGATAAATCGCGGTTCCATCCATGTTGATGGTAGTTCCCAGAGGTATGACGAAACTAGAAATGTCCCGCCGGCTTCCCATTTTCTCAGAACAGTCCAGAGCCATTGGCAGAGCTCCCATACTGCTGGAAGTAGAGAAAGCCATAATAGTTGCAGGCATTGCAGTTTTAAAGAAACGCAAAATTGGTATTTTTGCGAAAAATTTCGTGAGTGTGGAATAGGTAAGCACCATGTGCAGGATGTATACAAAATAGCAGACTAAAATGAGTCTTAGCAGAGGAAGCAGGACATCCGGACCGTTTTCTGCGATAACCGGTACCAGTAGAGCGAATACACCGATCGGAGACAGTTTGATGATGACTTCCATTACTTTCATGCATACTTCTGTGGCGCTGTCCACAAAGTTTCCGAATGCTTTCCCTTTCTCACCGGCCATCAGGATACCGGCTCCGAAAAACAACGCGATGACGATGACTTGCAGCATATCGGCGCTGGCGAGCGGTTCAAACGCGTTTGATGGAAAGACGTTCATAAAGGTTTCACCCATAGAAGGTGCCTCTACTGCCTCGTAGGTGAGGGATTCACCGGACAGCTGATAACCACTTCCTACATTCAAAAGATTTGCGAAAATCACACCTAAGGTGACTGCAAAGACGGTGGTCGCCATGAAAAATATGATCGTTTTGACACCGGCTTTTCCTACTTTCTTGATATCCTGCATAGAGATGACGCCGGATATGATGGAACTTAGAACCACAGGCACGACGATCATCTTGATGAGGTTCAGGAAAATAGTGCCGAAAGGTTTGATATAAGTGTTGGCGATGTCCGCGTGTTTCTGCATCAGAATGCCGACGATGATTCCCAAGATCATACTTATGAGAATAAAATGCGGCAGCGACAGTCTTTTTTTCTTCATTGATACCCCTCCTCGATCAGTGATTGTACTTTGTCTCTAAAATGTTCTCCATGCCGGCTATTTTTACACAGAGGGTAAAAATTTTCATTGCAGTCTCTAGCTCGTCCAGATTTGGGTAAGAAGGTGCGATTCGGATGTTGGAATCGGCTTCATCTTTTCCATAAGGATAAGTAGCGCCGGCTTTGGTGAGAACTACGCCGGCTTCCTTGGCCAGCTGTACGGTACGTTTTGCACAGTGGGGGAGCGTATTGACGGACACGAAATACCCTCCTTTTGGAGAAGTCCAATCGGCTAAGCCGGTACCGCGAAGCTCCCGATCGAGCCAGGTTTCTACTAAATCGAATTTAGGACGGAGCTGCTTGGCCAGTTCTCCCATGTGCAGACGTATATTTTCTGGTGTCTTAAAATATTTTACATGCCGCAGTTGATTGATCTTATCGTGACCAATGGTTTGCGCAGACATGTGTTTTTTCAATTCAGCGATATTGGATGGTCCGGATGCCACAAGGGATACGCCTGCTCCTGGAAATGTTATTTTGGATGTGGAGAAGAAGTAATATACCCGTTCCGGGTGACCTGCGGCCTGGCATTCTTCAAAAATGTTCTTTAGCGAGACCTCTTTGTATACGTGGTGTACTCCGTAGGCGTTGTCCCAGAAAATCCGAAAATCAGGGGCTGCGGTCTCCATGGAAGCGAGCATGGATACCACTTCGTCGCTGTAGCAGACGCCGCTGGGGTTTGAGTGAAGAGGCACGCACCAGATGCCTTTGATTAGCGGGTCGGCTTTGACCAGCTTCTTGACTAGCTCCATGTCCGGGCCATCATCCAGCAGTGGGACAGGAATCATCTCGATTCCTAACTCTTCACAACAGGTGAAATGTCGATCATATCCTGGAACCGGACAGAGGAACTTGACGGGAGTACCGTTTAAAGAATAGTACATCCAAGGCTTTTCGCCTCCTGTGCCAAATAGACAGAGACTGGATAAGGTGTCAAACATCAGATTCAGGCTGGAATTACCGCCGATAATCAGAGCTTCTTCTTTTAGACCCAAGAGCTGGGCGAACAGCCTTTTACACTCAGGAATCCCATCCAGAATGCCGTAGTTTCTGGCATCTGTCCCATCTTCCAGAAGGTAGCCGTCCATCTCCTTTAACAGATCATTGCTCAAATCCAACTGTGAAGGGCTGGGTTTTCCACGGGTCAGGTTCAGATTCAAATTTTGTCTTTGGTAAGAAGCATATTCTTCTTTTGCTTTTTGGAGTTCTTTGGTGAGTTCTTCTTGTGTGTAATTGTTAATAGGGGTCATTGTATCCTCCTTTCTTTTTTGGTATTGAAGACACCGCCCACGCAGGGCAGGGTCTTCTATCTTAAAAATCACCTGGTACAGTGAAGTCAACGGGGCGTATGTTGGGGGGAGTCGAGGTGATTTTCAGATCATTTTTTATTCGACATGCGTTCTGTTTTGTGTTATTGTTAATTCTGTAAAAAGAACTGCTTTTTTAAAATTTGTTGAAATGTTATATTTTTCCTCCGCATTTGATGAGTTTATTATAGAAATATACCAGGACAATAGCAAATATTTATAAGACTATAAAAGTTATAAGTATTTGCTTATAAAAGGAGGGTGCCTATGTTTAACGGTATGAAGTATGTCTACGAGGTATATAAAGAGAGAAGTTTCTCCAATGCGGCGCGAAATCTCTATATTTCCCAGCCTGCTCTGAGCGGAATGATTAAGAAAATTGAGAAAAATATTGGAATGCCTCTGTTTGACCGAAGTACGACGCCGATTCAGCTGACGGAATGTGGAAAGAAATATATTAAGACCGCCGAGAAAATTATGAGCCTGGAGGACGAGTTTGCCTACTATGTGGGCAAACTAGATGAACTAAAGACGGGGCGTCTTACGGTGGGAAGTACATATCTGTTTTCTTCTTTTGTATTGCCGAAATATATCAAGAAATTTAAAGCGTCTTACCCGGATGTAAAGGTGAGCTTGTTCGAGGGAAACAGTAACCTTTTGGAGAAAAAGTTGGCCAATGGGGAGTTGGATTTTGTCGTGGACAACTATCTGTTGGACGAAAAGGTATATGACAGAATATCTATGATGAAGGAGCGTCTGCTTTTGGCAGTCCCGGCGTCTTTTTCCAGTAACCGCCGTGCCTCCACTTATCAGCTGACGGTGAATGATATTATCAATGATGTGCATTTGAATCCTTCTTTCCCAGCGGTTCCGCTGAAAAAATTTCAAGATGAGCCCTTTATGGTTATGAGACAGAATAACGATACCAGGGACCGAGTGGAGGCGATCTGTAAGCGTGCGAATATTTCTCTGAATGTGACACTGAAACTGAATCAGTTGATGACGGTGTATCATCTCTTAAAGTTCGAACTGGGAGCTTCTTTTGTCAGTGACACGATTGTCAAGTGTTTTCCCTCAAATGATACGGTGCTCTATTACAAATTGGATGACCCAGCGGCAGTGAGGGATGTCTATCTGTTTTACCGCAGAAACAGATATCTGACCAGGAGCATGGAAGAGTTTATGAAGATTGTGTTAGAGGAGCAACCTGAGGAAGTAATTATATAAGTATTTACTTATAAAGAGTATTTTTGTCTATATGAACAATGGATAACAGAAAAAAATAGTAAAAATGACGAAGAGCTGTCCGGTCTATGGTACCATGGTTCGAGGATGGATTTTGAGACGGCAGATAAACAAAAGTCTTTGCAGTTTACAGATTTTGGGGTATAATAAAAGAAGCGAGATATTAAAAGAATACGGAGGTAAACAATATGTTAGTATCTGCTACAGAAATGCTGAAAAAGGCGAAAGCTGGTCACTATGCAGTGGGACAGTTCAACATCAATAACCTGGAGTGGACAAAAGCGATTCTTCTGACTGCTCAGGAAAATAATTCACCGGTTATTCTTGGTGTATCCGAAGGTGCCGGAAAGTATATGGGCGGCTATAAGACAATTGTAGGAATGGTAAATGGTATGATGGAAGAGCAGAATATTACAGTTCCGGTTGCTCTGCATCTGGATCATGGTTCCTACGAACATTGCTATAAATGTATGGATGCAGGATTCTCCTCTGTTATGTTTGACGGATCTCATTATCCGATCGAAGAAAATGTTGCCAAGACTAGAGAACTGGTAGAGGAGGCACATAAGAGAGGAATCTCTATTGAAGCTGAAGTTGGTTCTATCGGCGGAGAAGAAGACGGCGTTGTAGGAATGGGAGAGTGTGCAGATCCTAAGGAGTGTAAGGCAATTGCTGATTTGGGTGTTGACTTCCTGGCAGCAGGTATCGGTAACATTCACGGAAAATATCCTGCAAACTGGCAGGGACTTTCTTTTGAAACTCTGGATGCAATCCAGCAGCTGACCGGAGAGCTTCCTTTAGTTCTCCACGGAGGTACAGGAATTCCAGCAGATATGATTAAGAAAGCAATCAGCCTTGGCGTTGCAAAGATTAATGTGAATACAGAGTGTCAGCTGGCATTTGCAGCAGCGACCCGTGAATATATTGAGGCAGGAAAAGATCAGCAGGGTAAAGGATATGACCCACGTAAACTTCTTGCACCTGGTTTTGATGCAATTAAGGCAACAGTAAAAGAGAAAATGGAACTGTTTGGTTCTATTGACAAAGCCTGAGAATAGAACTTAGAGACAGCCATCCTTCGGGATGGCTGTTTTTCCGTTCGCAAAGACTGTTTTAGTAGGAAAGATGACGCACAAAAAAGAACGGCGGGTCTTGCTGGACAGAAAAAAATAGGTTAGAATAGGAGGCGAAGAAGACGGGCTTTAGACAGGGAGAGAGAAAATGAAGACAAAAATTCGAAAAATTGATTCTAAGAATCCGCAAAAGGAGATAATCGAAGAGGCTGCCGCTGTGTTAAGAGCGGGAGGTCTGGTGGCCTTTCCCACGGAGACTGTCTATGGGTTGGGCGGAAATGCCCTGGATGCCAAGGCATCGGAAAAAATATATGCGGCGAAAGGCAGACCCTCTGACAATCCGCTGATCGTACATATTGCCCGCATGGAAGATCTGGAGAAGATTGTGCTGGAAGTGCCCGAGAAAGCGAAGATTTTAGCTGCGGCTTACTGGCCGGGACCGCTCACAATGATTCTGCCCAAATCTGCGGCAGTGCCTTATGAGACAACGGGAGGATTGGAGAGTGTGGCTGTCCGCTATCCCAGCCATCCGGTGGCGAGGGATCTGATTTTGGCCAGCGGTGGATTCATCGCCGCGCCAAGTGCCAATACATCGGGACGGCCGAGTCCTACCACTGCGGCGCATGTGGAGGAAGATTTGACAGGTGCGGTGGATATGATTCTGGACGGAGGCCAGGTGGGAATCGGGATTGAGTCCACAATTGTGGATTTCACCGAGGATGTTCCGACGGTCTTAAGGCCGGGGTATATTTCTCTGGAAATGCTGCGGGAACAGCTGGGCGAGGTTCGAATGGACCGGGGACTTTTGAAAAACGACGGAAGTCAGCATCCGAAAGCTCCGGGCATGAAATACCGGCATTATGCGCCGAAGGCTGAATTGACCATCGTGGAAGGAAAGACGGACCAGGTGGTGAACTATATCAATGAACGGGCCCGGGAGGCAGCAGGGCGCGGGAAGCAGATCGGCATTATTGGCACCAGTGAGACGGTTCCCTATTACCCAAAAGGTCTGGTGCGCTGCATAGGAAGCCGCGAGGACGAGGCGAGTATTGCCCTTCATTTGTATGAGGTTCTCAGGGATTTCGATCAGTACGATGTGGAGTCGATCTATTCGGAGGCATTTGACACGCCGAAGATGGGACAGGCAATTATGAATCGTCTGTTGAAAGCTGCCGGACACCGTGTGATCCGGGTGGAAGAATAAAAAAGGAGGATATAATCATGCTGGCGATTGGCTGCGATCATGGTGGATTTGAACTGAAACAGGAGATTTTGAAACATTTGGACGAGCGGGGGATTGCCTACAAGGATTTTGGATGTTACGATACCGATTCTGTGGACTATCCAGTCTATGCCAAAGAAGTGTGTAGAGCAATTCAGGAGAAAGAATGTGAGAAAGGAATTCTCATCTGCGGCACAGGTATCGGAATTTCCATTACGGCCAATAAACAGAAAGGAATCCGGGCGGCATTGTGCACGGATTGCTTTATGGCAGAAGCAACCCGTCTGCACAACGATGCCAACGTGCTGGCACTGGGAGGCAGAGTTGTGGGAGCCGGGCTGGCCAACAAGATTGTGGATACATTTCTTGACACGCCGTTTTCCGGTGATGAGAGACATGTCCGGAGAATCCGTATGATCGAGGAAGACTGAGAACGGACGGATCGTATTTTGCAAAAAGCAGGAGAAGACTATGGCAAAGAAAATTTTAAAACGTTCCGGCTACATTACCTGGGATGAGTATTTTATGGGGGTGGCGCAGCTGTCAGGTATGCGTTCCAAGGATCCGAACTCCCAGGTGGGGGCTTGTATTGTGAGTCAGGATAACAAGATCTTATCTATGGGATATAATGGGTTTCCCATGGGATGTTCCGACGATGATTTTCCCTGGGCAAGAGATGGAGAGGAGCTTGAGACGAAGTATCTCTATGTGACCCACAGTGAATTGAATGCGATTTTAAATTACCGGGGAGGAAGCCTGGAGGGGGCCAAGCTTTATGTGACGCTCTTCCCGTGCAATGAGTGTGCGAAGGCAATTATCCAGGCCGGCATCAAAACGATTGTCTATGGGAATGACAAATATGCGGGAACCCCCTCTGTGATTGCCTCCAAGAAAATGCTGGATGCAGCAGGGGTGCGATACTATCAGTACAACGCGACAGGCAGAAAAATCGAGCTTACGTTATAATTGTTCTTGACATTTAAAAAGATTTTTCATAGAATGAGTTTTAAATAAGTGATGGGCGATGAAGAGAATAGTACAGTGTCTGCGATCTTCAGAGAGGGATTCATATGGTGCGAGAGTCCTGTGAGCGGCATTGGAACCCACCTTGGAGCCTTCCTGTGAATACAAGCAGGACGTATTACCGGCGATAACGGAAGTGAGAGCACAGGAAAGCAGAGACTTTTTTGTGAAACAGGGTGGTACCGCCGAAAGCTTTCGGTCCCTCAGGGCAGGGATCTGAAGGCTTTTTTTGTGTTACTGAGAAGATCCGCGCAGTCTGCGAAGAGATTTATCTGAGGCACAAGAAGATCCGATATTTATGATCAGAAAAGGAGAAAAAGAGATGGCAAAGGAAAAGAAACTCGTAGAAGCGATTACTTCCATGGAGGAAGATTTCGCGCAGTGGTATACAGATGTGGTGAAGAAAGCAGAGCTGGTGGATTATACCAGTGTCAAAGGCTGTATGGCGATCAAACCTGCCGGCTATGCGATCTGGGAGAACATCCAGCATGAGCTGGACCGCCGTTTCAAGGAGACGGGAGTGGAGAATGTCTACATGCCGATGTTCATTCCAGAGAGTCTTCTTCAAAAAGAGAAGGATCATGTAGAAGGATTTGCCCCGGAAGTAGCCTGGGTGACCCATGGCGGTCTGGAACCCCTTCAGGAGAGACTTTGTGTTCGTCCGACTTCTGAGACTCTGTTCTGTGACTTTTACGCGAGAAATATTCAGTCACACAGAGATCTTCCGAAAGTATACAATCAGTGGTGCTCTGTGGTGCGCTGGGAAAAGACGACGAGACCTTTTCTGCGTTCCAGAGAATTTCTGTGGCAGGAAGGCCACACAGCCCATGCCACAGCCGAGGAGGCCGAGGAGCGTACAATTCAGATGCTGAATGTATATGCGGATTTCTGTGAGGAAGTTCTGGCGATTCCGGTTATCAAGGGACGTAAGACCGACAAGGAAAAATTCGCCGGAGCCGAGGCAACCTATACCATTGAGTCCCTGATGCATGATGGAAAAGCGCTTCAGTCCGGAACCAGCCACAATTTCGGGGATGGATTCGCAAGAGCCTTTGGAATTCAGTATACAGATAAGGACAATACGCTGAAATATGTTCATCAGACATCCTGGGGCATGACGACACGTATGATCGGCGCGATTATCATGGTTCATGGGGATAACAGCGGACTGGTGCTTCCTCCGAGAATCGCTCCGGTTCAGGCGATGATCATCCCGATTCAGCAGAAGAAAGAAGGCGTTCTCGCCAAAGCGCAGGAACTGCTTGAGACACTGAAAGAGGCGGGAATCCGTGCAAGACTGGATGACAGTGATAAGAGCCCGGGATGGAAATTCTCAGAGCAGGAGATGAGGGGAATCCCTGTCAGAATCGAATGCGGTCCGAAGGACATTGAGAATGGACAGGCCGTCATAGTCCGCAGAGATACCAGAGAGAAGATCACAGTGAAGTTTGAGGATCTGGCAGAAAAGGTGAAAGAGATGATGGATGTCATTCACCATGATATGCTGGAGAGAGCAAGAACTCATAGGGATGCCCACACTTATGAGGTGACAGACTATGAAGAATTCAAGAAAACCATCGAGGAGAAACCAGGTTTCGTGAAAGCAATGTGGTGCGGCTGCCAGGAATGTGAGGACAAGATCAAAGAAGAGACACAGGCAACTTCCCGTTGTATTCCTTTTAAACAGGAACAGCTCTCAGACCGATGTGTCTGCTGCGGAAAACCGGCGAAGAAGATGGTTTACTGGGGCAAAGCATATTAAGATGAGACTTGCGATTCCTCCAAAAGTATCGGAGATTCTGGACATCCTTCACAGTCATGGCCATGAGGCCTATATCGTGGGCGGCTGTGTTCGGGACAGTGTCCTGGCCCGCACGCCGGACGACTGGGATATCACCACATCTGCGAAGCCTGAAGAGGTCAAGAAACTGTTCCGGCGCACAGTCGACACGGGCCTGCAGCACGGGACTGTGACAGTCCTGCTTGGGGATCAGAGTTTTGAAGTGACGACTTACCGCCTGGATGGAGAATATGAGGATTCCCGTCATCCGAGGGAGGTGACTTTTACTTCCAGTCTGGAAGAGGATCTGAAGCGGAGAGATTTTACGATCAATGCCATGGCTTACAACCGGGAGGAGGGTCTGGTTGATCTCTTCGGCGGCATGAGTGATCTGCAGAAAAAAATGATCCGTGCGGTGGGGGCACCTGAGGAGCGTTTTTCTGAAGACGCACTGCGCATTATGCGGGCGGTGCGCTTCAGTGCCCAGCTGGGTTTTACCATTGAGAGGGAGACTTATGAGGCACTGAAGATTCTGTCTCCCACTTTAGTACATATCAGCGCGGAGCGGATTCAGGTGGAACTGATCAAGCTGCTGGTGTCAGATCATCCGGAATATCTGGAAGCTGCCTGGCAGACAGGAATTACCAGGGTGGTTCTGCCGGAATTTGACGCCATGATGGAGACGCCCCAGAACAGTCCTCATCACTGTTACGATGTGGGCCGCCATACATTGGCAAGCCTGAAGGAAATCTCACCGGACAAGGTACTCAGACTCACTATGCTGCTCCATGATGTGGGAAAACCGGCAGTCCGTATAACAGATGAGACTGGCCGGGATCATTTCAAGGGACATGAGATTGTGGGCGAGAAGATGGCGGAGGAGATTCTGCGGAGGCTGAAACTGGACAATGATACCATTTCTCAGGTGAAAAGACTGATACGATGGCATGATTATCGCCCGGTAAATGTGGCGAAAGGTGTCCGAAGAGCTGTGAACCGGGTAGGGGAAGATCTCTTTCCTCTGCTTTTGAAGGTTCAGGTGGCAGATACCATGGCAAAGAGTCCAGACGGAAGACAGCGTAAGCTGGACTATATCTATGAGATCCGGGAGCTCTATGAACAGATTGTAAGAGAGCAGCAATGCGTGTCTTTGCGGACACTGGCTGTGAATGGAAAAGACCTGATCCGTATGGGAATGAAACCGGGAAAAGAGATCGGAGAGATGCTGAATTTCCTTTTAGAAAAAGTACTGGATGAGCCGGACTATAATAAAAAAGAATACCTCATGACACTGGCCAGAAGGCGCCTTGACAGTTTAAGCCGATGAGCGCAGGCCGATGGTGGCATACAAAATCAATCCCCCTCATAAGATAGAAGGTACAAAAATATGAGGGGGATTTGCTTTTGTATGATCGGGGACTGAGTGTGCTGGAACAGTATGGCCTGACTGCGAAAAGCAGTTATCGGGGAAGAGGAGCTCTGTTGTGCCAGACAGAAAAAGGATTGCTGATTCTTCGGGAGTTTCACGGGTCTGAAAAGAGGCTGGAGAAACAAAGAGAAATTCTTTTGCAGATACAAAGGCAGAGCAAAGAGAAAGTGGATCAGATTCTGGTCAATCAGGGCGGAGAGCTGATCAGCGTGGATAAGGAAGGAATTCCCTATATTGTAAAAATGTGGTATGAAGGAAGGGAATGCGACACCAGAAGCCGGGAAGATGTGATAAGAAGCGTGGAGACACTGGCAAGATTACATAATGTTATGAAACTGCCCGTATGTGAGATGTATACGGCGGAACCTCTGGATCAGGAATACCAAAGGCACAATGCACAGCTTCGCAGAATTCAGAAATTTATCAGGAAAAAAGGGGTTGAAAATACATTTGAGAAAATTTTTCTCTCCAGTGTCGACTGGTTTCTGGAGAGAGGAAGAACGGCAGTTCAAAGTCTGGAGAATTCTGATTATCAGAAGCTGAGAAACCAGGCAGTCGCAGCGGGATGTGTCTGCCACGGGGAGTACAATCAGCACAATGTACTGATGATGAGGAACTCTGTGGCGGTGACAAATTTTGAAAAGTGGTCCTTCGATATGCCCGTGGCAGATTTGTATCGGTTTATGAGGAAAGTGCTGGAGAAGAATAACTGGGACGTGGATCTGGCAAGGAAAATGCTCAGAGCTTATCACAGACAGCGGAATCTCAGCCAAGAAGAATTGGAAAATCTTAGAATTCGTTTTGTCTATCCGGAAAAATACTGGAAACTGGGGAATTATTATTTTACGCATCGGAAAACCTGGGTTTCCGGGAAGAGTGTTGAAAAAATTCAGCGGCTTGTAGATCAGAAAGAATTATGGAAAGAATTCGAGAAAAAATGTTTTGAGAAATTGGAAATCTAATTGGTTTTTTTGAATGTTTGTTATATAATTATGAAGATGTAACCATTCATTGACGTATAAATAAAGAGTGAAGAGTTACAAAAAATAAATGTCATAGGAGGTACCAGCATGGATTACAAAGAAGTATATCAGGAGTGGTTGGAAAACCCATACTTCGACGAAGATACCAAAGCGGAGCTGAGAAGCATTGCAGGAGATGAACAGGAGATCAAGGAGCGGTTCTATATGGACTTGGAATTCGGAACAGCGGGTCTTCGCGGAGTGATTGGCGCAGGTACAAATCGTATGAATATCTATGTAGTACGTAAGACAACACAGGGACTGGCAAATTATATTCTCTCCGTGGGCAAAGAGGCACAGGGCGTGGCGATTGCTTATGACTCCCGCCATATGTCACCGGAGTTTGCCCAGGAAGCAGCTCTTTGTCTGGCTGCTAATGGAATCAAAGCTTATATTTTCGAATCTCTGAGACCAACCCCGGAGCTGTCTTTTGCTGTGAGAAAACTCGGATGTGCGGCAGGAATTAACATCACAGCCAGCCATAATCCGCCGGAATACAATGGATACAAAGTATATTGGGAGGACGGAGCTCAGATCACGCCGCCGCATGACACTGGAATTATGGCGGAAGTGAAGAAAGTGACCGACTATAACAATGTGAAAACGATGGATAAAGAGGCAGCCATCGCGGCAGGAGTGTATGAAGTAATCGGACAGGCAATTGATGACGCATACATGGAGGAGCTGAAAAAACAGGTTCTGCACATGGATGCGATTCAGGCAGAGGGTAAAAATCTGAAAATTGTATATACTCCATTACATGGGACAGGAAATATCCCTGCACGCCGTATTCTGAGAGAACTGGGATTTGAGAATGTCTACGTGGTAAAAGAACAGGAACTTCCAAACGGAGACTTCCCGACAGTCAGCTATCCGAACCCTGAGGCTGAGGAGGCATTTGAGCTGGGATTGAAACTGGCCAAAGAGGTGGATGCAGATCTGGTTCTGGCTACAGACCCGGATGCAGACCGTCTGGGTGTCCGTGTCAAAGATAAGGATGGAGTCTATCACGATCTGACCGGAAATATGTCCGGATGTCTGCTGGCAAATTATGAGATCAGCCAGAAGAAAGCTCTGTATGGCCTTCCGGAAGATGGAGCTTTGATCAAGACAATTGTGACTACCAACCTGGCAGATGCCATTGCAAAAGGATATGGAATCAATCTGATAGAAGTTCTGACAGGATTTAAATTCATTGGACAGCAGATCCTTGGATTTGAGAAGAGCGGCAAAGGAACCTATCTCTTTGGATTTGAGGAGAGCTATGGTTGTCTGATCGGAACCTATGCAAGAGATAAGGATGCGATTGTGGCTACAATGGCACTGTGTGAGGCAGCTGCCTACTACAAGACGCAGGGCAAGACTCTCTGGGATGCGATGATCGATCTGTATGAGCAGTTCGGATATTACAAAGATTCCATCCAGTCTGTGACCTTGAAGGGAATCGAAGGGCTTCAGAAGATTCAGGATATCATGAACACTCTGAGAGAGAAACCGCCGGTAGAGATCGCCGGATACCAGGTGACCTCAGTGAGAGATTACAAGAACGATACGATCACGGATGTGAAGACAAAAGAAGTGAAACCTACCGGGCTGCCTTCCTCCAATGTTCTGTACTATGATCTGACAGACGATGCGTGGTTATGCGTGAGACCTTCCGGAACTGAGCCTAAAGTAAAATTCTATTATGGTGTGAAGGGCACTTCTCTGGAAGATGCAGATCAGAAGTCAGAGGCAATGGGCAAAGAAGTTCTGAACATGGTTCACTCAATGATCTGATATGGAAGAAAAGAAGACGGCTTATACCTTTGAAGAATTTACGGAGATTGTGAGAGAACTGCGTGCAAAATGTCCGTGGGACAGTACCCAGACGCACAAAAGTCTGAAACCGTGCATGCAGGAGGAGGTCGAAGAAGTTTTGGAGGGAATCGATCTCCTGGAGAAAACCGGAGAATGGGATAATCTGTGCGAGGAACTGGGCGATGTTCTTCTTCAGGTGGTTCTGCACAGTGTGATTGCTCAGGAAGAAGGGCTGTTTACGCTGGATGATGTCGTTGACGCTATAGCAAGAAAAATGATTCGACGTCATCCACATATCTTTGGCAAGTCTGATTTGTACAAGGATTATGATGGGATTCCCGACTGGGAAGAGATCAAGAGACTGGAGCGGGAAGAAAAGGAGAGACAGAGGGTTCTGAGACGGAATTTATAAGGGATGATCATTATCCCGGAAATGGCGGAAAATCCTTGACAAACATAGAGAAAGGGTATATAAATTAATGATAGGACTCTCTGGCTAAAGAGAGCCGAAATTAAGCGTGAGAACAACATTTAGAGGAGGAAACACCATGAACAAAACTGAATTAGTTGCAGCTATGGCTAAAGAGACTCAACTGGCGAAAAAAGACGTAGAAGCTGTTTTAAAATCATTCATTGATGTGGTATCTGAAGAATTGAAGAAAGGCGAAAAAGTTCAGTTAGTCGGCTTTGGAACTTTTGAAGTAAGCAAGAGAGCAGCTAGAGAAGGAAGAAATCCTCAGACTGGTGAGACCATGCAGATCAGTGCTTCCAAAGCTCCGAAATTCAAAGCTGGAAAAGCATTGAAAGATCTGATCAACGAATAAGAATCGGAAAGGCTGTTGCAGAGGCGTATTATGCTTTCTCTGCGGCAGTCTTTTTTAAACAATTTTATCAGGTGATTCCTCTCACGAATATAGAAAGGGAGCAAAATATGCGTTTGGATAAATTTTTGAAAATATCGAGGCTGATTAAGAGAAGAACGGTTGCGAACGAGGCCTGTGACGCGGGAAGAGTTCTGGTCAACGGGAAGCCTGCGAAAGCCTCTGTGAAGGTGAAACCAGGGGATATCATTGAGATCCAGTTTGGAAGCCGGACCGTGAAAGTTGAGGTGCTGGAGATCAAGGAAACTGTCCGCAAAGAGGAAGTGGAGAGTTTATACCGCTACCTGTAGAGAAGTGAGGAATACATTTTTTTCAGGATTCATAGACTATTGATAAAAGGATGCAGGGGATGGAATCTTGGAAGAAAAAAGAAAAGACAGTTTTCACAGTTTGAGCCTGGAGGAAAGACAACATGGCCGGATAACCGGAGTGTCTGACGTGAGGTCTTTCGATGAAAAATTGATTATTCTGTCCGTTCACTGTGGTATCATTACCATCAAAGGTGAGAATCTTCATGTGGAACAGCTGGATCTGGAGCAAGGGCTGGTCGAGCTGAAAGGAAGAATTGACAGTCTAGTCTACACAGAAGAGAAATCTCTGGGACAAAGAGGAGAATCTCTGCTGTCCAGATTGTTTCAGTGAGTGCCTATGAGTGAGTACATACAATATGAACTTTGGGCACTGTTTTTTTTCTGTCTCAGCGGCATGGCCGCTGCTCTTACCTATGATGTCTTAAAAGCACTTCGCAGGGTGATTCCCCACAGCACAGCGGCGGTGGGAGCGGAAGATTTGTTTTACTGGACTGCCTGCGGATTTTTCCTATTTTATCAGATATTTCTCAAGTGTGATGGAAATATAAGAAGTTATGCTGTTTTGGGGACGATTTTAGGGGCCGCGGGATATCATGTGACAATAAGTTCGGTTTTTGTGAGTTTTCTTACAGGGATCTTGAAAGTTCCGGTCAGAGGATTGTTTTTTTTGCTAAAAAGGTTGCTATTTCTCAGGAAAAGATGTAAAATTTTCGTTGATAAACGTAAAAGATTGAAGAATAATAAGAGGGTTCATAAATTTGGGAAAATCAAAAAACAATCGAGGCATCCGAAAAAGAATCCGCATGGGAATGTTCAGCATCGGAGTCGTCGCAGTGATCCTGCTGGGAGTACTCCTGTACGAAGGTCAGAACCTGCGCAGCCAACTGGATTTCTACCAGAAGAGAGAGGAAAATCTGAATCAACAAATCGAGGCAGAACAGGAACGGACAAAGGAGATCGATAAGCAAAAAGAATATATGCAGACCGATGAATATGCGGAAGATGTGGCGAGAAATAAGCTGGGGCTGGTCAAGGACAATGAGGTTGTCTTTGAAGAGCAGGAATAGGTTATTTTTTGTCTGAAAATTTTTCGCGACAGGTATCCGGATTTGACAAAGATTTTAAAGGAAATCCCGTATAATCCCTTCTGATAATAAAAATCAGAAGGGGGAGGGGAACATATGCAGGAATGGGTGATTGCCATGCTCGCAATTATAGGTTTATTCATTTTGCGGGACATGGCAAAAACTGTCTTGTCACGCCGGACATCCAAAGAGGAAGAACTGACACAGCTGTGTGAGAGTCATCCTCAGAAAGAAAAGGCCGAGCGGTATGCCCAGTCGTTTCAGAAACTGGCAGATACCTTTTATGGAATGCCTTTTCGAACCGACTATCTGAGTGCCGGACAGGTGGATTGGGTATTTTGTCAGGCCAGCGGAAAGATTTGTTCCAAATGTTATCAGAAAGATTTCTGCTGGGGCGAGCAGAAACATGAGATGTATGAGGGCGCTTGTTCTCTGATCCGGGCCATTGAAGACGGGCAGGAAGAAAAAGTGCGGAAATCCAAGATGGAGTGGACCAGAATGTGCGCCAGGGCAGGACTGTTTTATGAGGAGGCCAGACAGTATTTTCAGAAAGAAAAACAGAATCTGGTCTGGAATAACCGGATGATCGAGGGGCGTCTGGCGGTGGCTCAACAGTTGGATGAGGTGTCGAAGATCATGCAGGCAATGGCAGATGATCTCTATGATATTGAACAGGCGGAGCCGGAACTCAGGGAAGAACTCCAGAAAAAATTAAAGAAAAAACAGATCCTGATCAAAAACGTCTGGGTGATGGACAAGGTGGAGGGGCGCCGTCAGGTGTTTCTCAATATGCGCGCCAGAGGCGGACAATGTGTATCGATGACAGAAGTAGCTCAATTGCTCTCGGATGTCTATGGAATGCCTATGGCTCCGGTCAAGGACAGCCGATGCATTGTGAACGGAGAGTATCATACCGTACATTTTATTGAAGATGTCAGTTATGAGGTACTCTACGGAGCTTCGAAAATTACCAGGGAACAGGAAAAGGTGTCAGGAGACAATTACTCCTGCTCTCTGGAAGAGAACGGCCGTTTTGTCATGTGTCTGTCGGACGGGATGGGCTCCGGAATGGATGCCTGCAAGGAAAGCGAGACGGTGGTGGAACTGCTGGAACAGTTCTTGAGTTCAGGATTTTCCCAGGAGACGGCCGCGAAAATGGTGAATTCGGCTTTGCTTTTGAGAAGGCAGGATGGGATGTTTTCCACGGTTGACATGTGCAGCCTGGATCTCTATACGGGGGTATGCAGTTTCCTGAAAGCAGGCGCGGCAACGACCTTTATCAAGAGAGATCACTGGGTGGAGGCCATCACTTCCACCAGTCTGGCGGCAGGATTTCTTCAACAGGCAGATTTTGAGACGGCTGCCAGGAAGCTGTATCACGGGGATTATGTGATTATGGTGACGGATGGGGTGTTGGATGCGCTGCCTCAGGAGAAAGAAGAGGAGACCATGAAAGAGATTATCATGGATGTGCACGAGGAAGCACCCCGTGAGATGAGCAGAGGAATTATGGAAAGAGTGCTGGCATACAGTGACTATAAAGCACGGGATGATATGACTGTCCTGGTGGCAGGAATGTGGAAGAAGTAGGAGAGAAAATGGAGGAGAAAGTCTGGCAGTATATGCAGGAGTATCATATGGTGGCTGAGAATGACCGGATTGTGGCCGGCATCTCTGGAGGCGGGGACTCTATGGCCCTGCTTTTTCTGCTGCAAAAGCTGCAGAACCGCTGCAATTTTCAATTCTGCGCGGTCCATGTCAACCACGGGATCCGGGGAGAGGAGGCGTCTCTGGATGAAAAACTGGTGGAAGATTACTGTGCAAAACACCAGATTCCTTATTATGCCTTTCACTATCAGGTCCCGAAGATTGCCAGGGAAAAAGGGTGGAGTGAAGAAGAGGCGGGAAGACAGATGCGCCATGTGGCCTATGATCATGTGTTGAAAACGTGGAAGGGAAATAAGATTGCATTGGCGCATCACCAGAACGACCAGGCAGAGACCGTTCTTTATCACCTGGCGAGGGGATGCGGTATCCGGGGGCTGAGCGGGATGCTGCCGGTGCAGGGAATCATCATACGTCCCCTTTTGTGTATAGAGAGAAAAGAAATTGATCATTATTTAAGTGAAAATCAAATTCCTTACCGCACGGACAGCTCCAATCTGTCAGACCAGTATGTCAGAAACCGAATACGCAGACATGTGGTGGGGTATCTGGAGGAGAATGTAAATCAAAGAACAGTAGAGCATTTGGCGAAGACTGCCGGTATCGCTGCACAGGTGGAGGCGTATATGAGTGCACAGGCCAGAAAAGTACTCCAGCTGTACGCCCAAAATTTGGATGATGCCATTCAGATATCCAGTGAGATCGGGAAAGAAGCTCCCATCATACAGAACTATGCAGTTTTGGAGGCACTGGAACAATTGTGCGGACAGAGAAAAGATTTGTCAGGAGATCACCTGGAAAAAATTCTGGATCTGTTTCAAAAAGAAACAGGAAAACAGGTGAATATTTATGGTAAAATTACAGCACACCGGGTCTATGGCGGAGTCCTGTTGGAAAAATATAAAAAAGAAAGGCAGAATTTGGAACTATGTGAGTGGAATCTGCCGGTTCCAGGAAGAATACAGTGTAAGGAAGGGCTGTGGGAGACACGTATTTTTTTGTACAAATCCCAGAATATTCCGGAAAAGACATATACGAAATGGTTTGATTATGATAGAATAAAGACAACTTTGCAGATTAGAAATCGAAGGCCCGGAGATTACCTGGTGGTGACCTCTAAGGGAGGAAAAAAGAAGTTAAAAGATTATCTGATTGATGAGAAAATTCCCCGTTTGGAGAGAGATCATCTGATGCTGCTTGCCAGCGGTCAGGAGATTCTATGGATTGTGGGGAAAAGGATCAGCGAAGCTTACAAAATTACAGAATCGACAAAGAGAGTGTTAGAGATAAAATACCAAGGAGGATGGGGAAGTGAGTGAGAAAATTAGAGTACTGCTAGGCGAAGAGGAAGTTGACCAGAGAATCCGCAAAATCGCGGCAAGAATCAGCCGGGATTACGCAGGAAAGGAAATTCATCTGATATGTGTCTTAAAGGGAGGCGTCTTTTTTACCTGTGAACTGGCAAAGAGGATTACCGTTCCTGTGAGTTTGGATTTTATGTCTGTTTCCAGTTACGGAGATGATACCAAGTCCAGTGGCGTTGTGAAAATTGTAAAGGATTTGGATCAGCCGCTGGAGGGCAAAGATGTCTTGATCGTGGAGGATATTGTGGATTCCGGAAGAACTCTGAGCTATCTGATGAAAGTCCTGGAGAGCAGGAATCCCAGCAGTCTGCGCCTTTGCACACTGTTAGATAAACCGCAGCGCCGTGTCAAGAATGTGAAGGTGGATTATTGCTGTTTTGAGATTCCGGATGAATTCGTGGTAGGATACGGTCTGGATTACGCGCAGAAATATCGTAATCTTCCCTTTATTGGCGTGGTAGAAAGCAGATGAAAGGAGATTTAAGGTAAGTGAACAGGAAATCCAGTAGAGTAGGCTTCTATCTCATTTTGATTATCATGATGATTGCAGGCTACTTATACTTAAATGAACAGATTAATGACCAGAGCAGTTATACTCTGGAACAGATGGAGACAGCACTCCAGGAAGATCAGGTCTCCCAGGTTGCCATTCATCAGAACCGTCAGGTACCGACAGGACGGGTGAGTGTGGAGCTGAAAAATGGAGAGACCAGACAATTTTATGTGACGGATGTCAAGGAAGTGGAGCAGATTGTCAGAGAGTACTCGGTTGATCCGCTGATCTCCGATGTGCCGCAGGACAGCATGTTTATGTCCTCAATTCTTCCGTCCCTTCTGATCGCTGGAATTGTCGTGTTTGTGTTCATGTGGATGAACCGCCAGATGGCAGGCGGCGGTGGCGGCGGAAGCAATGCCAAAATGATAAATTTCGGCAAAAGCCGTGCAAAAATGACCAGCCCGGATGAGAAAAAGGTGACATTTGACAATGTGGCAGGACTGGATGAAGAGAAAGAAGATTTGCAGGAAGTGGTGGATTTTCTGAAAGATCCCCAGAAATATACGAAAGTGGGGGCGAGAATTCCAAAAGGTGTTCTGCTTGTGGGCCCTCCCGGTACTGGAAAGACTTTGCTCGCAAAAGCTGTGGCAGGAGAGGCGGGAGTTCCGTTTTTCTCAATTTCCGGTTCTGATTTCGTGGAAATGTTTGTGGGCGTGGGTGCTTCCCGTGTCCGTGATCTGTTTGAGGAAGGCAAGAAACATGCCCCCTGTATCATCTTCATCGATGAGATCGACGCAGTGGCCAGACAGAGGGGAACCGGAATGGGAGGAGGCCATGATGAGAGAGAACAGACTCTGAACCAGCTCCTTGTGGAGATGGATGGATTCGGAGTCAACGAGGGAATTATTGTCATGGCGGCGACGAACCGGGTTGATATTCTTGATCCTGCAATTCTGCGTCCGGGACGATTTGACAGAAAAGTGGGTGTGGGACGCCCGGATGTGAAAGGCAGAGAAGAGATTCTGAAGGTGCATGCCCATGATAAGCCTCTGGGAGATGATGTGGATCTAAAACAGATCGCCCAGACAACTGCCGGATTTACCGGAGCAGACCTGGAAAATTTACTGAATGAAGCGGCGATTATTGCTGCGAAGCAGAATCGGGGCTATGTGCTTCAGTCGGATATTAAGAGTGCATTTACCAAAGTGGCAATCGGCGCGGAGAAGAAGAGTAAACTGATCTCAGATAAGGAGAAAAAGATTACGGCCTATCACGAGGCGGGCCATGCGATTTTATTCCATGTGCTTCCGGATGTGGGGCCTGTCTATACAATTTCCATCATTCCCACCGGAATGGGAGCCGCAGGTTATACGATGCCTCTTCCGGAAAATGATGAAATGTTTAACACAAAGCAGCAGATGCTGGAGGATATTACCGTCCTGCTGGGCGGCCGTGTGGCGGAGGAAATCATTTTCGGTGATGTCACCACAGGAGCTTCCAATGATATTAAGCGTGCCACAAGCACTGCCCATGCCATGGTGACCAAGTATGGTATGTCAGATAAGGTGGGCCTTGTGGTCTACGGAAATGACGGCGATGAGGTGTTTATTGGCCGTGATCTGGCACACACAAGGGGATACAGCGAGGAAGTAGCAAAGACCATCGATGGAGAAGTACACAAGATTGTGGAACAGTGCCACGAGAGAGCGAAGGAGCTGATTCTGGCTCATGAGGATGTTCTTCATAAATGCGCAGAACTCCTGATTGAGAAGGAAAAGATCCAGAGAGAAGAATTTGAGGCACTTTTCACAGACGAAAATAGTGCAGTTTTAGAATGACGGAAAAACATGCACAAAAATTAAATAAAATTTTTGTGATGTTTATGCACACTTTTTACTTGACCGTTGCTATAATATACATCGTAAAAACCCCCCAATACATTATATAGTTTTTGCTACACCCCATAA
>ERZ1643246.482-NODE-482-length-51173-cov-6.719101_pt1 | contig 51173 bp, 52 predicted proteins | sample MGYA00579265_ERZ1643246 | MGnify/ENA primary metagenome ERZ1643246 (study PRJEB29033, sample SAMEA4952261) | chicken gut metagenome | biome: Broiler Chicken; feature: Gastrointestinal Tract; material: Caecum | place: Ireland | collected 2018 | study: Broiler... | reverse complement strand
CAGATTAAAAGAAAGGAGAAGTGGTGTTTAAGCTTCTATAAACATCATACAAGGATGAAAATGAAAAAAAAGCTGATTGTATTGTCCATTGACTCCCTTTTTGACGAAGATATGGATATGCTGAAAACGCTCCCAAATTTTAAAAAGATTCTGGAGCGGGGGAGCTGGGTGAAAGGCGGGATGAGAAGTGTCTATCCCTCTTTTACCTACCCGGCCCATGCTTCGATCATTACCGGAACCTGGCCGATGTATCACGGCATTTTCCACAATGAAAAGCTGGATGTGGGAAATCCCTCTCCGGACTGGTACTGGTACCACAAGGATTTGAAAGTGGATACCCTTCTGGATCTGGCACATGATGCAGGATATACGACCGCATGTGTTGGCTGGCCCTGTATGGGAGCAGATCCCAAGGTAGACTGGCTGGTGGCGGAGATCTGGCCAGAGAATGACAAAGTGGACCCCAGACCTATACTGAAAACCGGCTGCAGTGCAAATATGTTTGAACCAGGCGGAGTGATGGAGCGCCACTGGCACAAGCTGAGAAAAACCACACAGCCTTTCATGGACCACATGATGGTGGGAGCTTCCTGTGACATTATCAGGCGGTATCAGCCGGATGTCATGTTTATCCATCTGGCTCATCTGGACCACACCCGGCATTCCAACGGCATCCACGGAGATGCAGTTAAGCAGGCGATTATTGCCAATGATGACTGGCTGGGACGCCTGATGGAAGCTGCGATGGATGCGGGGGTATATGAAAATACCAATTTCGCAGTTATCAGCGACCATGGACATCTGGCCGTTAAGCAGCTGTTTAATCCGAACATCCTTCTGGTGAAGGAAGGCTTGATCCGCTTAAATGAGGAAGGAAAGATCGTGGATTGGGATGCTTACTGCAATTCTACCTCTCTTTCCTGCCAGGTTGTATTAAAAGACCCTGATAACCAGGAAATACGGGAAAAGCTGGAGAATCTGCTCTATCAGATGAGAAAAAATCCTGCTTACGGCGTGGAAAGCGTATTTACGAAAGAGGAAGCAGAGCGGGAGCAGCATTTGACCGGAGATTTCGACTATGTTCTGGAGGGGAAGGACAGCACCAGTTTTGGAGCCGCCTGCACAGGCGAGCTGATCGTAAGGCCGGATAATTCCGATTACAAATTTTCTGTGGCTTCCCACGGACATCTGCCGCATAAGGGACCGCAGCCGGTGTTTATGATGGCAGGACCGGATGTGAAGGAAAATGTGGTGATTCCCCGGCAGCGGATCATCGATGAGGCGCCGACTTTTGCAAAAATACTCGGATTTCCGATGCCTCAGGCCAAGGGGAGAGTCATGGAGGAACTTTTAAACTAAGGAAAACAGGTGAGTGGATCTGTTTCGCCTGAAGATACACAAATACCCTGAAGAGGGAAAAGAAAGAGAGGTAAGTTTATGAGAAAAAGAATGTCATGGATGATGGCAGTCCTCGCGGCGGCAGCTCTGGCATCAGGCTGTTCAGGAGGGGAGACGGCAGATACAGCGGGGTCTTCTGCTGATACTGCGTCAACAGAGGAAGGAGGATCCCAGGAAGCGGCCCCGGCAGGAGATGCCACAGAGGTCATTTTCTGGAGCAGCATGAGCGGCGGAATGGGAGAGACTCTGGATAAGATTGTAAGCGATTATAATGCAAGCCAGGATGCCGTACATGTAACGGTGGAATTCCAGGGAAATTACTACGATATGGCAGCAAAGCTTCAGGCAGCGGTGACCTCTGGGGAGATTCCTCATGTGGCACAGCTGGAGATGGGCCGGACCAAGATGTTTGCAGATTACGGAGTCCTTCAGGATATGACGGACCTTGCAGCGGAGGAGGGACTGGATTTGAGCATGTTCTATCCGGGACTGATGAACAGCTGCGACTGGGGAGAAGGCGTATATGCGCTTCCTTTTAACCGGAGTACACCGATGTTCTATTACAACAAGGACATGTTTACCGAGGTGGGATTGGACCCGGAGGACCCGCCGGAAACCTGGGATGAGCTTCAGGAGTACGCAGCTCAGCTGTCGATTCCGGACGAGCGCTGGGGATTTGAAATGCCTATCGATGCCTGGTTCTACGAAGCATTTATCATGGAGTCCGATGGACGGATCCTCAATGATGACGAGACGGATATCGCATTTAATAATGAAACGGGAACCAAGCCTCTGGAGCTGTGGAAAAATATGATAAGCGAAGGGATCATGAAGGCGCCTCCAGGAAAAGAGTACAATTCTTACGAAGCTGCCCGTTCTGATTTCGCTGCCGGAATTACCGGAATGATTGTAACCTCCTCCGGTGATCTGGGAACATTAAGTGCTTCCTGCGATTTCAACATCGGTACCTGTTTCCTGCCCAAGAACACCCGCTTCGGCGTTCCTACCGGAGGAGCCAATGTAGTGATGATGGCAGGCCATGAGGAGGATGCCTCTGCCACTATGGATTTCCTGAAGTATCTCACCAGTCCTGATGTATCTGCCTACTGGGCCAGCCAGACCGGTTATCTTCCCAGCAGCCAGGCGGCCGCGGACAGTGATGTTTACCAGGAGTATATCAGCGCCAACGACAATGCAAAGACTGCTCTGGAGCAGATGGAATACACAGACATTCCCAGACCGGTCAATGAGAATTATCCCCAGATCCATTCGGAGATTATGATGACGGAAATCCAGCGCTGCATCGAGGAGCCGGATTATACGCCGGAAGAAGCGGTACAGGCGATTTCGGATCAGACCAGAGCTCTTCTGGGCTCATGAGATGGAAGGAAAGGGTGAACATATGAGCTTAAATCAATATATCGATCACACCTATTTAAAGCCTTTTGCCACGGAAGCGGATATTGTGCAGAAGTGCAGTGAAGCGAAAAAATATCATTTTGCATCGGTCTGCGTAAATCCGTGCAATGTGCCGGTGGCGGCCAGGGAGTTAAAAGGAAGCGATGTTCATACCTGCAGTGTGGTTGGGTTCCCGTTTGGAACCCACACCACCCAGGTAAAAGTCTTTGAAGCTACCCAGGCGATTGAAAACGGAGCCGATGAAATTGATATGGTAATCAATGTAGGCAAGCTGGTGGAAGGAAATGAGGAGTTTGTCAAGCGGGAGGTGGCTGCTCTGGTGGAGGTATGCCACAGCAGAGGACGGATCCTGAAGGTGATCATTGAAACCTGCTATTTGACAGAAGAACAGATTGGGGTTATGTGCCGGATCGTGGCAGAGACAGGGGCAGATTTCATCAAAACTTCCACGGGATACGGCAGCAGAGGGGCATCTTATGAAGATATCGCGCTGTTTAAGAAATATCTGAAGGATGCACCGGTAAAAATGAAAGCATCCGGAGGTATCCGGACCGCTGAAGAAGCAAAGAAATATGTGGAAATGGGCTGCGCAAGACTGGGAACCAGCAACGGCGTAGGAATTATGGAAGGACTGGAAGCAGCCGACTCCTATTAATGTCCGATTTGGCCCTGAACGGGGGGTGAGACCATAGAACTGGAGGAACTGTTCGAGCAATACGAACTTTTGTATCAGGGAAAATTGTTCCTGCGAATTGTACTGGCCACGTTTATGGGATACCTGATTGGATATGAACGAAAAAATCGGGAAAAGAATGCCGGTATGAGAACCCACGCCATTGTTTGTATGGGCTCTGCACTGATCATGATTGTCTCCAAGTACAGTTTCCGCGATATTCCGGATTATGATGCTTCCCGGGTAGCTGCTCAGATCGTATCGGGAATCGGCTTCCTCGGAGCGGGGATTATCTTTATCCGCAATAATGCAGTCAGCGGTCTCACAACGGCAGCAGGAATCTGGGCTACGGCAGGAGTTGGAATGGCCATCGGCGCCGGCTCCTGTCTTTTGGGAATTTGTTCGGGGGTGTTGATCGTGATTACGCAGATGGTCCTGCATATGACTTCTTTTTTGACAGCAGAACCGTACCGGGGATTTTTAAAGGTGACGACCGGTGATTATGAACAGGTAATCGAGGAGCTGCGTCAACAGTTCCGGCGGGAGCGGATACGGGAGGTCAATGTAAAAATTACCAAGAATAAGGCAAAAGAGGAGACGAAAGTAGAATTCGATCTTTTGTTCCCGCCTCAATATGAAAAAAACCAGCTGATTTATGAGCTGGCCAAGGACGAGCGGATTCACGGCGTTTCCGGATGAAACTTGGCAAGGTGCAAACAAGGCGAGTATATTGCGAGAATTGTTCCCAAAGAAGGGGTTCAGTTGAACCAGGTAATGCTCAGCTTGAATGACATACCGCAGAATATTGATTTTCATGACGGTACTCTGATTATACGCTATATCTCCGATCCGGAACTGGCAATTCAGAAAGATGCATTATCAACGGATGTATTGGATACCCATGAAGAAGCTCTCGCAGCTCTTGACACCTCAGATGCTGTTGTAGCAGTGGTAGAAGAAAACAGCAGTTATACCACAAACGGAGATGAAAGAAGGCAAATTGCGAATGAGACAGGAATTGCTCTTTTGGACGATGATATTCTCCCAGCCAGCGCATTCCCAGGAGAGGAAGTAGACAGAACTGTTAAACTCCAGGATAAAGGAAAGCAGGTGCTGACACAGAATGGAAATGTATCAGAGTTAGAAAGTGACAATCTGAAGTTTGATTTCCATTATCTTGATTTGATTGATACCAATAATGGAAATGCCTGGGTAGCAAGTAGTGAAGGAAGCGATATCTACATGCCTTATCCAGAAGGAACAGACAGAACAACAGAATTTCATGTACTCCATTATCGTGATCTTCATCGCGAATATGGTATTAACGGAGAAATGGAAGTAGATGAGGCGATTGCTCAATCTAGAGTGGATGTTCTGACAGAGGGAGATAGCCTGGCAGAAGGAAAATTTGTAAAGCTGGATAATGGAATCCAATTTCATATCGAAACAGAAGGATTCAGTCCCTTTGCACTTGCATGGCAGAAAGAACAAACACCAGAAGAGCCAGAGAAGAACTATACGATCACGATTCATTACCTGGACAACGCAACAAAACAGCCGATTGAAGGCATGGCTCCGGTAACCGTATCTTACAATGTAAATACAGCCTATGATGTAACAGAATATACCGTTCATAAGGCGATCAGCGGTTACCAGTATGTTTCCATGGATCAGCCGGCTGCCGGAACCATTACCGGTGATATGACAATCAACGTTTACTTTGAAAAGTTGAACACAGATAATCCGGAAGTACCTCAGGAACCGTCAAAACCCGGCCATTCCGGAGGCGATGACGGCGGAAGCGGCACCCGGACCGGCAGCAGTTCCAGCAGCGCATACCTTGCGGGACTGGATGGACAGTGGGTACATATGGACCCGCAGAATTCCAACATCCCGATTACCGTAGAAGTACCGGAGTGGGCGAAGCCGGAAACAAATCCGGAGTATCATCAGTGGAAGTTCTTCTTAACCAACGGCACTATGCTGTGGGGAAGATGGGCCTACATCCGCAATCCATATGCGGTAAGCGGTCAGCCTGGTGAGGGCTGGTTCTACTTTAACAATGAGGGCATCATGCAGTACGGCTGGTTCCTGGATACCAATACTGGAAAATGGTACTATCTGCATGGAACATCCGATGGAATGCTGGGAACCATGATTGAGGGCTGGCATTTCGATGATCAGGATAAAAAGTGGTATTACCTGAATCCGGGAAGCGGAGAGATGCTGTTGGATTGGCAGCAAATCGGCGGGGCATGGTACTACTTTAATCCCTATGCACCAGCAGTTACATGGAATTACGATGAAGCCAATGGAGGCTGGTACTTTAACGGAAGCAGTTCCAGACCTTATGGTTCCATGTATCAGAATGAGCAGACTCCGGACGGATATCCGGTAGACGGAAACGGACGGTGGAACCACCAGTAGAAGCTCAAAAAAGTAACCGTTCAGGGCCCCGGTCTTCCCGCCGCCCTGAACGGCTGCCCAAAAATTAGCATTATAAGTGAACAAGGCATCGCTGAACCTGGAATGTTAGGACCAGGGGAGGCGATGCCTTTTTAACGCATTTTAATACAGTTTGGAACAAATACGTCAGCCTCTGCCCGCCCCGGACAGAATGCACAAAAAGATTTGTGTACATCGCTCAATGACAAACTAATATATCAGAACTAATATATTAGTTATGAGATCCAAAACGCCGTTGGGAAAAGAGAAAAGATTTCGGAGTGCGTTTTGTGACAGAGTAAGACATGGAAAGGGGAATCGAATGTTATGTGTGATGGTACTATGCCGTTAAAGCTGGACCATGCAAGAGCCTGGCGGACTTATATTGGAGGAAAAATGCTGGATAAGTGGCATGGAAAGGGGAACAGCGGGGAAGGAGAGGATACGAATTTCCCGGAGGAGTGGATTGCCTCCCTGGTGCGGGCCAGAAATGCGGGCAGAGAAGAATTTCCGGACGAAGGTTTGAGCCGGATAGTCGATGAGAATGGGCTGCCAAAAGAATTTTTAAAGGATTGGATTGGGCAAATGGGGGAGAAGGCTCTGGGGCATGACCATTGGGAGCGGTTCGGAGCCTCCCTTGGCGTGCTGGTAAAGCTGATCGATGCCGGGGAGCGGCTGACGGTCCAGGTTCACCCGGATCGGGAAATGGCAAAGAAACTGTTCCATTCGGAATATGGAAAAACGGAGTGCTGGTATGTACTGGGAGGAAGAACTGTCAATGGGGAACCGCCCTGCATCTATATGGGATTTAAACCGGGGGTGACCAGAAAGCAGTGGGAAAAGCTGTTCCAGGAGCAGAATTATGCCGGAATGCTGGAATGCCTTCACCAGATACCGGTGAAGAAAGGCGAGGTAATTCTGATCGAAGGAGGCATTCCCCATGCCATTGGAGCCGGATGTTTCCTGACGGAGATTCAGGAGCCAACAGACTATACCATCCGGGTGGAGCGGGTAACGCCGTCGGGACTTGCCATCGCAGACTCTATGTGCCATCAGGGGCTGGGATTTGAGCGTATGTTCGACTGCTTCCATTATGACACCTATACGGAAGAAGAACTCCGGCAGCGATGGTTTTTGTCCCATGAACCGGAAATCCTGGATGAAGGGACCATAGAACGTCCGCTGGTTACCTATGAGGATACGCCTTATTTCAAGATGGAGGAATTGACGGTGGGAGAGAAGTTTTCGATGGACCGTCCGGATACATTTTCCATTGTACTGGTGTTGGAGGGAAATGGAAGCTTCAGCAATTTTTCCGGAGAGAGAATGAAAGTAGAAAAAGGCGACCAGATCCTGATTCCCGCTTCAGTCCGACACCTTATCCTGAAAAATGAGGGAGAGCAGGAGTTCAGGATGCTTCAGTGCTTTGGGCCTCAGATCTTCGTGTGATACTCTGCCGTTTTTTCCTTCCTTTAAGCCGGGGAATTTCGCCGGATAAGGCGCTGGAAAATATCAAAAAACCACGTAAATACGTTATTTTTACGTAGATACGTGGTTTTTTCAATCTGGAAACAACAGGACTCGAACCTGCGACCCTCTACACGTCAAGCAGATGCTCTCCCAGCTGAGCTATGTTTCCATGAGGCAGTGCCAAGCCTGTAAAAGCTTTGGCGTCTGCTTTCTTCATTATATCATATTCGGGGAATTTTACAAGTAAAAAATTCCATCGGAACGGATGACGGCTCCGACACCTGGGCGGTTTAGGCGGGGCTGCCGGATTTGGGTCAGCCCCGCTTTTTTCTAATCTTTAATAACCCGAAACTCCACCGGCAGCAGACTCTTGTCCCAGCGGCTTTCCAGATATTTATTAATCCGCTCCAGATCCGGCTCCTGGCTGCAGTAGAGGTCTGCGGTCAGCACCGGCTTGTGTTCCTCGCCCCAGCGTACATAGGCCTCGGCTTTGTGGATGCCCTCCAGGGAGGAGAGAACCCGCTCCAGAGCGTAGAGGTCGATGAAGCTCCTGCCGGTGAGGCGCTCTACCATGACGGTGCGTCCGCCCTGCTCCAGCAAATCCAGGGTTCCGTCCGGCAGGATCCGTGCGGTCAGCCCGGTCTGATAGAGGATTCCGGAGCTGTAGGGACTGGTTACCTTGTCCTTCCATCCCAGGGTGGGGTGGTCCAGAATGTAAAGGCTTCCCCATCCGCCGTAGGGCTGCTTTAAGCAGGAATCATCCAGGACATAAGCTTTTACATCCATATCCTCCGCTACATCGTTGATCAGGCGGAAGCCCACCAGACGGTTGAGGGCGCTGGCCTTGATGGTGTAGTGCCTGGGGAAGAGGATCTCCGGCAGATGTTTCTTTAACCGCCGTACGGAGGGCTCCTCCAGCATGGCTTCCACAATCCGCTCCAGGCAGGTCATAAAGATGACTAGCTGCTCCCGGTCAAAGCGGTTTTCCCAGTATCGGAGTTCATAGGTATAGCCCTCATCGCTGCAGAAGATCTGGAGATGGAAGGGCAGAGAATCCAACTGTACCTTCTGACGCTCTGCGGGAGCTCCTCCAATGGTATCAATGTTCAGGATATCCCCCTGGTACTGGAAAAACATTTCGTCCCCGTGAAGGGTGGAGATGTGGCAGCGCATGCTCTCCATAATCTGGCGTCCCATCCGCTTTAACAGCTGAGGAACGGTCTCGTGTGGAATGTTGGTATAGCGGAACAGGTATGTAAGGAACAGGGGGCCTGCCAGTCTGGTCCAGCGGCTGTCCGTCCTTCCGCTGTGGATACTGGAGGAGATGGTATCTTTCTCGCCGGAAAAGATTCCGATGCAGTAGTTGTAGGCGGTAAGGAAGACCACATTTTCCGACACGCCGTTCTGGTGGCAGAATGCAGTTACCTTCCTGCGGTTCAGCCGGTGGAAGGGTCCTTTCAAGGCTGCATCGACGCCCTGGTCCAGGTTGTGGAAATCCCGGCGGTTTAAGATGCTCTTGCGGATACGGAAGCCTTTCATCAGGTCCTGGAAGTATTTCACATCCCGTTCCCGCATGCCTCTGGCCTCCCGGTCCTTCTCATCCAGTACATACTCAAAAAGGGTGTAGGATTCCTTCTCCACAGGATTTCCCAGATAGAGATTGTTTAAATCCTCCAGGAGGATGTTCATGGTCATGCCGTCCCCTACAATGTGGGCAATGTCGAAATACAGATAGTTGGCCGAATCCGTCCGGTAGATGCCGATGTGGTAGAGGGGCTCCCCTTCCAGATAGTAGTAGGGTTTCAGCAGGGTGGGGCGGACTTCCTCCCACTGGGCATCCGTGAGAGTGACGATGGGGATGTCCACCTTCCGGCTGTCGTCACGGAAATTCTGATAGCCTTTTTCTCCCATCCAGATGCCGGATTTCAGACCGGGATGGATTTCAAACAGCTCTTCTATGGATTTTTTCAGCTTTTCCAGGTCCACAGAGGGGTCCAGGCGGAAAAAGAAGGGCAGGTTGGCGGTGGTATTTCCCTTCATTACATAAGCAAAGTAAATCTGAAGATTGGTAAGGGGATAAACAGGCCGTACACGGTAGTCCACCTGGCTTGTCTCACCGGAAGACAGACAAAGTGCCTCCAGCTTTTCAATAGTGGAGCAGCTCATTAAATCATCCAATGTAATGGAAACCTTCAGGGCGGAGGACAGGTCGGAGAGGAGCAGGACGCTTCCCAGGGAATCCAGCCCAGCCTCATAGAGGTCCGTATCAACGCCGAAGCGGCGATGCCCAAGGGCTGCTGCCGCCAGGTCGTAGAGCTTGGCCTGAAGCTCATTTTTAGGCAGCTTCAGGCTGGCCATCTGCTGGGCCTCCTCCTTCTTCTGCGTAAAATAAGCCGGACGGATGATCTTCTTGGAGGAGGTCTTTTCGAAAGGAACGTCTCTTAAATGGCAGATCATGATCTTCTTATAGGAAGGAAGGTCCTGATTGTGCTTTTTGATAATCTCCTGGATCGCTCCGTTGAGATCGGTGATGCCGGCAGCCTGGGCGTAGGGAAAGTTGGGATACACTTCGGCGGCGATGGCATCATTTTCCTCAAAGACCAGAATATCGGAGATGAGGCGCTCATCCTCAAACATATACTCCAGCTGCTCCGGAGCTACATTTTCCCCGTTGCTTAAAATGATGAGATTTTTCTTCCGGCCGGTGAGATAGAGAAAGCCTTCCTCGTCCACATAGCCCAAATCTCCGGTACAGAGCCATCCGTCCTCCGTCAGAGCTTCTGCAGTGCGCTCCGGGTCTTTATAGTAGCCCATCATGACGGAAGGGCTCTTGACCTGAATCTCCCCATCCACAATGCGCACCTGACAGCCGTCCACAATATGGCCCACAGAGGCGATGGTGTCCGGCCGGGACCAGTCAGGAGCAGAGATTTTCGGAGAGCACTCGCTCATTCCATAGCCCTGGGCGATGGAGATACCCAGCTTCCGGTAATTTTGGGCTAAATCCGGGGCCAGGTAACCGCCGCCGCTGATGATGCGGTGAAGGCGTTTCCCCAGAACGGAATCCCTGATCTCCTCGATGGGCTTGTCCGGATTCTGCTTTGCCAGTATGGCAATACGGCCAAGAAGAGATTTTGCGATCATGGGTACGGAGCGGAACACAGTGGGCTGGAACAAGAGAAGATGGTCGGTCAGTTTGGAGAGGTCCCGGTTCAGGCACAGGATATTGCCGTAGCGCAGGGACAGCAGGATATCTCCGTTGATGCAGAATACATGGTGAATCGGAAGGATGTTCAGATAAACCTCCTCACCTGGCTTGATGTTCTCCGTGGTGCAGAAGGTATTGTCGATGAGATTTCCCTGGGACAGCATAACGCCTTTTCCCTTTCCGGTGGTACCGGAGGTAACGAGGATCATGGCCAGGTCGCCGGGGCCGGCGTCAGGAAGAATGGTCTGGCCGGCATATTCCTTCAGAATGTTGTCCGAGCAGTAGGCATGGCGGCCGTGCTGCAGGGAAACGCAGGAAGAAAGGCCCGGACAGCGCTCAAAGGCTGCCTCAGCCAGGGTGTGCTGCTCCCAATCATAGAACAGAATGTCCACATCCGAGCGGTTCAGACAGTCGGTCAGGGTATCCAGATTGACCTGGATATCCAGGGGAACGGACACGCTTCCGGCGCACATAATGCCTAAAAGAACCGCCAGATAGTGATGGCTGCTGGTGCCAAGCAGGGCCACATGGACCTTTCTTCCAAGCCTTGCCTCCTGAGCCCGTACCCAGGAAGCGATGGCCTGGCACTGGGCGGCAAACTGGGCAAAGGACACTTCATAGATAACATCGTTTTCTTCATAGCGCAGAAAAGTTGCGTTTCCATACGCTTGGCCTGCATTTTGGACCAGGTCATAGATGGTTTTTGTATTTTCACGGGTAATCATATGGCTGTATTTCCCTCCTTCTAAAGAATGGCTACATCCATATATTACCATAGACCCGGCTAAAGTCCAATGTCTTTTTGCAGATTCCTCCGGGGAGAAATCGACAAATTTCGTGAAAAAGGAACCAGGAGAAGGTCAAGTCAGATAATTCTTCATGGATTTTAAGGCATTTTTCTCCAGACGGGAAACCTGGGCCTGGGAGATGTGGATCTCCTGGGCCACCTCCGTCTGGGTTTTTCCCTCAAAGAAGCGCATGTCGATGATGTGGCGCTCCCGTTCCGGAAGGCGGTTCATGGCCTCCCCTAAGGACAGGTCTTCCACCCAGTTTTCTTCCAGATTTTTTTTGTCGCTGATCTGGTCCATGACGTAGAGCGGGTCGCCTCCGTCCGTGTAGACCGGCTCGTAGAGGCTTACCGGCGTCTGGATGGCGTCCAGGGCGTAGGTTACCTCCTCCTTGGTGACGCCTACCTCCTGGGCGATTTCCGACAGGGAAGGTTCCTTGGAGTTCGTCCTGGTGAGCTGTTCTCTGGCATAGATGGCCTTGTAGGCCGTATCCCTTAATGAGCGGCTGACCCGGATGGAATTGTTGTCCCTCAGATACCGGCGCACTTCTCCCAGGATCATGGGAACGGCATAGGTGGAAAATTTAACATTTTGGGTAATATCGAAATTGTCGATGGCTTTGATGAGGCCGATGCAGCCGATCTGAAAGAGGTCGTCGATGTTCTCCTGGCTGCCGGTGAAACGCTGGATCACGCTTAAAACCAGGCGGAGATTCCCCTTGATGTACTGCTCCCTGGCCTCCTGGTCGCCGTTAAGAATCCGCTTGAATAAAGCTTCCTTTTCTTCGCTGGTAAGAAGAGGAAGCTTAGAGGTGTTGACCCCGCATATTTCCACTTTGTAAACAGCCATTGGCATTCCCTCCGCATCATTCATTTTTTGATATAAATGAATGATGGGCGGTTTTGGGCGGAATTATACGGGGCCGGTATTTGAAATTATTTCCAGTTGTGTTCCGCTGTATTTTTTCGGTAAAGGATCAAAAGCCCCTTTAACAGCAGTGCATCATCGTAGATGATCTTGTGCCGGCACAGGGGTGTGATGAACCGGGCCAGGCCTCCGGTGGCGATGACCGTTGGTTCACAGCCAAGCTCTTTTGCCATCCGGTCCAGGATGCCGTCAATCATGTCCACATTGCCATAGATGATGCCGGCCCGCATACAGTCAATGGTATTTTTTCCGATGGTCTTCTCCGGCACCTCCAGGCTGATGTAGGGCAGCTGGGCGGTTTTGCCGCTCAGAGAATCCAGGGAAACCTTCAGGCCCGGCAGGATGACACCGCCGATGTAGTTGCCTTTCTGGTCCACCGCGCTCATGGTGGTGGCAGTTCCCATGTCAATGACCACCAGGGGGAGCGGATGTTCATGGCTGGCAGCCACCGCATCTACGATCATATCGCTTCCGACGGTTTTGGGATTGTCCATGAGGATATTGATGCCGGTTTTCATTCCGGAGCCTACCAGAAGGGGCATTCGGCCGGTGACCTTCTCAGCCGCCCGCAGGATGGCAGTGTTTAAGGGCGGGACCACGGAGGAGAGAATGGCGCCCTCAATCTGGGAGGGGGAAATGTGGTTCATCTCCAGAATGTTTTTGAAGCTGACGGCGTACTCGGTATCTGTCCGGCTGCGGTCCGTGGTGACACGCTCGATAAAATACGTTTTTTTCTCGTCAATGCCGCCGACGACGGTATTGGTGTTGCCCATATCGATTGCTAAAATCATGGAATGGAACTCCTTTTCATCAAAACAATAGTATGATATAATTCATTTCAAATGAAGTGTAACACAAAATATGAGGAAACACAATCGGAGGAATTCCTATGTTACTAAAAGGAAAAACCGTGGCGCTGGGGGTAACGGGCAGCATTGCTGCCTACAAAATCGCTTCCCTGGCCAGCATGCTGGTGAAACAGGGAGCCAATGTCCATGTGCTGATGACGGAAAACGCGGTAAACTTTATCAATCCCATTACCTTTGAAACTTTGACTGGAAATAAGTGTCTGGTGGACACCTTCGACCGGAATTTTCAGTTCAGCGTGGAGCATGTGGCCCTGGCAAAAGCGGCGGATGTGATGATGATCGCGCCGGCATCGGCCAATGTGATCGGAAAAATTGCCCACGGGATCGCCGATGATATGCTGACAACTACGGTAATGGCCTGCACCTGCAAAAAGATCCTGTCTCCGGCCATGAATACCCGGATGTTTGAGAATCCCATTCTCCAGGACAATCTGGATATCTGCCGGCGGTACGGAATGGAGGTGATCGACCCGTCCTGCGGGTATCTTGCCTGCGGGGATACAGGGGCAGGAAAAATGCCGGAGCCGGAGGTGCTCTTTGCGTATATTGTCCAGGAAATCGGATTTGAAAAGGACTTGGAAGGGAAAAAGATCCTGGTGACGGCGGGACCCACCAGGGAGGCCATCGACCCGGTGCGCTTTATCACCAACCACTCCAGCGGCAAGATGGGATACGCCATTGCCAGAGCGGCCGCCAGGCGGGGGGCCAAGGTGACATTGGTCAGCGGACCGGTGCAGCTTCAGCCGCCTATGTTCACCAAGGTGATCCCGGTGGAGAGCGCCCAGGAGATGTTTGAGGCGGTGCGGGATTACAGCCGCAGCCAGGACGTCATCATCAAGGCCGCCGCGGTAGCCGATTACCGGCCTGCCCAGGTAGGAACGGAGAAGATTAAAAAGAAAGAAGGAGAGATGTCCATCCCCCTGACCAGAACGACGGATATATTGGGATGGCTGGGAGAACACCGGCAGCCGGGGCAGATCCTCTGCGGATTTTCTATGGAAACGGAGAACCTTCTGGAAAATTCCAGGGCCAAGCTGGAGAAAAAGCATGTGGACATGATAATTGCCAACAATTTGAAGGTAGAAGGGGCAGGCTTCGCCGGTGATACCAATGTAATCACCATGATTACCAGGGATGAAACGAGAGAACTGCCCTTGATGAGCAAGGATGAGGCGGCTCACCGGATTTTGGATAGGATTTTGGAGATGATGGCTGCAGGAAGCCAGCCTTGACTTTATGTTCCGTTCATAATAGAATGAAATAGACCAGATGGGCGTTCTGGCATTTTGCCGCATGCGTCCATCTTTTCATGAGAATAAACAGGGAGGACATAACCATTGCCACAAACCTCAGAACAAATGATAGAAGAGATTAAGAAGCGCCGTACCTTTGCCATCATTTCCCACCCGGATGCGGGAAAAACGACACTGACAGAGAAGTTCCTTCTCTACGGAGGAGCCATCAATCTGGCGGGAACGGTAAAGGGCAGAAAGGCTGCGAAACATGCGGTATCTGACTGGATGGATATTGAGAAAGAGAGGGGAATTTCCGTTACTTCTTCAGCCATGCAGTTTAATTATGAGGGATACTGCATCAATATTCTGGACACTCCGGGACACCAGGATTTCTCCGAGGACACCTACCGTACGCTGATGGCGGCGGACTCGGCGGTCATGGTAATCGATGGCTCCAAGGGTGTGGAGGCCCAGACCATCAAGCTTTTTAAGGTCTGCGTCATGCGCCATATTCCCATCTTTACCTTTATCAACAAATTTGACCGGGAGGCCAGAGACCCCTACGAGCTGCTGGACGAGATTGAGGAGGTGCTGGGCATCCGCACCTGTCCCGTCAACTGGCCCATTGGCTGCGGAAAGAGCTTTAAAGGCGTTTACGACCGTTTTACCAGAAAGATTACCACCTTTACCGCTGCTATGGGCGGAGCCAAGGAGGTGGCCAGCCAGGAGTTTGAGCTGGATGGAACCGATGTGGATGCGGTCATCGGACAGGACTTCCACAGTCAGCTGAGGGATGATATTGAACTTTTGGACGGTGCCAGCGATGAGCTGGATATGGACCGGGTGCAGAGAGGAGACTTATCTCCCGTATTTTTCGGTTCTGCTCTGACCAACTTCGGTGTGGAGACTTTCCTGGAGCATTTCCTGAAAATGACCACCCCGCCTCTTCCCAGAAAGACTCTGGACGGAGAGATTGACCCATTCCGTCCGGATTTCTCTGCCTTTGTCTTTAAGATTCAGGCGAATATGAACAAGGCCCACCGGGATCGGATCGCATTTATGCGCATCTGCTCCGGAAAGTTTGAGGCCGGCATGGAGGTCAACCACGTTCAGGGCGGAAAGAAAATCCGGCTTACCCAGCCCCAGCAGCTGATGGCCCAGGACCGGAAGATCGTGGAGGAGGCCTACGCAGGCGATATCATCGGTGTTTTTGATCCGGGCATTTTCTCCATTGGAGATACCCTGTGCCAGTCCAATGAAAAATTTGAATTCGAAGGGATCCCCACCTTCGCCCCGGAGCATTTCGCCAGAGTGCGCCAGGTGGATACCATGAAGCGCAAACAGTTTATTAAGGGCGTCAACCAGATTGCCCAGGAGGGTGCCATCCAGATCTTCCAGGAGTTTAACACCGGCATGGAGGAGATTATTGTGGGAGTGGTGGGAGAGCTGCAGTTTGAGGTCCTCACCTACCGTCTGAAGAATGAATACAATGTGGAGGTGGCTCTGGAAAAGCTGCCCTTTGAGTATATCCGCTGGGTGGAGAACCCCCAGGAGGTGGATGTGGCACGGATCCAGGGTACATCTGATATGAAGCGGATTAAAGACCTGAAAGGAAATCCTCTGCTGCTCTTTATCAACAGCTGGAGCGTGGGGATGGTGCTGGAGCGCAATCCCGGCTTGAAGCTTTCCGAATTTGGAAAGGCGTAGACAGAAGAAAAAATTCAGGCACAGTGAGTTGGAAAAATTGAGAAAGGAGATTCATATAGATGAGCAAGATTGATCAGGTAAGAGCTGCCATGGTGGAAGCAATGAAGGCCAAAGACAAGGAGCGGAAGGATTCTCTGTCCATGCTGCTCTCCGCGCTGAAGAACGCACAGATCGACAAGCGGGAGGATCTGACGGAGGCAGAGGAAAATGCTGTCGTAAAGAAGGAGATCAAGCAGACCCAGGAGACCTACGACTTAGCTCCGGCGGACCGCCAGGATATCCGGGACGAGGCGGCGGCCAGAATCGCCGTTTATAAAGAATTTGCCCCGGAGGATATGTCCGTGGAGCAGATCAAAGAGGTGATCGGCCAGGTTTTGGCTCAGCTGGGGATCGAGACTCCTTCCCCCAAGGATAAAGGTGCGATTATGAAGGTGCTGATGCCCATGGTAAAAGGAAAGGCCGACGGCAAGGCGGTCAATGAAACTTTGGCCCAGATGATGAAATAACATCAAAGGAGAAGGATATGTATCGAGAGAAGATTGAAGCATATATAGACAGCCACAGACAGGAGATGCTTGATGATATCTGCACCCTGTGCCGCATCAACAGCGAGAAGATGCCCTACAGTGCCGGGAAGCCCTACGGCGAGGGCGCTTTTATGGCGCTGAACGCAGCGCTGGATCTGGCGGAGCGGTATGGCTTTTCGGTCAACAATTATGACAATTATGTGGGAACGGCAGACTTAAACGACGGACCGGCCCAGCTGGATATCCTGGCCCATCTGGATGTGGTTCCGGCCGGAGAGGGCTGGACGGTAACAGAGCCCTTTGAGCCGGTGGAGAAGGATGGAAAACTCTACGGCAGAGGCACGGCAGATGACAAGGGACCGGCAGTAGCTGCTCTCTATGCCATGCGCTGCGTAAAGGAGCTGGGGATCCCTCTGACAAAAAATGTCCGCCTGATTCTGGGAACGGATGAAGAGTGCGGCAGCTCTGATATCGAGCACTATTACGATTTGGAGAAGGAGGCTCCCATGACCTTTTCTCCGGACGGAGAGTTCCCGGTGGTCAATATTGAAAAAGGCCGTCTGGAGGGCCACTTTGACAGCAGTTTTGAGGCCTCAGCTGCCCTGCCCAGACTGGTAAGCTTTTCTTCCGGCACCAAGGCCAACGTTGTCCCCGGAAAGGCGGAGGCGGTTCTGGCAGGACTGCAGGCCGAGGAAGTTGAAAAGGAAGCCGGACAGGTGGAGCAGGAAACAGGAATCCATTTCACCGTTACCGCTCATCAGGAGGGGGTTATGGTGCTGGCCCAGGGCCACGGAGCTCATGCCTCCACGCCTCAGGAGGGAAAAAATGCTCTGACCGGACTCCTGAAACTGATCGTAAGACTGCCTCTGGCAGACTGCCAGCAGAAAAAAGCGGTAGCGGCATTGTATGAGCTGATGCCCCACGGGGACGTATGCGGAAAAGCGATGGGCGTTGATTGGAAGGACGAAATTTCCGGAGAGATGACCCTGGCATTCAGCATGCTTACCGTAGATGGCCAGCATCTGGAAGGTGTATTTGACAGCCGCTGCCCGATCTGTGCCAACGAGGAAAACACCCTGAAGGTGATCAAGGAGCGGATGGCAGAAAAAGGGATCGTTCTGCACAACGATTCCATGATCCCGCCTCATCACGTAGACGGGGACTCCCATTTTGTAAAGGTGCTGAATCAGGTTTACGAGGAGTATACCGGACTGCCCGGAGGCTGTCTTGCCATCGGCGGAGGAACCTATGTCCATGAGCTGGAGCATGGGGTGGCCTTCGGCGCCGCTTTCCCGGGAACGGACAACCGTATGCACGGAGCCGACGAATTCGCAGTAATCGATGAGCTTTTGGCCAGCGCCAAGATTTTTGCCCAGGTGATTGTGGAGCTGTGCAGCTGATCGGGAATTTTGAAAGAAAAAGTCTTGACAAACCAATCGTTGTAGTGTATCTTCTTAGATAAGATAAATCCTAGTTATGCACTATGATAGGAAACCATTACAGGAGGAAGTTCATGAACCAGTTTCAGGCCATGGAGATGAATATGGGTATGATGAATGGCATGTGCATGCTGATGTGCCGTTCCTTTCCGTGTGCCAAAAACTGAATGCAGTTTCTTTTGTATGGATTGTTGAGAATTGATTGGTGTCGCTTTACGTAAGGAATAAAGGGTCGCAGGTCTGAGCAAGACATGCGGCCCTATTTGTTTGGGCGCCTGCGTGAGCCACTGATTCTACAAAGTGAAGAAAGGAATGGATGGGAGTATGGAGGAACAAGGCAGAGAGACGATCATCCGGCTGGAAAACCTGGGCAAGCAGTTTAAAACTGCCAACGGGATGGTAACTGCCCTGGATGATATCAATCTGGAGATTTTCAAAGGAGAGATCTTTGGGATCATCGGTCTTTCCGGAGCGGGGAAGAGTACCCTGGTGCGATGCATCAATTACCTGGAGGTTCCTACCTCTGGACGGGTATTTTTTGAAGGAGAGAATCTGTCCGCCATGACAGAGAAACAGAAGCGTCTGGCAAGGCGGTCCATGGGAATGATTTTCCAGCAGTTCAATCTTCTGGAACAGAGAAATGTGCTTCAGAATGTGTGTTTCCCCCTGGAGATTGCAGGGGTATCCAAGCCGGAGGCAAAGAAGCGCGCGCTGGATCTTTTGAAGATGGTAGGGCTGGAGGAACGGGTGAAAGCCTATCCGGCCCAGCTGTCAGGGGGACAGAAGCAGCGTGTGGCCATCGCCAGGGCCATGGCCACCAATCCCAAAGTGCTGCTCTGCGACGAGGCCACCAGCGCCCTGGACCCCAATACCACAAAATCCATTTTGGCCCTGTTAAAGCAGATTAACCGGGAGATGGGAATTACGGTGATCGTGATTACTCATGAGATGGCTGTGATCGAGGCGATCTGTGACCGGGTCGCCATCATTGACCAGAGCCATATCGCGGAATTCGGCAAGGTTTCAGAGATCTTCTCCGGTCCCAAGTCCCAAATCGGACGCAGATTGATCCTGGGCGATGCAGATACCCAGCGGGCCAATTTTGGAAAATCGGGCCAGATCCGCATCATTTTCGATGGAAGGGAATCCTCGGAGCCGGTGATCGCAAACATGATTCTGGCCTGCAAGGTCCCGGTGAATATCATGCATGCCGACACCAGGGACATTGAGGGAAAGGCAATGGGGCAGATGCTGATTCAGCTGCCGGAAGATGAGATGGATGCAAACCGTATCCGCAATTATCTGAAAACATCCGGTGTGTCCTTTGAGGAGGTGGGATAAATGGAACTGAACGCAGTTACAATTGATATGTTAAAAACAGGTACGCTTGAAACGATTTATATGGTGGCACTGTCATCAGCGCTGTCTTACCTGATCGGAATTCCTCTGGGAATCCTTCTGATCGTGACGGACAAGGACGGAATACGGCCCGTGCCGGCCTTTAACCGGATTTTAGGTCTGGTAATTAATCTGCTGCGGTCCATTCCCTTTATCATTCTGTTGATCATGATCCTGCCCCTGACCAAGCTGATCGTGGGAAAAGTAACGGGGGCAAATGCAGTTGTGGTGCCGTTGGTCCTTTCCGCTTCCCCATACATTGCCCGTATGGTGGAGTCCTCCCTGAAGGAGGTCAACGCCGGGGTCATCGAGGCGGCCAAGTCCATGGGAGCATCCACCATGCAGATTATCTGGAAGGTACTGCTGCCGGAGGCCAAGCCCTCTCTGCTGGTTGGAGCGGCTATTTCCATTACCACCATTTTGGGATACTCCACTATGGCCGGCTATGCCGGAGGAGGCGGACTGGGAGATATTGCCATTCGTTACGGCTATTACCGGTATGAGGAAGAAATGATGCTCATAACGGTCGTGCTGCTGGTGATCATTGTACAGCTGATTCAGATTGGATTTATGCACTGGTCCAAGGGAACTGACAAGAGAATCCGCTGAGGTCTGGCTGAAAGACAGACGGAGGCTGATCATAAATGGACACATCTGTGTCCCAAAAATTCTTTGATTAGAGGAGGATAACAATTATGAAGAAGAAAAATCTGGGAACCATTGCCCTGGCTGCCGCTTTGGCCTGTGCTGCACTGGCAGGCTGTTCCGGAAGCGCACAGGAGCAGACCACAGCCGCCGCATCTGAGGGAACAGAGGCGGCAGGAGAGGAAACCGAAGCAGCAGGTGCTGAGGATGAGGCTTCTGAGGCGGAATCCGCTGATTCCGGAGAAATGGAGACTCTGATCGTGGGCGCAACCGCAGCTCCTCATGCAGAGATTCTGGAGGTAGTAAAGCCCATTCTGGCGAAAGAGGGATATGACCTTCAGATTCAGGAGTTTACAGACTATGTGCTTCCCAACCGAGCTTTGGAGGAAGGTGAGCTGGATGCCAATTACTTCCAGCACATTCAGTATCTGGAATCCTACAATGAGCAGAATGGGACTGACCTGGTAAGCGCCGGGGAGATTCACTATGAGCCCTTCGGAATCTATGCAGGAAAGACCACAGATTTATCTCAGCTTCCCGACGGAGCGACCGTATTTGTTCCCAATGATATTACAAACGAAGCAAGAGCCCTTCTGCTGCTTCAGGACCAGGGACTTCTGACCCTGAAGGAAGGAGCAGGACTTGAGGCTACGACCAATGACATTGTAGAAAATCCCAAGAACCTGGATATTGTGGAGATGGAAGCGGCCATGATCCCCAGAACCATGAGCGACTGTGACATTGCCATCATCAACGGAAACTATGCTCTTGAGGCAGGCATGAATGTGTCTGATGCCCTTGCTGCAGAAACCTCCGATTCCCTTGCTGCCCAGACCTATGCAAACGTGGTGGCGGTGAGAGCCGGCGATGAGAACAGCGAGAAGATCCAGGCTCTGGTCCAGGCTCTCCGCAGTGATGAGGTAAAGGAATTTATTGAAACTACCTACAACGGTGCAGTGGTACCGCTGTTCTAAACGATCAGGCAGATTGAGTTTTCCGGCATCCTGTGGTATACTTTAAGGAATCTGGATGACGAAAGGAGAATGCTGGATGGAAGAAGAGAAAAACGGCCTGAACCCGGAGCCGGGGATGGCCGAGTCTGTTTCAGATGGTACAGTTTCAGACAGCAGCACAGAAGAGGAGAGCGTCAAGGCGGAGGAGAGGCATCCGGAACCGGAGCAGCCGCCTGTGACGGAGGATAAACAGCCGGAAGCACCGCGGATGGAGTCAGTGGAGCCGGTTCGGCCGGCAGCGGAAAGTTCTCAGGGACCCTGGCAGGGAGGCTATGGGGATACCCGTGATACGGCTTCCCCGCCAAAAAGATCAGGAAACGGCATGTCCATTGCCGCTCTGGTGATGGGAATCCTTTCGCTGGTCTGCTGCTGCTGTGGTTATGCGGGCATTGCTTTTGGAGCGCTGGGGATTATTTTCGCCCTGCTGTCCAGAGGGGAGGAACCTATGAATACCCAAGCAAAGGTGGGATTGGTTCTTTCATGTATTGGTATTGCCCTGGCAGTGATTTCCATTATCGTGCTGCTGATTGGAAACGCCGGTAATCTGATGGAGATTACGACTCAGATTAGCAGGAGGTGATCCGGTTATGAAAGGTGCTTCAGAGTACCGCCGCCGGGCGAGGATTTCTATGAGAGGCCAGATGGGTACAATGGCGGCCACAAGCTTTATGAGAGCGCTGTCAGAATCCCTTATAGGAGTGGCTCTGGTGGCAGTGATGACAGTGGGGCTGGTTCTTCTGGGAATCCAGACGCTGGTCCTGGCTTCCACAGGCTACGGCGCTGCCATGATCATGATCATCCTCTTTGTGCTTGTAATAACGCTGCTGATCGTGTTATCCGGCGCATTTTACTGGCTGTTGGAGGGCGGGCTTATTAACCAGGCCCGTAATGCGGTTTACGGCAGAAGAGTTTCCATGTCCGACTTGTTTTCCGGATTCAGCGGAGGGCTGGCCTGGCGTCTGATCGTCATTGGCTTCCTGAAGCTTCTGATGATGCTGTTTTTTGCCATTCCTTATGGAATAGCTGTATTTGTCAACAGCTTGTGGGACGGATTTACGCTGCTCGGAACCGGGGCGGTTCTGCTGTCCTATCTGTGGTATATGGCAGGGATCCTTCTGATATTTCTGTTTTTTGGGCTTGCGCCTTATATTTTGATGGATAGGCCCTCTCTGGGACCTGTCCAGTGCATGAAAGAAAGTCTGCTGCTGACCCGAAAGCACAGATTCGGATTGTTCTGCCTGTGCTGCAGCTTCATTGGCTGGTATATATTGGGAAGTATTTCCTACGGAATTGGAATGTTCTGGATCCAGCCATATATGCGCTGTGCGCTTTACCATTTTTATGACGATCTGAAAAAAGAGAGGGCGGCCGTTTAAAGGCAGCCTTCTTTTTTTGCATGTTCCTTCATATATTGTTAAAAAATGGAATAAGGCGGCTTTGGATGCGCATCAGTGAATTGAAACAGAAGGAAATTATCAATGTTAAGGACTGCAAGCGGCTGGGGTTTGCGGGAGATGTTGATTTTGATATGAAAACAGGCTGCCTGCTGGCTTTGATCGTGCCGGGGCCAGGCTGCATCTGCGGCTTTCTGGGAAGGGAAAAGGAGTATGTGATCCCATTCTGCGACATTTGTCAGGTGGGGGAGGATATTATTCTTGTAGATGTGAAGGAAAAAGAAGTAACAGGGAAAATTGTGTAAAAAAATAACAGGGAAAAAGAGGAAATTAAAAAGTGAAAACGTTATATAACTGAAAGGAGGGGGAGAAATACTTGCAGATGACCGGTTCATGAAACTGGTCCAGGTGTCTTTTGGGAAAAGCTGCCGTGCAGTCAGGTGCGAAAGCCTGGCGGACGGCAGCTTTTTTGTTTAAAGCTCAGTCATAAAACACATCCCTGCTCATATATTGAGATAAAGGAGTGAGGAAAATGGACAGGAGAGAGGAGATTTTAAAAATTTTCCCCAGGGATTTGAGACAGATCTTCAGCAGGATTCCGGTGGGATTCGACTATATGGAGGAAATCCGCCTGAGGGCCGGACAGCCCGTTTTTATGGTATACGGAGGAAGGGAATATGCGGTAGGAGCGTCAGGGGAGCTGCTTGATCCGGGGATGATCCGGGCTGGACAGGAGGCGAAGGTTTCCTTATGCAGGGTTTCAGGGGAGCAGCTGGCTCAAATTGTAGAATATATGAGCAGCTATTCCATGTACGCGGCGCAGGAGGAGATACGTCAGGGCTTTTTTACCATACAGGGAGGACACCGCATCGGTATAGCCGGCAGGGCAGTGGCCAGCCAGCAGGAAGTGGGGCTGCTAAAATTTATTTCCTTTTTAAATGTGAGGATTTCTCATCAGATTAAGGGCTGTGCCGATGAAGTGATGAAGGAGCTTTATCAAAAAAAGGAAGGAGGCATGACGTTCCGGAACGTACTTCTGATCTCCCCTCCCAGAATGGGGAAAACCACCATGCTGCGGGATATGATCCGTCAGATTTCCTGGGGGAGTCCCGGTATTCCCGGCATGACGGTTGGGGTAGTGGACGAGCGGTCGGAACTGGGAGCCTGTTATCAGGGCGTGCCTCAGAACGACCTGGGTCCCAGAACCGATGTGCTGGACTGCTGTCCTAAGGTTCAGGGGATGATGATGCTGGTGCGCAGTATGTCGCCTCAGGTGGTGGCAGTGGACGAAATCGGAAGCGGGGAGGATGCCAAAGCGCTGGATTATGTAAGAAACTGCGGCTGTGCCATTGCGGCAACCGCCCACGGTGCTTCTTTTGATGATATAAAGAGCAGGAAGGATCTGGGGCGTCTGGTGGAGGAGGGCTGTTTTGAGCGGTTTGTGATACTGGGGAAAACGGAGTCGGGTGCCAGAGAAACGCAGATTCTGGACCACAGCGGGAAGCTGATCCAGAGAATCCTGAAAAAAGACCTGGAAGGAGGAAGAGAGAATGTGGCTGAAGTGGATGGGAGCAGCGCTGGTCCTGACAGCCTCTCCCGGCCTGGGACTTTGGATGGCGGGAAGATGGCAGGAACGCCTGAAGCAGATGGAGCAGCTCCGGCAGATGATTTATTTTCTCAGGGGAGAGATCGTATACAGCCACGCTCCTCTGGCAGAGGCACTGGAGCGGGTGGGCAGAAGAGGGGGCGGTCCCCTGGGTGGCTTTTTTGAAGGAGTTTCCCGGAGGATCCTGGAACAGAAGGGGGAGAGCCTTTCGGAAATCTGGGACAGTGAGCTGAAAAAGATGGAGGAGGAAAACCGGAATCTGGCTTTTATGCAGGAGGATCTGGCTCAGCTGCAGAGTTTGGGCAAACATCTGGGATACCTGGATGTGGACATGCAGGAGCGCATGCTTCTGCTCAGCCTGGAACAGACAGACCTGACGATATCCTATCTGAGGGAGCATAAACGGGAAAAATGCCGTCTGTATGCCAGTATGGGGGTAATGGGCGGAATTTTCCTGGTCATTCTAATGTTTTAAGGAGGCAGTTATGGGGGTAAACCTGATATTTCGGATCGCTGCGGTGGGCATTCTGGTGTCCATTGTGTGCCAGGTGCTGAAACACAGCGGGAGGGAAGAGCAGGCCTTCCTGACCAGCCTGGCAGGGCTGATCCTGGTGCTGTTCTGGATGGTTCCGTACATATACGAGCTGTTTGAAACGATTCGGAATTTGTTTGCGCTTTAGGAGGGAGGAGAGAAGATGTCCATTATAGCCATCAGCGCAGCCGGGATTGCGGCGGTTCTGCTGGCGGTCCAGCTCAAAGGGCTGAAAGGGGAATATGCTACCTATCTGACGGCGGCCGCCGGCTTTTTTATCTTTTTTTATGGGATTTCCAAACTGGAGTCTATTTTGGCAGCAGTTCACCAGATCGAGGACTGTATTAAGATCAATCCGGTGTATCTGACAACTTTGATGAAAATGGTGGGAATCACCTATGTGGCGGAGTTTGCATCCGGGATCTGCAAGGATGCCGGTTTTGGTGCCCTGGGAGGCCAGATTGAGATTTTCGGAAAGCTGACCATTCTGGCCATCAGTACACCGATCCTTCTGGCTCTTCTGGAAACGCTCCAGGCCTTTCTCTCATGAGAACCGTAAAAAAACTTCTGGGGCTGCTGGTTTTGCTGCTTCTTCTGTGGGAGAGAGGACCGGATGGAAGGGTGTTGGCGGCTGTCACAGGAGACAGCCCGGCATCGGATCGGTTTTTCCAGGCCCGGAAGGAGGACGGAGTTTTTGGAGAAATGGAAGATCTCGGAATTCAGGAGGAAGCACAGGCTATAGAGGATTATCTGCGCCAGAGCCTGGGGAGAGGCCAGGAGGACTTCTCCTTTATTTCCCTGATGAAGTATCTTCTGGCAGGAAAACTCTCAGAGGCGGCGCTGGAGGCGGGAAAAGGGCTGAAGAACAGCCTGTGGGGAGAGATAGAGGCAGGGGGAGGGCTGCTGCTCCAGGTGGTCCTGATCGGAATGGTGGGAGCTGTATTTTCCAGCTTTGCCTCCATATTCCAGGGCGGACAGGTTTCTGAAACCGGTTTTTTTGTGACTTACCTTCTACTTTTCGCATGTTTGGCGGCCAGCTTTTTTGCCAGCCTCCAAATTGCCGCTCAGGTGCTGGATCAGGTATTCGGCTTTTTGCAGGTCCTGATGCCCGCCTACTTTATGGCGGTGGCCTTTGCCGGAGGAAGTTTGTCCGCAGCTGCCCTCTATGAGGCAATGCTGGCGGCGGTTGCAGCAGTTCAATGGGTCTGCAGGGGAGTTTTGCTGCCGATGGTGCGCATCGATGTGCTTCTGGTGCTGGCTGGACATGTCGCCAGGGAGGAAACACTGACCCGTCTTACGGAACTTCTGGAGGATGGGGTAAGCTGGATCTTGAAAACCATGACGGGGCTTGTTCTGGGATTTCATGTGATTCAAAGCCTGGTTCTGCCCTTTGCGGACAGCGCAGGGCAGGCGGGCATACGCAGGCTGGTGGAGATGATCCCGGGCATAGGCTCCGGAGCCGGTGCTCTGACCCAGGCAGTTTTGGGCTCAGGAGTTCTGATCAAGAATACCATGGGAGCTGCGGCCGTGACAGTCCTGGTTCTTCTGACAGCGGTTCCCATTATCAAGCTGACGGTGCTGATGGTACTGTACCAGGCGGCCGCAGCTGTCATGCAGCCTGTATGCGATAAACGGGTGGTTTCCTGCGTCAGCGGCATTGCCAGAGGACATGGGCTGCTCCTGAAGATCGTGACGGCTTCGCTGATGCTTTTCGTGGTGGTCATTGCGTTAACCTGTGCGGCTACCAATGTGAATTATTATACCGTTTGACGGAGGAAAAACAGATGGAAGGCATTTATCGCTGGGTGCAGAATATTACCTGCTATATGATTTTTGCCGCTGCTGCGGTTAACCTGCTCTCCAATTCCAAATATGAAAAATACCTCCGCTTTTTCGGCGGAATGGTTCTGATCCTTCTGGTGGTTCAGCCCCTGACGGGAAGCCTGGATCTGGAGGAGCGGCTGGCCTATCTGTTTCAGTCCTTTACCTTCCGGCAGGATTCCGCAGATCTTGAAAAACGCCTGTGGGGAATGGAGGAGGAGCGGCTGAACCGGGTCATTGCCTCCTACGAAGATGCAGTCAGCCTGGACCTGGAGGCCATGGCGCGGGCGGAAGGATATGAGCCTTTGGAAATTCAGGCGGAAATCGGGAAGGATCCGGACAGCGCGGATTACGGACAGGTGACCAGGATATGGATGAGGCTGGGGCCCGCGGAGGAGGGCGAAACGGGATGGAACGACCGTGAAAATGAGGGAGAGAGGAGCGGGGGCGTCGGGGAAAAGCAGATTCGGATTGAGCCCATTGCCCCACAGGCCGCTGCATCCTCCGGACCGTCCGGAAACACCCGGGAGAGGGCAGAACTGAATGCATTTGTGCGAAAGGTGGCGGGATATTATGGACTTGAAGGAACAGAAGTTGCGGTGGAGTGGGAAGATGACCAGGGGAAAATGGATCCTTCTGCTGTTGGTGGGAGCGGCGCTGATGCTCCTGTCTTTTCCGGTGGACAGCAGGAGCAGGGACAGGTCTCCGGCCGTTTCGGGAGAATCACCGGAAAGTCAGGATAAGGGGGAGGAAAATGGAGGCCCCGGCACTGCAGGAGATGCAGAAATCGAACATACATCTTCCTCTCAGGAGTATGAAGCTGTGCTGGAAGAACGGATCCGAAATCTGCTGCGGAATGTGGAGGGGGTAGGAGAGGTAGATGTGATGGTGGTGCTGAAGTCCTCTGAAGAGAAGGTATTCCGGGTGGACACCAGCACCTCCAGCAGCCAGACCCAGGAGGCTGATTCCCAGGGAGGAACGCGCACTGCTCAAAACAGTCAGGTGGAGGAGAGTACAGCGCTGCTCGGAGGAGCTTCCGGACAGGGAAGTACGCCGCTGCTGGAGAAAGAACTAAAACCGGAAATTTCCGGAATCGTCATCAGCGCACAGGGCGGCGGAAGCAGTCAGGTGCAGTCGGAAATTTCTGCGGCCATGGAAGCATTATTTGGCCTTCCGGCACATAAAATAAAAGTATTAAAGCGGGTGGATTAAAGGAGTGCAGAATATGAAAAAAATAAAACAGGTGAAAGAGCACATGAAAGACGTGAATATGAAGCGTCTGTTTCGGAGAAACCAGATCATCATTACCACTCTGGCAGTGATGATAGCGGCTGCAGGGTACTTAAATTATGCCGGAAACCAGGAACTGGACGGGGAGGATCAGGCATACGAAGCGGGAGCCATGGATATTTCCGATGAGGATATTCTGGCAGAAAATCAGGCGGTCATGAACGAGGCGGGAGATGGAGTCCTTCAGGAAATCCCCAGTTTGGATGACCCGATGGAGGGGGAGGATGCCCAGGCGGCCGCAGACCAGGTGGAGGAAGCGCTGCCTCAGGAATCCCTGGCTCAGGAAGAGGCTGCTCTGCCGCAGGAGAGTCTGGCTCAGGCAGATGAGGCCCAGACCGGCCTGGAGAATCCGGGGGAGGCAGTATTAACCAGCGGTATGAATGTAGCGGACTACATAGCCAATGTGCAGCTGAACCGGGAACAGATACGGGCAAAAAATAAGGAAACCTTAATGGGACTGATCAACAGCACTTCCATTGACGAAGCTGCCAAACAGCAGGCCATTCAGGATATGATCGACCTGACAGAGATTGCGGAAAAAGAAAATGCAGCGGAAACCCTGCTGATGGCCAAGGGATTTTTGGACCCGGTAGTGAGCATAACCGGAGATAAGGTGGATGTGGTCATCAATGCTTCTTCCATTACGGACCCGCAGAGGGCTCAGATCGAGGATATTGTGAAGCGGAAAACGGAAGTCGGGGCGGACCAGATCGTAATTACTCTGCTGAAGCTGGAGGAATAGCCCTTAATGGGCTTCATTCAGGATTGTAGACGGACCTTTCCCGTGGTACAATAAGCTTTATGATGACGAAAAAAGAAGCCTGCAGAATTCTTGGCCTCTCTCCCCGGGTCAGTGCAGAAGAAATAAAAAAGCAGTATCGGAGACGGATGCACCAGGTCCATCCAGATGCAGCGGCAGATGGAAGCCAAAGTACCGAGGAAGCCCAGAGGCTGAATCTGGCCTATTCGATTCTGAAGGGGAAAATGGATTCAGAAAAAGAAGAGATGGGACACCCCGCTTCCGGCACCTTTCGGGAGAAGAAGTCCTCCTGGAATGGGCCGGTTAATCCCCAGGCTTATGCGGAACGGGAAATCTTTCACTATGCGGAGGACCAGGAAGGAAATATTCTGGGAAGCTTTTCTGTTGCAAAAGGGAAATATTTATGGACCAGGGAGGAGGACTTTCGTCTTTTCCTTCTCAGTATTTACCGGTGTGTCAGACAGCTGCTGGAAGCAAGGCGCATATCTGCCGGGAAGGGGGAGAGGACAGAAAAAAGCCGTTTTCTGGAAGCAGAGCTTACCTATCTGCTGGCCCAGCAGTTTATAGATGGAACGGGACTGCTGAGAGAACTTGCAGGGGGGAAAACGGAAGAGGACGGAGCGGAGATTTTCCTGCTTCAGGCTATGGCAGAGCTGACCGGAGCTGCAGTCCTGCCGGGCCCAGGCCAGCGTCTGGCTCCGGGCAGGATCAGCCGCCATCGTCTGTATTTGAAGGATGAGACGGGGAGGGAGATTGGTTATCTTTCCTTTCCGGATGACCGCCTGTACTACGTGGTAATCCCCATGTTTGAGCAGCGGCGGGTCCAGGTAAAAATCCAGGCTGCTGCAAAGCAGCCTCACAGGAAAAAAAGCAGATACTGCAACCTGCAGTTATGGCTCAGGCTGCCTGCGAAAGCTTCCGGCAGACAGCCTGAAAATCTGAGTCAGCAGATTGAAAAACTGCTGGATCAATATGGAGCTGAATTGGACAACTCTACTCGGTCACGGTAATCAGAGTGTCCTTGGCATTGGTCCATGCCTTCTCAATGGAGCCTAAGATGTCACCGTGGGCGTCCCGCAGGCTCATGGTAGCGCCGGAGATCGCATCCAGTCCGGCCTTCTCTTCATCGGTAAAGGCTTCGTATTTGGCAATATCCTCCTCATTTTCGGAGGTACCGAAGAGAGGCCTGCCGTTCACATCTGAGCAGTAGTCAGCGAACCACTGACTGACCTCATCGGTGGTCATTCCCACAAAGAAATTTTCAAAAATATCCATCTCATCGGTCCAGGTACCGGAGTTCAGCTTGTAGGAAGAGCCCCGCTCCCGCTTGGTCTGCCAGGAAGCAACATCGGCCAGGAAAGAGTCCTCGGTCTGCTCCAGAACGGTATCCACCACTCCATCGTGGTCGGTATCGGCATTGTAGCTCTGACCCGGGAAGCCGGTAAGGCCGGGCATGGATTCACCGTCATAGTTGGGGGTAGCGACTTCCATTACATCGGTGAAGACAGCAGCGATTTTTCCTTCTGTATCATAGCATACGCCGGAAGCCTGGGTATTGAAGCTGTAAACACCGACACCCTGGTCATCAGAACCCGGGCCAAGGCGCCCGGTGTTGGTAATTCCAAGGCCGATCTTGGAAATTTCCTGTGCTTCAACGGGCCGGCGGTTGTCATAAGCCTTGAGGATCGCTCCCAGAATATTTCCGTGGGCATCATTTAAGGACATGGTAGCGCCGGAGATGGCGTCCAGTCCGGCTTTCTCCTCATCGGTAAAGGCCTCATATTTGGCAATGTCTTCTTCATTCTCAGAGGTGCCGAAAAGAGGCCTTCCGTTTACATCGGAGCAGTAGGTGTCGTACCATTCCTGAAGCTGCTCTACGGTCATGCCCTTGAAATATTCTTCAAAAATGTCCATCTCATCGGTCCAGGTGCCGGAGTTCAGCTTGTAGGAAGAACCCCGCTCCCGCTTGGTCTGCCAGGAATCCACATCGGCAAGGAAGGTATCATCCGTCTGTTTCAAAACGGTATCCACCACTCCGTCGTGGTCTGTATCAGCATTGTAGCTCTGACCCGGAAAACCGGTAAGGCCGGGCATGGATTCACCATCGTAATTGGGGGTGGCCACTTCCAGCTGATCCACCTCTAGATCCAGAATAGTCCCTTCGTTGTCAAAGAGTACATAGGCTACTACCTCATTAAAACTGTAAACGCCGGTTCCCTGGTCATCGGAACCGGGGCCCAGGCGGCCATTGGAGTAAAAGCCCAGACCGTGGGTAATCTCAGAGGCCTGGATTTCCTCCTGAGCTGCCATTGCCGTATCATCCTCCAGCGTTTCTCCCATAGCGATGCGGATGGCGTCCAATACGCCGTTGGAAGTCCAGGTAGCGCCGGAAATGGCATCCACTCCCTCGATCGACTGATTTTCCAGAATACTGGTTTTTAAAGAGGAGATAGCAGCCCCGCCGATATCCGGAGTCTCCTCATCACCCGTGATTTCCAAATCGATGATCCGGTCTCCCGCCGCAGTGACAGTAACGGAAATAGGCCCTCCATAGCCCTCCGCCTGGCCTGTAAGGGTCCGTATTTCCTCTCCGCCGGCCGCATCCTGGAGTTTCTTTTCCTGGATGGCATTGTAAAGCGGCTGAGAACCAGCCACTACTACTACGGCGGCTGCAGCCATGATGCCCAGGCCTGCCAAATTTCCTTTGTTGCTCATAAAATGTCCTCCTGTTATGCCCTTAATAAAAATCGCAGTTCATATGAATAAGAGTATCATTTATAAAACGCAGTGTCAAGATTGAGGAGAAGCTCGTGCATTTAAAAAAATACGCGCTATAATAGTTCTAAAAAGAACTAATAAGAGCAAAGGAGGAAGATGATGAGAGGGGCGGACTTTTTATCCGGTTCCAGGTGGATGAAAAAGCTTTATGCGGTGCATATCAGCCAGGTTTGCAGCCAATATGGACTGACGCAGATCGAGACAGATATTCTGGCTTTTTTGAGCAACCATCCGGGAAAAGATACGGCAGGAGATATTGTCAGGCTGCGTATGCTGCAGAAGGGGAATGTCTCCCAGGCGGTGGAAGCGCTTCTGGGAAAGGGATATCTTGAAAAAAGCCAGGATGAAAAGCCCTGGAGAGGAAGGATGAATATGGAGAAAGATAAGGAATTTTACATCCAGTTCCGGAAGGTGATTGCGAAAAACAAAAAATAATTTTGGATATTCTGGCAGAAAAATGCCGCGAACACAGTTGAGAAACTGCGGTTTGCGACATTTTCTTTCCCCTCCCGTGTCTAATCTTGCGGTCATAACCAGTTGCCAAGGTAAAAAATGGGTGAGTATAATGTACCCGTTGGCAATGAACCTACTCATAAAGCACATCCAAGACAGCATACTTTACACATTCAGGGAGGTAAAATGATTATGAAAGAATTGAGTATTGCGATTGTGGACGACAATCCCATGGTTTTGAACACGCTGGAGGGTATTTTAGGACAGGAGAAAGATATGTCCGTCATTGGCAGAGCGGAAAACGGCGAGGACGCCCTTCACATGATTACAAACAAGAATCCGGATGTAGTTCTGCTGGATCTGATCATGCCTAAGATCGACGGCATCTCCGTGGTGGAGCGGATTAAGCAGAGCGATTCACTGAAAAAGATTCCCGCCTTCATTATCCTGAGCGCTGTGGCCGGGGAGCAGATGGCGGAGGAGGCCTTCCGAGCCGGGGCAAATTACTATCTGATGAAGCCCTTTGACCGGGAAACGCTGGTAAACCGGATCCGCACCGTTGGAAAACAGGAAGGAGAAAGAAAGGCGGGAACCGGCAGCGCGGGAAAAGCCTTTGCGCCGGAGAACGCAAAAAAGGAACAGAAGAAGGACCGGGCGGCTTACATGGAGGAGCATCTGGAAACGGATATTACGAAAATGCTCCACGAGCTGGGAATCCCGGCCCATATCAAAGGATATCAGTATCTGAGAGACGCCATATCCATGACGGTAAAGGACCAGGAGATGATGACTTCCGTGACCAAAATTCTCTATCCCACGATTGCCAAGCATCATCAGACCACGGCCAGCCGTGTGGAGCGGGCGATCCGCCACGCGATTGAGGTAGCCTGGGGACGGGGAAAGCTGGAAACCATCGACCAGGTATTCGGCTATACGGTCAGCACGGGAAAGGGCAAGCCGACCAACTCGGAATTCATTGCCCTGATCGCGGACCAAATCCTGCTGGAATACAAAAAGATATAAAAAAGAACTTCCTAATTCCTCCAAAATAATGTATACTATAGAGTGATGAGCATTTACTGCCTGCGAGACAGGAGAGGGAGGTTCGGATGAAGAAAATATTATTTATGGCTTCAGAGGCGGTGCCTTTTATTAAAACGGGGGGATTGGCAGACGTTGTGGGCTCTCTGCCCAAATACTTTGATAAGGAATATTTCGATGTCCGGGTAATGATTCCCAAGTATCTCTGCATTAAGGACGAGTGGCGCAGCCAGATGCAGTATGTAAATCATTTTTACATGGATTATCTGGGACAGAGCCGCTATGTGGGGATCCTTCAGTATGTATATCAGGGAGTTACATTCTACTTTATTGACAATGAAGGCTATTTCCACGGGGAAAAGCCCTATGGCGACTGGTATTGGGATCTGGAGAAATTCTGTTTCTTCTGCTGGGCCGGGCTGTCCGCCCTTCCGGTGATCGGATTCCAGCCGGATGTGGTACATTGTCATGACTGGCAGACCGGCCTGGTGCCGGTGCTGTTAAAGGACCGGTTCCGGGGCGGCGAGTTTTTCTGCAACATGAAATCGGTCATCACCATTCACAATCTGAAGTTCCAGGGTGTCTGGGATGTAAAGACCATTCAGCGCTTCACCGGTCTGTCCGACTATTACTTTACGCCGGATAAGCTGGAGGCCTACAAGGACGGCAACCTGTTAAAGGGCGGCATTGTCTACGCAGATGCCATTACCACGGTGAGCAATACCTATGCAGAGGAGATCAAGATGCCGTTCTACGGCGAGGGACTGGACGGCTTAATGCGGGCCAGAGCCGGAAGCCTGCGGGGAATCGTCAACGGCATCGATTACGAGGAATTTAATCCGGAAACGGACCCATATATTGAGCAGCATTACAATGCGAAGACCTTCCGCAAGGAGAAGGTAAAGAACAAGAAAGCTCTTCAGCAGCAGCTGGGACTGCCGGTGGATGAAAAGAAGTTCATGGTAGGCATTGTCTCCAGACTGACAGACCAGAAGGGACTGGATTTGATCCAGTGCGTGATGGATGAGATGTGCAGCGATGATATGCAGCTGGTAGTCCTGGGAACCGGCGATGAGCGCTATGAGAACATGTTCCGCCATTACGACTGGAAGTATCACGACAGGGTTTCCGCCCAGATTTATTATTCGGAGCCCATGTCCCACAAGATTTATGCGGGCTGCGATGCCTTCCTGATGCCTTCCCTCTTTGAGCCCTGCGGTTTAAGCCAGCTGATGGCTTTGAGGTACGGCACAGTGCCGATCGTGCGGGAGACCGGCGGGCTGAAGGATACGGTGGAGCCCTACAACGAGTATGAGAGCAAGGGCACGGGATTTTCCTTTGCAAACTACAATGCCCACGAGATGCTGGGCAGTCTGCGGTATGCAAAACATGTCTATTACAATAAACGGAGAGAGTGGAACAAGATTATTGACCGCGGCATGGCCAAGGATTTCTCCTGGGGAGCTTCCGCAGGGAAGTATCAGGAGCTTTATGACTGGCTGATTGGATATTAACCGAGGCAGACTGATTTGGGCGTCCGGAAATTTCCGGATGCCCAAATGCAGGTAGGAGGCAGAAAAATGGAGATGAAGGATCAGGAGTATTTGGACTGTGTCCGGGATATTCTGGACCATCCTGTGTTTCAGTCCATGGATGAGTATATACAGCATGGGAATACTACCTGTAAAGAGCACTGTATGCGGGTGTCCTATATGAGCTACCGGCTGTGCAGGCGTATGGGAGGAAACTGGAGAAGCGCTGCCAGAGCAGGACTTCTCCATGACTTATTTTTATACGACTGGCACACCCACGCGAAGGAGACGGGACATCGGTTTCATGGGTTTACTCATCCGAGGACGGCGTTAGAGAACGCCAGGAAATATTTTCAGCTGACAGGGGAGGAAGAGAATGCGATCCTCCGCCATATGTGGCCCCTGACGCCGATTCCGCCGGCAACGGCTGCCGGTTTTGCGCTGACAGCGGCAGATAAGCTGTGCAGTCTGGAGGAAACCTGGGAACAGATGGGACTGAGGCGGGCATTTTACCGGTTGATTCCCGCACACAGCGGTACAAATACAAGAAGCTAGGAGAATTTGAATGAACATGTGGGATGAACTGTTGGGCAACCAGCTGTTAGTCAGCGCTGTTTTGGGCTGGATCGTGGCTCAGGGCCTTAAAACACTCATCGATTTTGCACTGAACAAAAGCTTTAATAAAGAACGCCTGGTGGGCTCCGGAGGTATGCCAAGTTCTCATTCCGCTACGGTCTGCGGCCTTACCACCGCTGCCGTGATTAAATACGGGGCAGGCTCCTTTGAGTTTGCCATCAGCTTTGTACTCTCCATGATCGTGATGTACGATGCCATCGGCGTGCGAAGGGAGACAGGCAAGCAGGCAAAGCTGCTGAATTCCATTCTGATGGAAAATCCCCTGAAGCTCAGCGCTGAGGTTCTTCAGGAGAGACTGAAGGAATATGTGGGACATACGCCTCTTCAGGTAGTGGCAGGAGCTCTTTTGGGGGTTCTGCTTGCAGTGGGGATCAGCGGATTTTATTAAACAGGAAGAGAACGGGGGCGAAGACAGACAGATGAAAGGCTGTCCGGCGCCCCTGTTCGTGTTATTTACGAAAGGAAATGCATTCAATGACGGAAAATTGGAAGGGATGGAAGATCGTTCTGGCCTCCGCCTCACCCAGGAGAAAGGAACTGTTGGAGCAGATCGGCATAGAGCCTCTGATCTGTCCCAGTCATCAGGAAGAGTCAGCCAGTGCGGAAAAACCGGGAGAGCTGGTGATGGAACTTGCAAGGGTGAAGGCGGAGGACATTGCCTCCTCCTGCCCGGAAGGCACACTGGTGATCGGGGCCGATACGGTGGTGGCCCTGGATGGGAGGATCATGGGCAAGCCGGCGGACGAGGAGGAGGCCTTTCAGATGCTTTCCTCTCTTGCCGGCAGAACCCATCAGGTCTATACAGGGACAGCTCTGATTTTATGCCTTGGAGAGGGGAAATTCCATGGTTCCTCCTTTTATGAGGAAACTCATGTGCAGGTTTATCCGATGACAGAGGAGGAGATCCGGGGCTATATTGCTACCGGCGAGCCGATGGATAAGGCAGGTGCCTACGGAATCCAGGGAGCCTTTGCAGCATGGATCAAGGGAATCCGGGGAGATTATGCAAATGTGGTAGGTCTGCCGCTGGGGAGACTGTACCATGAGATGAACAATCTGGTGCTTCCGTATGAGGAAGAGAAGGAAGCGGACATCAATTGACAAAGGAGAACAGGGAACGATGATCAAATTGGTAGTATCCGATGTAGACGGAACACTGGTGCCGGACGGCACTTCTGTGGTAAATCCTCAGCTGTTTGACATGATCTTAAAGCTGAGGGAGAAGGGGATCCAGGTGGCGATTGCCAGCGGGCGTCCCTGGGCCAGCATCGAGAAGGCCTTCGAGCCGGTTAAAGAGAAAATTTTCTATATATCGAACAATGGGGCTTATCTGGGCTGCTGCGGCAGATCCCTCTATGTGACCTCCATCGACCAGAGCCTGTTAAGAGAGCTGATTCAGGCAGGGCGCCGGTATCCGGAACTTGCCATGACCTACGCGGGAGAGAATGGAGACTACATAGAGGAGGGCAATGACCATCTGTATCAGTGGCTGACGGAAGGGTACGGATTTCGGGTGACCAGGGTGAAAGATCTGCTGGATCTCAAAGACCCCTGCCTGAAGCTGTCCTTTTACAAGGAGCATGGAATAGAGGAAGCGGGAAAAGCGCTTTTTGAGCAGTTTAAGGACCGTCTGAAGATTACCATTGCGGGAGATATGTGGATGGATTGTATGGATACGTCCGTCAATAAGGGGCAGGCGGTGAAGTGCCTTCAGGAGAGCCTGGGAATTCTGCCGGAGGAAACGGTGGCATTCGGAGACCAGTTAAATGATCTGGAGATGCTGGATCGGGCCTATTACAGCTTTGCAGTAGCCAACGCCAGGGAAGAAGTGCGCAGAGCCGCCCGTTTCCAGGCTGATGAAAATGTGAAGGACGGCGTGCTGAAGGTGCTGCGTCAGCTGATCTGAAGGGAGTTTGAAAGATTGAACAATCACTGGCGAAAGGAAGAAAAAGGAGGAAGGGCCATTTTTCGGCTGAGGACAGTGCAGATGCTTTTGCTGGCTTCTGCCGCCCTCCTTTTTTCTGGCTGCGGGAGAAGAATCGGCGGAGAGACATCTCAGGAGGCGATAGAGGCATCCTGGAGCAGAGGCCAGCTGATGACAGTTGCTGCCACTGAGCGAAACCGCTATCAGAATGTGTATACGGAACAAATCTGGAGCGCTGCTTCCGGAACGGGTGATATGGATTTTGAAGCTCAGCTGATGGATCAGATTCAGTCGTTTTTTACGGAAATGACTTTGGTGTGTGCTATGGCGGAGGAAGAGCAGGTGGAACTCACTGCGCAGGAGACAGATACCATTGGCCGGCTTTCCAGGGAGTACTTTGCCCAGCTGACAGGAGGAGACCGGGAATTTCTGGAAGTCAGTCAGCAGGAAATCTACGAGTTATACAGTGCGTATCACCGTGCAAACCGAATGGTGGAGGAGATGACCTCCCAGGAGGATTTGGAAATCAGTGATGCGCAGGCAAAAGTGATCCAGGTTCAGGAAATTGTACTTCTGGATGAAAACAAAGCTGAAGAAGCCCTGGAGGCTTTGTCCGCTGATGGGGCGGATTTTGATGCGGTGCTCCGCCAGTATTCGGAAAAAAGCGGGGGAACGGTTTCCATGGGAAGGACGGAGGAGCCGGATAAGCTGGAGGAGGTGGCCTTTGCTCTGGAACAGGATCAGATCAGCGGAATTGTGGAGCAGGACGATGTTTACTATATTTTAAAATGTGTCAATGCCTATGACCAGGAGGCCACAGCAGCCCGAAAGGAACAGATGGAAGAGGAGAAGAAAGATCAGGTTTTCCGTTTCCTCTACGAGCCCTTTGCAGCGGAGCATCAGGTGGTGTATCCGGAAGGTCTGTGGGAATCGGTTTCCTTTGAGGGCGGAGAGGACTGCCGGACGGACAATTTTTTTACGATGTACCGGGAGTATATGGGGAGCTGAGGTGAAAACATTTACGATCAAGGCAGCCGAGAAATGAGGCTGCTTTTTGTATTTACGGGAGGAAGAAAGTCTCCGGTCATGATAGCCGGCCCCGGAAAATCCAAAAGATTTGCCGGGGCCGGAAGAAGTTATCCGATTTTCGTCAGCGTCAATGATACAGCACTGTAGATAAAGTTTCCTCCCTGGGCCATTATACTTATGGTCGATGGAGCGGTGGTCACCTGTACCGGGAAGGAGAATGACAGGGTGGCAGTATCACTGGACGTGTGGAAAGAGTGCTGGGTTAAGGCTCCGGGAACGTCGGTTCCGTTTAGCTGAAGGGACAGGCTGATCGCAAGAGGGAAGTTGACGCCGGATGCCGGAGCGGCATTGCCGTGAAAAGCCGCTGTATAAATGCCAGGCTCAGAAACGGCAAAGTCAGAGCTTCCTGCTCCGTGGGTGATGGCGGACCCGATGGAAGGACCGTTTTGGTCAAATATCAGCGGCGTGTTGTTGGAAGCGGGAGAAGCAGGAGTGGAGTAAGCGGACAGCATCTCCGCTGCGGCAGCAGAGCCGGTAGGTCCGGTAACACCAGTAGCGCCAGTAGGTCCAGTGGGTCCGGTAACGCCAGTAGGCCCGGTGGGCCCAGTAATGCCAGTGACACCGGTAGGTCCGGTAGGCCCGGTAACGCCGGTGGGTCCCGTAGCCCCGGTAATGCCAGTGACACCGGTAGCTCCGGTGACGCCCGTCACGCCGGTAGCGCCGGTAGGCCCAGTGGGTCCGGTAACGCCAGTAGGCCCGGTTGCGCCAGCTGCGCCGGTCGGTCCAGTGGGCCCGGTTGCGCCAGCTGCGCCGGTCGGTCCAGTGGGCCCGCTAGGCCCCGTCGGTCCGGTGGGGGCGACGTCAAAAGGAAATCACCTTATTTTATATAGTATACTTCTCTTGCATTTTTCTATTAAATGTATTAAAATAAAAACGAAAATTATATTTTGTTTTTATTTTGCGCGAGGTGATGTAATGCCACGGGTAGCTTATTCTGAGAAAGATAAGGAGCGTATCAGAACAGCACTTATTACAGTTGGGCTTGAACTCATGGCAAAACAGGGCATACAGCATACAACGGTGGAACAGGTTTATAAAAAGGTCGGTATTTCGCGAACATTCTTTTATTCGTTTTTCTCAACAAAAGAAGATCTGGTGCTTGAAACATTATATTGGCAGCAGCCTAGAATTGTTGAGTATGTTCAAAAACTGATGGCTGATCCTGCATTAACATGGCGCGACACTGTGAAAAAATTTCTCTATGATTGCTGTTATGGAGAGAAAAGTGGAATTGCTGTTTTAACAATTGAGGAGCAGCAGCTGATTTTTAAACGTCTGTCAAAGGAAAGCTATCAGGTGTTTCGGCAAAAGCAGCGGCAGCTTTTTGGGAAAATTTTGGAAACCTTTGGGATAGAGGCAGACGCAAAAAGAATCAATCTGTTTACAAATTTAAGTCTGACAGTGATGGTCATTCGCAGAGCGCTTCCGGATACTCTTCCTTTGTTTGTCCCTGAGGCTGCGGATGAAACAATCGATGTTCAGCTTGATGCGATCGTGGATGTCCTGGAGAAGCTGAAAACGGCTTCTAGTTCATGAATGGTAGAAAATAGGTAAATCCGTCCGAATATTGTGCTGCGGACTAATATTCAGGCGGAATTTACTTTAAGGAAAATAAAAATAAATTTTAATATTTGTATTTATTTTGTGATGCTATGGCTGGCATCCATACGCTTTCAAAATAAAGATTATAGGAGGAGAACGTTATGGGATTTTTTAGCAAATTGTTTAAGGGACCGGAAATCGACATGGAAAAGAGCAATGCAAATGCAAAGAAAATGCGTGTTTTATTTAATCATGTTGTAACAGATGGGGACAATTATAGGCTGATTTTCGGCTATACCGAGGATGTCAGTCGTTTCAATTATGGATTTGTTCATGGAAGCAAAACAAAAATCGGAAATTTAATTGTTGGCTGGAATGAGGCCAGCAAAACAATCGTGGTCGTTCCCACAGTTCCCGATCTTTCTGGCTGCGGTGACCCGACCTACTACCGCCGCTCTGAAATTCTGAAAGCTTACCGCAATAAGTACCCTACTGATGCTTTTATCATTTATCCGGACAAAAAGGGGTATATTGGCATCAATGCCTATGATTGGCTGGAAGATGAAAAGCTATACGTCTATGTGTCTCAGGACGATGAGCTGGCTGCTTTTACTGACTTCTTTATGAATACATTTGCAACAAAGTGAGGTGAAAAATGCCTTTGGGAGAAATGGGAGCATTCTTATTGTTTCTTGTGGTAATATTTGTATTTGGTAATCTGTGGTTCCATTTTGTAGAAACAATATTAAGGTGGATCAAAAAGCTATTTATAGGTCATAAAAATCCTCCGACGTGGCATAGATTCCCCGTATATAAGGATGAGAATGATTGAGACAAACGAAATCAGGACCTTGATGGGCCAATAGTAACATTCAGGCATTTTATTAAGAGATATATAAAAGCGCAAAGTCAGCTCTGTTGCAATACTGGCCTTGCGCTTTTCTCATAGGACAACCTGAAACTTGCATAGAAATATGTGGAAGGAGGTGTATGTTCTGTGAGCAGTCTAAATGTTGCGGCGCTTTCGAGCGTGGATATTCAAAAGATAAAAAAGGAAGAGCTGACTGATATAAGAAGCATAAAGCTTGATCCAAGTGTTCCTCAGGATCTCCGGGCAGTCTATGTATTGAAGGAAATGGGAAATCCTTATTGTTTCCGCGTGGGCGACTTGGGCGTAAAGCTGGAGTTTCCGGACAGCGCCCCATCTTTGCAGGATGCCCTTTCCGATTTCTTTCAGCGCAAAAAGAGCGGCCTATAACTTCCCACCCTATCTTCTGGACACTTTGTCCAGAGGCGGAGGCATCCTTGATGGGGCCCCTGAACAGAGTTACAATATAGGTGTAATGTGATAGGGAAGGAGGCTATCATGGCACGGAGAAGCCGGGCTGTTGTTGAAACTGTTAAAGCAAAATTCCGGGTATGGAGAATTGCAATCTATATCCGACTTTCTAAAGAGGATGCGCGTTGTCTTGACGAGTCCGAAAGCGTAACAAACCAGCGGCAGATTATTGAAGATCATATTGCCGGGTTTCATGACGGTGACGAGTATATTATTGTTGACGAGTATGTGGACGACGGTATTTCCGGCACAACGGATGACGAGCGGGATGATTTCCAGCGGATGCTGGCTGACATTAAGCGAGGGCGTGTAAACTGTGTGATCGTGAAAGACCTTGCACGTTCTTTCCGAAACTACAGTGACCAGGGCTATTATCTGGACGACTGGTTCCCCCGGTACAATGTCCGCTTTATCTCTCTGTATCACCAGCCCCTGGACAGCTATAGAGAACCGCAGAATATGCGGAGCATCGCCGTTCCAATCCAGGGTGTTCTCAACGAAAACCACTGTGCGGAAACCTCTGACAAGGTACGCGAGGTGTTTGATATGAAGCGCCGCAACGGTGAGCACATCGGCTCCTTTGCCGCTTATGGCTATGTCAAAGACCCAAACGACAAAAACGCCCTTGTAGTTGACGAAGAGGCCGCCGCCGTTGTCCGGGATATTTTCAATATGTTTCTGGACGGTATGAGCAAAAACGCCATTGTCCATTTCCTGAACGATCACGGGATATTGAGCCCCGCCGCATACAAGCGGGAACGACTGGGGCTGAAATACCAAAATCCCAGCGTTGATCCTGCTAAACCGTCTTTATGGTGTGCTCAGTCCATCACTACCATATTGAAAAACCGTATGTATTGCGGAGATATGGTGCAGGGGCGCTATCGCATGAAAAGCTACAAGGTACACGTTCAAGAAGTTGTCCCGGAGGACGAGTGGTATATCGTAGAAAATACCCATGAGGCAATCATTGACCGGGAAACCTTTGAAAAGGTACAGCGGCTCCTGATCCGGGATACCCGTACGGGCCCCCAGCAGAAAAAGCCGTATCTATTCAGCGGCTTTTTAAAATGTGCTGACTGCGGCAAGGCTATGACCCGGAGCAAAGTCGGAAATGTGGTGTACTATTACTGCCGTACTTATAAAGACCAGTCGAAAACGGCTTGTACGAAACACACCATCAAGCATGACCGTTTGGAGGCTGCTGTCCTCTATGCCATTCAACAACAGGTCTATCTGGCTGTCGATTACACAAAGACCATTGAACGGATCAACCGGGCCCCGCTGGTAAAAAGCCAGTCCAAAAAGCTGATGGATGCCATTGAACAAAAGGAACGGGAACTTGCTAAAATCACTCGCTACAAACAGGCCATTTACCAGGACTGGAAAGACGGTGAGATTTCCCATTCTGATTACCGGCACATGAAAGAGGACTATGAGCGGCAGGCCGAGGCTTTGGATGAAGTCATTGGAAAGCTCCGGGCGGAGCAGGCGGAACTGGAAAACGGCATTGACACCGAAAACCCGTTCTTGACTGCGTTCCGGCAGTATCAGAACATCGACAAGCTGACACGGGACATTTTGATTGAATTAGTAGACCATATCAAGATACACGAGGGCGGCTATATCAGCATTGTATTCCGCTTTGCTGACGAGTTCCGCCGTATTCAAGAATTTATCGAAGTCAATACACATAGCGAGGCGGTTTGACAAAAAACCGCATTTTTGCAGATAGTCGCCTTTCCTAAATAAAACGCCCCAGTCGCGCCGGTCGGTCCGGTCGTCCCGGTAGGCCCGGTTACGCCAGCTGCGCCGGTCGGTCCGGTGGGCCCGCTAGGCCCCGTCGGTCCGGTCGGTCCGGTAGGCCCCATAGCCCCATTCATTCCATTGGCGCCAGTGGGTCCAGTGGGGCCCATAGCTCCATTGGTGCCAGCTGGCCCAGTAGGTCCGGTGTTACCAGTGGCGCCAGTGGCTCCTGTTACGCCGGTGGCGCCGGTGGCACCAGTACTTCCGGTGGGGCCGGTAGGTCCAACATATCCCTGGGGTCCCATAGCTCCAGTTGGTCCGGGAACGCCCTGCGGTCCGGGTACTCCTCTGGGACCCATAGGTCCCTGCGGTCCGGTAGCGCCTGAGTGGCTGCAGCAACATTTGCAGCAGCATTTGCAGTCTTTGCATCCCTTGCAGCAGTCTTTATTGGAATCTGAGGGAGAACGGCGGTCAAAAGCGGAAGGGTCAGAAAAAACATCCATTGGAAGTAAAAAATCATCATTTCCGTTGAAGGATTCAAAATTCATAAAACAATCTCCTTTCATGAGAAGTATACGTTTTGCCACGGCTTTGCCGCGACGGAGGCATGGAAGTTTAATTCCCGGGCTTTTCCATGTCAATATACTATATGAAAGGGAAACAAGTTGTGTGATAGTCAGTCTCACTTATGATTTGCCATGAAAATATTGCTCATTCCAAAGAACCGCCGGATCTTCCGGTTTTATCTTTTTTGCAATTTCGTGATAATAGAGCGCTCGTTTGCGGTCTCCTATGCGGTCATAGCAGACGCACAGCTGAATGGCTGGGATGAATCCGAAAAAATCCGGCTGTATAAAGGCGCCTGAAGTTTCATCGGGAACCTGCTCCAGGGCCAGCTGGTACCAAAAGGCGGCCTGGACGTTTTCGCCCTCCTCCAGCTTCAAGCGCCCGATTTCGCAGCAGATTTCAGCTCTGGGGCAGTCGAAGCGAAAGCTGTCAAAAAGGGAGAGAAGGGCTGCTTTTCGATTTCCGGAATGCCCCATACAGCGGGAGAGAAGAAGACAGGCATCGATTTGGTTCTCCTTCCATCCGCCGGGAGATTCTAAAAACTGAGACAGAACTTCAGCAGCCTTCTCATATTTCTGATGGTCGAAAAGCTCTCTGCCATAATAAAACTGGTGTCTGGGTTCCAGAACCTCGCCGGCTGCGATCATTTTCTGGTAAATGTTCAGATTGCGCATAGAATCTCCAGGTTTTTTTTTGCGATGCTCAATGACAATGGGAGAATAGAGGATATTCCCTCTTGGGGTAACCGCTTCATGGACACGTCCGCTCCAGCGAAAGCCGCTTTTGGTACGAAGGAGCCGTTCCCGGTAATAAGTAAAGGCCGGATGGCTTGCGGTATCAAAGGCGGCAGCATATTTCATCATCACCACATCTACGGAAGGGTCCAGCTCTGCCTTCAGCTTTTTCAGCGCTTCCAGCTGGTCCGGCGGGATCACATCGTCAGCGTCCAGCCACATCCAGTAATCCATAGATGCCTTTTCACAGGCCGCATTTCTGGCTGCGGCGAAGTCCTGACTCCAGGGATAGTCAAAGACAAGGTCTCCATAGCGTGAGGCGATTTCTTTGGTGCGGTCTGAAGAACCGGTATCCGCAATGATGATTTCATCCGCAGCTGTTCTCATGGGAGCCAAAATTCGCTCCAGTACGTCTTCCTCATTTTTCACAATCATGCACAGACTGATGGTTGCCATACAGTTCTCCTCTTTCCATTAGAAGTGCCGCTGCGCAAAACGGGCACAGGCGGCCAGGCTTAATTTCATATTATGCAGTATGAAAAGAGGCGGTGCAAAAGAGAAAATTACAGGTTCAGCTTCATATCTCCATCCTGAATCCAGCCGAGTGACCGGAACCAGATTCCAAAAACCCAGCCGAGAAGGGCGGGAAGAAAGAAACAGATGACGAATATTCCGATCCAAGTAGCCGATGTATTTCCCATAGCAGTAAATACGCCGATAGGGCCTACCAGGCCGCAGGTTCCCATGCCGGAACCGGCAGGGATATTCTCCATGTGAAATACTATGGTAGCAAGGGGACCAGTGATCATGGAAATTAAGGTGGGGCCAATCCAGATTTTGGGATTACGTACAATGTTTCCCATCTGAAGCATGCTGGTTCCAAGGCCCTGAGCCAAAAGGCCGCCTACCTTATTTTCACGGTAGCTCATGACGGCAAATCCAATCATTTGAGCGCAGCAGCCGGCGGTGGCAGCACCTCCGGCCAGTCCGTCAAGGGATAGGGCAATGCAGATAGCTGCGCTGCTGATCGGAAGGGTTAAGGCGATTCCTATGAGGGCAGATACCAGGATTCCCATGATAAAGGGCTGAAGCTCCGTAGCCGTTTTTACCAGACCCCCAAACCAGTCCATGAATCCTCCCACAGCCGGTCCCACAAATTGAGCGATAAGAACACCGGAGGCGATAGTGAGACCAGGGGTTACGATGATGTCCAAGCGGGTTTCCTTGGAAACAATTTTTCCAAGCTCTGTGGCAATAATTGTGGCTACCAGAGCGCCGACGGGGCCGCCCAATTCATTTCCGGCAATGCCCACAGTGGCGGCGGAGAAAAGAACCAGTTGGGGAGCCTTTAGAGCGTGGGCCACCGCAAGGCCCAGGGCCGCTCCCGTGGCGCTTTTGGCATAGGCGCCTACCACCAGGAAACTTTCGATTCCAAGCTGCTGTCCTAAGGTTTCAAATATAGTTCCGATGAGAAGGGATGCAAAGAGGCCGAAGGCCATGGCGCCAAGAGCGTCAATGAGATAGGCCTGAACGGTGATGTTGACTTGTTTGCGTTTTAGAAATTCCTGAACTCTGTCCATGGGAGCTCCTCCTTGATGTGTATGTAAATTTTTTTAAAAAGAATTGTTAGGATTTTATCACAAAACAGAAGGAATGCAAGTTTTTTGAGAGAATTGTTACAAAATTAACAATCTTTTCGCGGATTCAGGAGGCCGAAAACGGAGAAAGATCATTGTTTTTTGGCAGACATTAGGGTATAATACAGGAACGTGAAACTTCACAGATCGGTTTGATTTTAAAGGAGAACGGGATGGAATTTGCTTTATTGGAGGGAATTCAGAAACTGCACAATCCCTGGCTGGATCAGGTGATGCGGGGAGTCACCTGGCTGGGAAACGGGGGATGGTTCTGGTGCGCCCTTGCGCTTCTTTTTTTGCTGGTAAAACGTACCAGGAGAATGGGCGTTTCTATGTTGGCCTCTCTGGGACTTGGAGCCCTCGTCGGCCTGGTTATTTTAAAACCGTTGGTGGCGAGGGAGAGGCCCTGCTGGATTGACCCTTCCGTGGAACTATTGATTCCGGTTCCAAGGGACTTTTCATTCCCTTCGGGCCATACCTCCTCCAGTTTTGCGGCCTCTGTGTCCATGCTTTTGAACCGGAAAAAGGGAAAGTTCCCTATCCTGGGGATCGGGGCGCTGGTTCTGGCGGTTTTGATCGGGTTTTCCAGAATGTATCTTTATGTGCATTTCCCCACGGATGTTCTCGCAGGCGCTATTCTTGGGACCATATCGGCTCTGGCAGTGAACTGGCTTTTGAAACGGCTGGAGCGCTGGGGAAAATTTCCCTTGCATCTTTGAGATTTTCGTGTATAGTAAAAGGGAAACCATTATACAACAGCATAAACATGCAGAGTAGGCGTATGCGCGTTAAGTGCCGGCTGAACAGGGAGTTGTCAGCCAGACGAAAAGAAACGGCCGGAGGCGGTTTCTTGCGGTGCGTATGCCGCATCCCGCTGCAACAGGGATAGGATTATCATCTCCGTTTGTAGTTCGAGAGGTCTGCAAAGGAGGTGTTTTTTTATGAATCGAAATCTGTTTAACCGCTCCTTGCAGGAACTGAGAAGTGCCAGGACCATTACCGTCTGCGCCATGATGGGGGCCGCGGCCCTGGTTTTGGGGGCGTACTCCATCTATCTGACGCCAACCATCAAGATTGGCTTCTCAAGCCTGCCGAATCTGTTCGTGGCATGGCTCTTTGGCCCGGCCGTAGGGCTGATTTTCAACGGGACCATGGACATTTTGAAGTATTTTCTGAAGCCGGTGGGAGGATTTTTTCCACCCCTGACCCTGGTCACCATGATTGCCGGAACGATTTACGGGTTCTTTTTTTACGGAAAGCGGCTGACATTCCGGAGGGTTCTGGCTGCTAAGCTGACGGTAGCGATTGTGTGCAATATCGTCCTCAACACCTATTGCCTTTCCCTTCTGATGGGAAAGGGATTTTGGGCCATACTGCCGGACCGGATTGTGAAAAATCTGATAATGTGGCCCATCGATTCCCTGATTTTTTGCTATGTAGCCCGGGTTTTGGAGGGAGCCGGACTGTTCCGGGCCTTTGCTCAGAGGGTAAAAAGCGAAAAATAGGGAAATTTTTCGGAAAAAATCTCCGGAAGTTGTTAAAAAGCCGACGAGCTGTTTCAAAAAAAGTACAGAAATTCAAAATTTGGTGTGCTATGATGTTCTCCGGATAGAAACGCAATATGGCTTTTTGGAGGGAGAAGATAAATATGGCAGTACATGTAATTGATGAAGCGAACCGTTGTCTGCAGTGCAAGAAACCCATGTGCCAGCAGGGGTGTCCAATCCACACGTCCATACCGGTGATGATTAAGGCCTTAAAGGAGGGGCAGCTGGAGGAAGCGGCGGCCATGCTGTTTGAAAACAATCCCATGTCCCTGGTATGTTCCCTGGTCTGCAATCACGAGAACCAGTGCGAGGGGCACTGCGTCCTGGGAAGAAAAGGACAGCCGGTCCACATCAGCAGCATCGAGAATTATATTTCCGACACATGCTTTGAGCGTATCAAGGTGGAATGCGAGCCGAAGAACGGAAAGAAGGTGGCGGTCATCGGCGCCGGTCCGGCGGGCATCACCATCGCCATCATGCTGACCAAGAAGGGCTACAGCGTGACGATTTTTGACTCCAGAGACAAAATCGGCGGCGTTCTCCAGTATGGAATCCCGGAGTTCCGTCTGCCCAAAACCATTTTGCAGAGATACAAAAAGAAACTGCTGGAAATCGGAATCAAAATCCGTCCCAACACCACCATCGGCGGCGCTCTGGAGATTAAGGATTTGTTCCGGGACGGGTATGAGAGCATCTTCATCGGAACCGGCGTGTGGCGTCCGAAAACTCTGGGAGTGAAGGGAGAGTCCCTGGGAAATGTCCATTTTGCCATCGACTATCTGGCAAACCCCGATGCCTACGACCTGGGCAACCGGGTGGCCATCATCGGCGTAGGAAATTCTGCCATGGATGTGGCCCGGACGGTCATCCGTCATGGTTCTCACGATGTAACCCTCTATGCCAGAGGAAACCATTCCGATGCAAGCCAGCACGAAACATCTTACGCTATGCTGGACGGCGCCAAGTTTGAGTATAATATGAGCATCGTGGAGATCAACGATGACGGCCCCGTGTTCCGGAAGGTTTACCGGGATGAGGAGGGGAAGATTACCGGCTATTCCGAAGAGACGGAGCAGGTCTATGCGGATTCCACCATCATTTCCATCAGCCAGGGTCCTAAGAGCAAGCTGGTGAATACCACAAAAGGGCTGAAGGCCACCCAGAGCGGCCTGCTGGAGACAGATGAGAACGGCGAAACCACAGTGGAGGGCATCTTCGCCTCCGGCGACGTGGTGCTGGGTGCCAAGACGGTGGTTCAGGCGGTGGCTTACTCCAAGAAGGTGGCGGAGGCCATGGATGCTTATATGAAGAGTAAGGATGAGAAGAAAGCAGAAGCGAAAGAAGAGACGAAAGAGGAGTGAAGAAATTCACCGGATCATTGAGATAGAGAGGAATGGGGCAGGAGTGCTGTGGGAGGTGCTCCTGCCCCGTGATTTTATAGTCCGAAAATACGCTTCGCATTTTCCCGGCAAATCTTCTGATAGACAGAGGAAGAGAGATTTCCCTGACCGAACTGCTTATCCAGCCAGCCGCCCAAGGGAAAATAGGAATCCGTATTGGTCATATCCGTTCCAAACATCAGGCGGTCCTGATAGGTTTCAAGGAATTTCAGGCCAAACTCCTCATCCCGCATGATGGCGTTCCCTCCGCTGTTGGCAGATAAATCCCCGTAAAGGTTGGGAAAACGGTCAAAAAGCTGGATTAGGCGTCCTCCTGGGGTGACGGGACCTTCTCCCCAGCTATTCCGGGATTTTGAATCAGGCTGGGCATCCCTGGAAATCTCATGCCAGAAAGGCTGGCTGTGTCCGATAAAGATCAGCTCCGGATGACGGCTCAGGGCGGCCTCCAGAAGAGGAAGTCCGGGATGGTCGGCAATACCATAGTTAAATCCCGCTTCCGGGCTCATGTGAAAAAGGATTGGGAGATTTAACGCCTCCGCTGCCGAAAAAACAGATTCGATAAAGGGGGAGTCAATCCACTCATTTATCATAAATTCCCCAATTCCCACTGCTCCCTGCTCTTTGTATTGGGCAAGCCGGACCGGCAGGGTATCCGGTTCCTTCGGATCAACATTGCACATCCAGCGGTAAACATCAGGCGCAAGGGCGGCGGCCTGACGGACCTGAGGATTGCTGGTCCCGGTTTCGCCTGATTCCCCGGAGGAGAGGAGGATTCCCTGTGAAATCCCAAGCTCTTTTAAGTGGGGGAGCATTTCCAGGGCTCCGCTCATTTTTGCCTGTACCGGGTGGGGAGTGGTTCCGGAAACGTATGTAACCTTCTCGCCGCGCCCGCCGGCTGGATTTCTGATGAAATCCTCCACACCTAAATGAAGATGGATATCGATTTTTTCCATTTTGCATACCTCGTTATTCCGCAATTGCGGCTTTCATTACATTCACTTCGTTAATATCATCTTTTTTCAGCTCTCCGGTTATATGACCATTGCTGATGATAATGCAGCGGTCGCTCATAGATACCAGCTCCGGCATATCGGAACTGACCATGACAATGGATACGCCTGCAGCAGTCAAATCGCACATCAGATTGTAAAAGTCCGCCTTGGTCCCAACGTCGATTCCCTTGGTAGGCTCATCCATAAACAGGATTTGAGGATTGTTTAAAAGCCACTTCGCAAGGATTACCTTCTGCTGATTTCCACCGGAAAGCTGGATTAATTTGGTTTCCATTGACGGGGCTTTGATGCGCAGTTTATCAGAGAGCTTTTGGATTTCAGCCCTTTCTTTTCCCTGATTTACAAAAATGCCCTTTGAAAGCTGATGGAGACTGGCGATGGAAATGTTTTCCCGGATACTCAGCATCCAGATGATTCCATTGCGCTTGCGCTCTTCTGTGACGAAACCGATGCCGTACCGGATGGCATCCTTGGGAGAGTGTATGGAAACAGGTTTTCCGTTTACATAGACCTCTTTGCGCACATGCTTATTGCACTGTCCGAAAATCGCCCCCAGAATCTCGCTCCTTCCAGCTCCTACCAGTCCTCCGATTCCCAGGATTTCCCCCTTTTTCAGGGAAAAGGAGATATCTTCTACAATGTACTTTCCCCGGATATTGGGGTGGGGAACATACAGGTGCTCCACACGGAGGACCTCCTGGCTATCATCTACATGGGAGGATTTGGGATAGAGATTTTCTACCTTTCGCCCGACCATATCCTCGATGAGAGTGGACTCTACCACATCTTTGATGTCATAGCAGGAGATGGTGTGCCCGTCCCGAAGGACCAGGACCCGGTCACAGAGACGGTAGATTTCTCCCATTTTGTGGCTGATGTAAATGCAGCTGACACCGGAATCCCTCAGCTGGTTCAGCAGCTCCATCATGATTTCTACTTCGGAATCCGTCAGGGCGGTAGTGGGCTCATCCAGTACGAGTATCCTCGGCTTTTTTGCTACAGCCCGCATCAGGCTTAGCATCTGCATCTGTCCGCTGTTGAGAGGACGGACAGGCTGGGACGGGTCCAAATCCAGCTTGACCTGGTCCAAGAGTCTGTGGGTATCGGCATAGAGTTTGGGATAATCGACGAAAGCGCCTTTTCCGGGAAGGTTTCCCACAAACAGATTTTCCGCGACGCTTCCGTCCAGCATCATGTTCATTTCCTGATAGACCATTTCGATGCCGGCCTTCTGAGCCATGGCAACATTTTCAAATTTCTGTACCACTCCATCAATAACGATTTCTCCCTCATATTCCCGGTTGGAGTAACTGCCGGAGAGAACTTTCATGAGAGTGGATTTTCCGGCTCCGTTTTCCCCGCATACGCCCAGGATTTCTCCCTTCCGCAGGTCGAGGTTTACATCATCCAAGGCAAGAACACCAGGGAACCGTTTGGTCACATGGCGCATTTCCAAAACAATCGGTTTATTCATAGTTGGCATCTCCTTTCTTTGGCTGCGCTGTTACATCCCGCCTCCGCTTTTTTCGCGGCGATATTTATCGATCATGATAGAAATAATAAGGATTGCGCCAAAAATAAGATTCTGCCAAAAACTGGAGACATGCATCAGGACCAGTCCATTGTTGATT